>Ga0307477_10001190_pt1 | contig 22875 bp, 25 predicted proteins | sample atmos_gasesECM2C_FD_203316 | JGI IMG/M metagenome (GOLD analysis project Ga0307477, IMG submission 203316) | Hardwood forest soil microbial communities from Morgan-Monroe State Forest, Indiana, United States - atmos_gasesECM2C_515 | ecosystem: Environmental > Terrestrial > Soil > Temperate...
CCGGGAAACGCAAACGAACTTCTGATTCACGACACTAGACCGACTTCGGGGTTTGTGCCGCCGACCCCGCATCGCGGCACAAACCCACCGGAATCCGGCGGTATCTCGGCCTGGAGGCCGACGATCTACTGGTGCTGGGGCTCCTCACAAAATGCCGCAAACGGCCGGGTTTGCCTCCACGCCCACGCTCGTCGCGATCAACCAGCTCGCCGAGCAGCCGGACAATGGAACGCTCGACCTCGCCGTGAAGATCGTGCCCGCCGCATGGTGGGAAGCACGTCTCGGCACGACCGCGTACGTAGGCTGAAGCTCCCAATTCTACGACAGCGTGTAGTATGCTTGCCGAGGTGACGGCGTTTGCATTCCCTCCGGCTCATCAGGCCTACCTGCTGCAGGCCCGCCAGATGCAAGCGCTGTCGTTCAGCGTGCACATCCCGCTGGTGTGCTTCGGTATCGCGCTACCCGCGATCATCCTGTACGTCGAGTGGTGCTATCTGCGCACCGGGGACACGCTGTACCGCACACTGGCCCAACGCTGGACGCGCATCATGGTGGCGCTGTTCGCCGTCGGCGTCATCACCGGCACGATCCTCAGCTTCGAGATGGGGCTGCTGTGGCCGAACTTCACGGCCACCTTCGGCTCGGTCTTCGGGCTCGGCTTTGCCATCGAGGGCTTCTCGTTCTTCATCGAGGCCATTTTCATCGGCATCTACGTCTATGGCTGGGGCCGCCTGTCGCCCCGCCTGCACTTCGCAAGTGGCATCCCGATCGTCGTCTCAGGCATCACCGGCTCGTTCATGGTCATCGCCGTCAATGGCTGGATGAACCACCCCTCGGGCTTCCGCCTCGTCGGCGGTAAGACGGTCGACGTGCACCCGGTCGCGGCCCTGTTTGGCAACAGCTACTTCTGGCACGAGCTGCTGCACATGTACCTCGCCGGGTACATGGTCACCGGCTTCCTCCTGGCCGGGGCCTATGCGGTGGGACGCCTGCGCCGGTATCCGGTCCCGCCCACCCGCTACGAGCGCACTGCGCTGGCCATCCCTTTGACCATCGCTGCGCTGGCCGCCATCGCCCAAGGACCGGTCGGTGACTGGGCCGCGCGCGATGTCGCTAGCACCCAGCCCGTCAAGCTCGCCGCCATCGAGGGGCTCGGAACGACGACTAAGGGCGCGGATGAGCACCTGCTCGGTTGGTACGTAGACGGTCGAGTCAAGTACGGCGTCGCCATCCCCGACCTCCTCTCGCTCCTTGCCTTCCATAACCCGCACGCCACCGTGCAGGGGCTCGATACGGTCCCGCCCGATCAGCGCCCGCCGGTCAACGTCGTGCGCGTCGCCTTCCAGACGATGGTGGGCATCGGCACGCTGCTGGGACTCATCGCCGTGATCTTCCTATTCGTCCGTTGGCGACACAAGCGGCTTCCGGACTCGGTGTGGTTCTACCGCGCGTTGGTATTCGCCGGCCCGCTCTCGGTCGTCGCGCTGATCAGCGGCTGGGTGACGACGGAGGTCGGCCGCCAGCCCTGGATCGTGTACCGCGTGATGCTCACCGACCAGGCTGTGACCGGAGCAAGCGGGATACCCGTCAGCTACGGCGCGCTGGCCCTCGTGTACCTAGCCGTCGCCTGCGGGGTGGCGTGGGTGCTGCGCCGCTTGGCTCGCGTCCCGATGGATTCCGGGCAACCATCCCCGTCCCCGGCGGCCGGCTGATCATGCACCTGTACGACGTCCCGCTCGTGTTCGCCCTGATCGGCCTTGGGCTCTACGCGGTGCTCGCCGGCGCGGACTTCGGCGGCGGCTTCTGGGCGCTGACCGCAGGATCCGGTCCCGCCGGCGAGCGCATCCGAGACTATGTCCATCACTCGGTGGCCGCCGTGTGGGAGGCAAACCACGTGTGGCTCATCTTCGTTTTGACCGTCGTGTGGACGGCCTACCCGGTGGCCTTCGGCTCGATCGCCTCCACCTTGTCGGTCGCCCTGATCGTCGCCGGCTTCGGGATCATCGTCCGCGGCGCGGCGTACGCCCTGCGGTCGGGGACATCCAGCACCGCCGAGACGCGTATCGTTGACACCGCCTCGGGCCTGTCCTCGGTCCTGGCGCCGTTTGCGCTCGGCGCCGCGATCGGTGCAATCGCCTCCCGTCGTGTGCCGGTCGGCAACGCTGCGGGCAACCTCATCACCAGCTGGCTGAATCCGGTCGGAATTCTAATCGGTGTGCTCGCCGTGGCCACCTGCGCCTACCTGGCCGCGGTCTACCTCGCGGCCGATGCCGCGCGAGGCGAAGAGCACGACCTCACGCGGCGATTCCGCGCCCGTGCCCTCGGTGCGGGGCTGGCAGCCGGAGCGATAGCACTCGGCGGCGTGGCCGTGCTGCACGCCGATGCCCACCCGCTCTACCACGGACTCGTCGCCGGCAACGGTCTGCCGGCACTGATCCTCTCGGTGCTGGCCGGCATCTGCGCGCTCGGACTCGTCTGGACCGGGCGCTTCGAGGCCGCACAGTACACAGCTGCGGTGGCGGTGGCCGCGATCATCGCCGGCTGGGCGCTCGCCCAGCAGCCGCTGTTCCTCCCTCACCTCACGATCGCCCAGGCGGCCGCGCCCCATGACACCCTCGTGGCCATCACCGTGGCCGTGCTCGCCGGCGCGGCCATCGTCTTCCCCTCGCTGGCCCTGCTGTTCCGCCTCACACTCGCCAGACGGCTTGGCCATACGGACGAGGCGCCCGCCGTGCCGACCCCCGTAGCAGCGGTTCTCTCCGCCTCAACACAGGGACTCCTCGTCAGGGTCGCCGCGGCCTGCCTACTTGTCAGCCTCGCATTCCTGACCGCCACCGACGCCCACTGGGCGCATGTGATCGGGGTGAGCGCCCTGCTCGTGTTCATCGTCACCGGCTTTCTCGCAGCCACGCCAGCCGAGCTGGCGCAAACATCAGCATCGCGGGAGAACCACACCGAATGATGAGGTTAGACGACGCGTAGGTCGCGGTCTGGGGTTGGATTGCACACCCGGAAAGGTAACTACGACAACTTGTAGTAGACTGGGGAAGGATCTTGTCGGAGGTGCGTCTTTGCCTAAAGCGCATCTGCGCAAGCAAACCCCCCAGCCGCGAGAGCCGCGTAGTAGCTCACTGGCTCTCGAGGTTGCACCACAGAAGGGACAGCCCATGATTCGCGCAAAGACCAAAACGCTAGTAGTGCCTGTGCTCGGCCTGCTTGGCCGGGTGAAAGGCGTCAAGCCCAGCGCCAAGACAGTGGGACGCCAACGTAGGCGACCTGCTCTGCTCGGGCTCGGAGCGGTCGGTGTGGCGCTCGTCGTGGCCGGCTGCGGCTCCGCGGCCAGTACACCGAGCACCCCTGCCCAGACGCCTACCGCGCCGGCGGCCAAAGTGAATACACAAGCTGCTGTGCCGACAAAGGCCCCAGCAGCGAGCACGCCAACTGCAACGGCAACCCCTACGTCGAAGGCGACGCCCACTGCTCCGGCGGTTCCAACAGGTGCGCCGGCGGCAACTCCGACGCCGAAGGCGGCACCTACCGCGCCGGCGGCTCCAGTGGCAAAGAGCCCTGACGCGGGGATTCCTCAGGGTAATGGCGGGGACGCCGACCCTGACAACAACGGCGGCGTGAACGACGGCGATGGCCCGATTTAGGCACAATCGTGACCGTCACGTGAGGGGCGTGGCGGTCACGGTTGTCGTGCTCGGCACGCCGGTCATGCACGCCGCTGAGCACGGTTAGCACGAGCGCCCGCAGGCTGGAGAGCAGCTCGGGGAGGTTCATGTTCTCGCCGGCGTCTGAGTGTCTAGATAATGTATACTACGTATTGTAGTAGATAGTTACTAACCACCGCATAATCTGCTCCCAGAAAGGAGCCCCCATGCAACCCCATGCTCACACCTCATCCAGTTCATCCCACGCGCTCCTCGCCCTTCGCGTGCTCGGAGCAATCCTTCTCCTGTTCGTGGGTGCCGATCATTTTTATGAGTACTCCGTAGACGACTACTCGGTCGTGCCGACGATCGGGGCGCTGTTTCTGTTGAACTTCATTTCGGCGAGCGTGGTCGGCCTGCTGCTGCTCGCTCCGTTGAAGCGCATCTTCCACCGCCTCGGGGCCCCTGTTCTGGAGTTGGCCACGCTGAGCGGGTTTGGCATTGCGGCGACTTCTCTGGCGGCGCTGTTGATCAGTGAGCAGACCCCCTTGTTCGGGTTCATGGAGTCCAATTACCGGCCGGCGATCCTCGTGGCGCTCGTTTCCGAGACCGCCGCCACGCTGTGTCTGGCCCTATTGCTGGTCCTTATGCGCCGTGCCAGGAGTGCCAATAGGCGCAGCGCGGGAACGCGCGTCGCCAAGCGCTCGCAGGCGAGCCCTAGCACGACATGAGATTCACACACGCTATGTCGAGTACAACCGTGGCGTCGGAAGGGTTGGCGCGTCGCGCAGAAACCGCCAGATGGACAAGGGCGCCATCACCGTCAGGATCGCCGCGCTGGTCGCGCACCACTCGCAGATCGCGTGGATCGAGAACAGCTCGCGGTAGGTCAGGTAGCCGCTGAACGCGAAGCCCACGAGCGTGAGCGTCATCATCGCAAAGCGGGTGTTCTCGTTTTCGCGAGCCAGCAGCAGGCCCAGAATCGAGACGTAGCCGAGCAGGCCGATCAAAGCCACAGGCACACCCGCGAGCTCCGAGTACACGGAGCTCTGTACCTTGATGCAGCTGTCGCCGGCGGTGCACACGGGCTGAACTTCGGCGTAGTGGACATACGTCAGGTAGCCCGCGATACCGAGACCCGCCACTGTCAGTACGGTCAACGTGATCCTGAGGCTTCGTGCGCTCATCGTGATCCTCCCGTGGTAGTCCTAGCTCTTGGCTAGCTTTGCGATCGCTTCGTTGAACGAGCCCGGTTCGGTGAAGGAGCTCGGTTCGAGCTTGCTCGTCGTGCCACCCGAGCGCCCGATCAGGAATGCCGGGGTACCGTTGAGGTTCGCGGCGCTGGCGGCCTGCCCGTCGCTTAGGAGTTGGCTAGATAGAGCCGCGTCGCCGCGGTCGCTCGTCCACTGCATGAGGTCAAGGCCCGGGACTTGACTGGCGATACCGTGGATGTAGCTTTCCGTCGCGTAGCCCGAGTCCTCTTCTCCCTGCTCGTGGTAGAAGGTCTCGATGAAGTTCCACATCTTGTCCTGCTTGCCCGCCGCCAGCGCCGCGAGTTGCTGAGCTTTGAACACTTCAGGTTCGCGCGTCGCTGTCTCCAATGAGCGATATTCGATCTTCAGCTCACCGCCGCGCACCCACCTTCCGATGATTGAGGGCAGCGCCGACAGCGTGAACGCTCTGCAGACCGGGCACTCCAGGTCGCCGAAGTACTGCAGCGTGACGGGAGCCGTCGGCTCGCCCAGCACGTTGGCCCTCTGGGGAATGCCACCGACCTCGTTGCTGACTTCATGGACGACTGAGCTCTGTTCGGTCTTGGATGCCGGAATGCCGTGTTTGGCGCTGCCGCCAGTGGCGAGGAGAACCACGACGACCCCGACCACCACGACGGTCACGACGATTCCCAGCAGTCTCAACCTCGTTTGCCTCATAGCCGCGGCGGCCTCTGCTTCCTCCAGCGCCTTGCGCCGTGCCCGCGCGTAATCGCGGCGCTGCTTGCGTGTGGTATCGCGGGGCGAGGTGGCCACGCAACGCAGTATACTACAGATCGTAGTACGAGCTATCATAGTAGTTACGTGGCACTGGCTCCAGGCCACCAACGGTGATCCTGTGAAGCTTTTGCATGCCAGCCACCTCAGGTACTGATTGGCGTCACGCCTGGGTCGCCCGGTGTTGCCCGTTGTATGCCGCGCAGCATTCGGCCGAAGACGCGGTGGTGAATGGGGTAGAGCAGATACCAGTAGATGAGCCCGAGGCATCCAGCGGGGTCAAAGACTGTCGTTTGACGAACCAGCGAGGCGTGCTCTGTGGGATCGACCTCGAACTGCAGCCACAGCCGTCCAGGGATCTTCACCTCCGCTGCCAAGCGCAGCAGACGCCCCGACTCCAGGCGCTCGACGCGCCAGAAGTCGACGGTGTCGCCGACGCGCAGGTCGTGGGGATCGCGGCGGCCCCGGCGCAACCCCACCCCACCACGAAGTGTGTCGATAAAGCCGCGCAGCCGCCAGAACCAGTCGGCGGCATACCAGCCGGTGCTCCCGCCGATACGCTGGATCGGGACGAACGCCTCCTCAGGTCTGCGCTCCACGTGCACGACGCGTGAAGCGACCAGGCGACGGCCGAACGGCAGGCCGCCCCAATGCGGCGGCCGCTGCAGCGCCAGCGCGTCCGACCAGTGCGTCTCGGCGAACTCCCGATCCTCGTTGACGAGCGCCCGCTCGATCGTCGCCGATAGGCCCCGCTGGCGTGCGGCAAAGGCCGCATGCGCCGGCGGGCTCGTCACGATGGTCTCGTTGCGGAGGCTGTCGACCATCGCGGCCGCGACGCGCCCGTACACGGGCGTCAACAGGCCGAGGAACATGCGTGATGCGCGCGGTGTGATCAGCGCCGTGCGGAGCACGCGGCGGCGCAATCCGCGCTGGCGGGCATACTCGCGCATCACATCGGCGTAGGTAACCTGATCGGTGCCGCCGATCTCGTAGATCGCATCGACCGGGCGCTCGAATTCGATTGCTGCGAGCAGATAGTCGACGACGTCCCCGATCGCGATCGGCTGGGCGAGGGTCTCGACCCATCGTGGCGCGACGATGACAGGCAGATGCTCTACCAATGCTCGCACGGTCTCAAACGACGCGCTGCCGGAGCCGATCACGATCGAAGCACGCAGCTCGACCGTTGGCACACCACCGCCTCGCAGCAGTCGCCCTACCTCGTGGCGGCTGGCGAGATGCGGCGAGAGATCGTCATCGTCTCCGAGGCCGCCGAGGTACACAATCTGCGCCACCCCGGCGACTCTTGCCGCCTCGGCGAAGTTGAGCGCGGCGCGGCGGTCGAGCTCCTCGAAGTCACCGCCACCGCCCATCGAATGGACGAGGTAGTAGGCCGTATGGATTCCCTGGAAGGCGGTATCGAGCGAGGCTCGATCGAGGACGTCGCCCTCGACGACCTCTGTGTGCGGTCCGACTCGATCGCGGAGCACGTCCGGCCGGCGCGTCAGGCACCGCAACGGTCTGCTCGCAGTCTCCAGTCGATGCAGCAGGCGGCCGCCGACGTAGCCGGACGCGCCGGTAATCATGATCGGGCGGTCTGACGTGACTGGCATCGACACAATCTACTACACGCTGTAGGAGATAGCAAGTGGCTGCCGGGGAGAGTGCTACCGCAAGAGCCCGGCGGGGCTAACCGCGTGTGCGATGAGGGCTCTATTGCTGCGCGGGCGCGACCGGCTGCGGCGTTGGCCGCGTCCGGGTGAAAGCGAGGCCCGCCAAGCCGGCGCCCGCGGGAATCATCGCCAGGACCGCGACGCAAGGCTGGCTCGAGAGGAATGGCGGCGCCAGCGTCGCCGACCCGGCCGCCGCATGTGCCGCGAGCACCGCGACGGCGACCAGCAGTGACAGGGCCGCCACGATGCCGAGGCAGAGAGCGACGGGGAAGCGCCACTGAGGATGTTCGCCGAGCAGGTAGTCGACTCGCTCGGGATCGATCCCGAGCGCTTCCGCACTGCTTGCCTGCGAGAAACTGAGCATGGCGCTCGCGAGCCCTGAGCGCTCGACGCCCACGGTGAGTACGGCGGCCTCGTCAGCGCTTATCTCAGCGAGCGCATCTTGGCGCAGGACCAACCGACGCATCCCGGGAATGAAGAACAGCCCCGCCGCAAGAACCCGGCCGCACGCAAGGCGCAGCGGATCATGGCGTCTGGCGTGGTAGCGCTCGTGGGCGAGCACGGCGGCGAGCGCCGGCGGATCCAACAACTCCAGCGCGCCGGTCGAGAAGTACACGCGTGGGCGCAACAGACCAGCGCAGAACGCTTGCGGGTGCTCGTCGATAATGACCCACGCTCCGTCAAGCGGCGCCGGCGGGCTGGACGCGAGAGCCCGCCTGAAGCTTCGGTCGGCGAGCAGCTCACGCACCAGGCGCGACGCGGCCGCCCCGGCCATCAGCAGGCCGAGTCCAGCAAGCGCCGTGACGACGATCGCGCCGGCGTTGGCCACCGGATAGGTGAGCCGCGCTCCGAAGATCGAGATCACGTGCGAGGCAGGCTCGGAGGTTATCCGCCACGACTCAAATAGCCGCGTAACCACAAAGACCGCCGAGGCCAAGCCGAGAAATCCGAGCAGCACGCTGGCCCTAAACACGCGACCGCCCGCGACCGCTGCTGGCTGTTGGGGCTTGGGCGAGGTGCTGGCCACGCTCGGCTCGATCGCGGCCCTACGAGCACTGGACCATTCAGGTGACACGGGAGTTTTCATCTCCCGGGAAAGCGTAGAGGAATGGGCTCCTCGGTTGCGCTGGAGGATCGAACCCGATCGCGCAAGCGAACGTCTCGACGGAGAGCCCTCCTGCCAGCGCAGCCTCACCATCGATGCTGGCCTCGCTCGGTTGAACAGGTCAAGCTGGCCGCGAGGCCCTTGGCGACCATCTCGTCCCTGGCGGTGAGCCTGCCAAAGCACCCGGTCATCCCCCGATCCTGTCGCCGGGATCGCGATCGACGCAGGCAGTGCAGCACGCCCCGCCAAGCTTGAGCACGTGGCATCGCCAACTCATATGGGATGTCGAACGCGGGGGCGGAAGTGGCAGTAGACATCTCCAGAAACAATACTACATCGTGTCGTAGTTGTGTATTTGCTGCGGTCGGGGTGGCCGCCCAATACGAGAGCCAGGCTTTCGATTGCTACACTTCGTCGTAGATGACGTCAAGGAAGAGCAGTTTGCCCAGCTCGCCAGCGCTGCCGCCCCTGCACGAACTCGAGGCCGAGGTGATGGAGGAGCTCTGGTCTCAGCGAGAGGCGACGGTACGCGCGGTGATGGAGGCCTTGAACAAGCGCACACGCAAACCGCGCGCCTACACGACCTATATGACAATCCTGGCGCGCTTGCACAAGAAGGGTGTGCTTGATCGGCGCCGCGAGGGCAAGACGGACTTCTACGCGCCGAGGCTCGGCCGAGACGAGTTCATGGCGTTGCGCGCTGGAGCAGAGGTCGAGGGGCTCGTCGCCGAGTATGGCGAGGTGGCGCTCAGCCACTTCGCTCGGCAAGTCGCGAGCCTAGACCCGGCGCGCCGCCGCGCGCTACAGCGCCTGGCCCGCAAGTCCTGAACTGATAACACAACCGTCCACTGCACGCAGGAAAGGACACCATGGAGCACACGTCGATCTCACCCGAGGAGGCCGCCGACCGGCTCGCGATCCGTGAGCTGATCGACGCATATGCGCACTGCGCCGACTGTCGCGAAGCCGAGGAGCAGAAGGCCCTCTTCGACGGCCGGCCATTTCTCACCAGCGATCAGCTCAAGCGTGCCGCGTAGCCAGCGCCGCGATGAACGGCTCGCGGAACGCGGGATCGCAGCGTTCGCGCTCGAGCATCCGCTTCTCGGCGTCAGGGTCCTCGCTGACAGGATGGTCGTCTCCTGGTCCGCACGCCAAGGGGAGCGCTGAGCGTCCGTCCCACGCCGGGCCGGGGAACGTCGCGTCGATTGTGACGCGCTGCCCGCCTACGTGGATCGTCAGGTATCTATGGACGTCGACCAGCCCGCTGTCCTCGGGGACGGTCTGCGCTACGTGCTCGCCGTAGCGTTGCTGCGCGGTGGCGTGGTCGAGTCGGTACACGCGGTGGACGATCAGCGGGTCGGTCTCGGGGAACCGCTCGGCCAATCTTTGGGCGAGGAACAGGTGCTTTGTCGAGCAGGTGCCGCGACGCTCGCGCAGCATCCCCTCGACCGTCCTGTTGCTTGGACGGCCATACGGCAGCGCGCGCACCGCTTCGACAAGCTCAACCAACGAGGCCTCGGACGAATGGAGCGGGTCGCTCGCTCTCGCGGCCGACAGCTCCGCCATCGTAAACAGCGAACGCAGCTCCAAGCCGTGCTCGGCGAGCCTGTCCGCGCCGCCAGCTTCACGGTCGATGACGCACAGCACCGTCTCGATTCGTGCTCCCCGCGCACGCAGCTCACGGACGGACTCGATGACCTGGCCCGCCGTGGTGATGACATCCTCGACGACGACCAGATGCTTGCCGCGGACCTCGAAGCCCTCGGCCAGCCGGCTGGTGCCGTAGGTCTTGGCGTGCTTGCGCACGAAAATGGTCGGCAATCCACAAACCTGCGAGAGCACCGTGGCGAGCGGAACGCCGCCGAGCTCCAATCCTGCGACCGCATCGGCCTGATTGGGCAGCAGCGCGGCGAGCGTTTCGGCGATCTCGCGCAACAGGAGCGGATCGGACTCAAACGCGTACTTGTCGAAATACGAGTCGCTTGTGGCGCCCGAGCGGAGCGTGAACCGTCCGGTCAGGTGTGCTCGCGCGACGATGCGTCGAGCGAACGCGACTCGGTTCGCTTCGGCTTGCATCGTCACTGTCGTAGGCGCCACGGCGGGTCGAGTCGATTCTTGCCGGCGTGGAAGATGAAGATGCGGTGTCCGTCGGGGTCGAGCAGGATCGCCTCGCGCCACAGGTAGGGTTGATCGAGAGGACCGCAAACGAACTCGAATCCCGCCTGCCCTAGCTGCTGGACGGTCTGGTCGACGTCCTCGACCTCGAAGTGGATGCTGGCGCCGGTCTGGACCGCGCCGGCCTGGTGCAACGAGAGAGTCGTGTCGCCGTCGGGCGCCAGCAGCCGAGCGTAGTGCGGGTAATTCGCGACGATCTGCGTGAGCCCGAGCCTGACGTAGAAGCCCGCCGAGCGCTCCACGTCGCCAGCGGGGAGCGTGATGTGATTGAGCCGCATGTGGGCGAAGATACCGTCGGGCGCCCCAGGCCGGCGGCCCATTGCCCATTCTCGGGCCGAGGGGCGGCGCTGTCGCCTCCCGTTCGCCCGCCCGACGACAATCCCTCGTGCCACCCGAGTGCAACGTCTGCTCCCGTCCCCTCGGAGCCCTCGGTAGTTAGGCCGCCGGCAGCCCCTCGGCCAGCACCCGCACCATCCGCTCGATCTCGTGCCGGCCGTGCGGCCCCGGTCGCCGCGCCAGCTTGGCCACGCGGCGCGGGCCGTCGATCACGACCTCTTCGAGCGTCTGGCGACGCAGCAGCGGCAGCCCGTTCGCGTCGGCGAAGCACAGGGCGCAGCGCACGTCGCAGCCGAGGTCGTGCTGGGTCAGCAGCGCCCGTACTGCCTCCGCCTGCCCGCGCACTCCGTAGACGAGCTTGGTGCGATCGCGACCGCGGACGCGCAACTGGTGGCGGGTCCCGAACAGCCCGTCGACCGTCTCGACGCGGATCTTCCCGGAGAGCGCCTTGGCGTCGATCACGGTGACGCCGCCCGGGCCGACGGCGAGGTGGTCGATGTTGGCCCGCCGGCTCGCTGGCAGTCGGCGATCGTGCAGCAGGTGCACGTCGCTGCCCTCCAGCAGACGCACGAGCTGGCCTGCCACCTGCTGCTCGCCCTCGGCTCCACGCTTCCAGGCGCGAACCGAGGCGGGGTCGCGCCGCAGCCTTGTCAACCAGACGCCGAGCGCCCCGGCGCGCTCGTGGGCGCGCCGCTCGCGCGAGTCGCGCCGGCGCATGTACTCGCGCAGCGCGCTGGCGCCGGCCACGCCGAGAGTGCTCGGCGGCCCGACCGCCGACGAGCCCGCGATCGAGCCGCCGGCGAGCAAGTCGGCGACAGTACCTGCGGTCGCGCCGGCGCCGGGCGCCCCATAGTCGCTCCAGCCTGCGCAGCTCAGGCAGGTGACGGTGCGCCGGCGACGGTCCCAGCGGGCGCTGTCGCCGGGCGGTAGCTCCTCGCCGCAGAGGCAGCAGCGCCCCTGCCAGCGAAGGCGAATCGTTCGCACAAACGGATCGGACACGAATTGCCAATCGGCGCCCGGGGGCGGCTGCCTGAGGCACTGCGCAAAAATCCGGACAGCTGGACGGGGAAATCGGCCGAACGGTCGCTTGGCGGCGATCCGAGAGCTGGGTCCTCGCGCCCGCCCCGGCAGGCCGGATCAGGAGCCCTCTGTCGCCTCCGTCGCGACCCGAACGACCTCGACGCCGGCCGCCGCGAGCACCTGCTCTCCGTCGAGGACCGCGTAGCCTTCGACGAAGTACAGCTTTGCGATCCCGGCGCCCGCGATCAGCTTCGCGCAGGGCGGGCAGGGGAAGTCGGTGACGAACATGCTCGCGCCGGCGGTGGCCCTCCCCTCGCGCGCGGCGCGCGCTATCAGGGCTGCCTCGGCGTGGGTCGCCGTCGAGAGCTCGATGCCGATACCCCGGTGCAGGTTCGCGCGCGGGTCGCCGGCAGCGTAGGCGGCGAGCGGATGGGGGGAGTGCTCGTTGTGGGCGGCGATCGTCTCGCCGCCTGACAGCCGCATCGCCGCGCCGACCCGCCGCCACCAGTCGACGCTCCGTGCCGCGGCCGCGCCGCCCGCCCGCGCCAGCTCGCGGAGCAGCTCGTCCCCGCTCTGCTCTGCGGCGGTCGAGGTGCGCGCCTGCGGCTCCAGCAGCTGCGCCGTCTTCGTCCGGTCCCAGCGCAGGAAGGTCGTGTCGTAGATGACCTCGCATCGCTCGAAGAAGCGCTCGGCCACCCGGTAGCTGACGTCCTCGGCGGGCATCGCGATCCGAGCTGCCCGTGCCCGGCTCTCAGCGTCGGCTTGCAGGTGCGCCCCGAGCTCGCGCGCGCCGGCTTGGTCGAGCACGCTCACTCGCGAGCAGATGTCCCAGGCGGCGATTGCGCTCGTCGCCAGCTCGGCCGGCAGGGCGCGGATGTCCTTAGCCAGCGGTCGGTAGTCGGCGTACAGGTCAGGCCCGATCAGATACAGCTCACGCTCGCTTGCGTGCCGTTCGATGAAGCGCCTGTATCCCTCGTGCAGGACCGGGACGTAGGCGACCGCGCAGCTGCTCATCCGGGTGGGTGGGTCCTCTTCAAGATCGTCTCGATCAGGTCCGGCAGCACTTCGGCCAGCCGTGGCCCGAGCTGTTCGCCCAGGTGCATGTACAGCTGGCGGATCCGCTCGCTAGTCGTCACCGACGCCTGGCGCTCGAGCACCCGCACCTCGCCGCAGATCTCGCGCAGCTCCTCCAGTTCGAAGTCGCTGTAGGAGTGGTCGGTGCTCAGCACCAGCACGTCGGGCCGCACGATCTTGATCAGGGCCCAGCGCGGTTCGTCGTCGCCCTTGAGATAGATCAGGTCGACCGGCCGCTGGTGGGCGAGCATCTCCAGGCGCTCGTCCTGGGGCACCATCGGCCGGTCCTCGCCCTTGCGCGCGCGGATCTTCGCGTCGCCGTCGACGCCGACGATCAGCACGTCGCCGAGCTCCTTGGCCTTGGCGAGGTACTTGACGTGGCCGAGGTGAACCAGATCGAAGGAGCCCGAGGTCAGCACGACCTTCAGCCCGATTCCCTTCAGATGCGCTACGAGCCGCTCGAGCTCGCCCAGCGAGCCGACCAGCCGCTCCTCGAACTTCACCTCCGAGGAGAAGATGCCGCTGGTGATCGCCATCGCGCCTACGGCTCCTCGTCCGGGTCGCGGCTGACCTTGAAGCGCACGGTCTTCTCCGGCTTGGCGTCGAGCGCCACGAAGTGGACATGCAGATGGGCCACCGAGCCGCCGTTGTAGCGTATGTCGCCGCTGCGCTCGACCGTCGCGGTGGCGAGCGGCTTCAGGCGTCCCGCCAGCTGGCGCCGCAGCGACCAAAGCTCGGCTCCGGCCTCGTCGGGGAGCTGATCGAAGGAGCGCACGTGGCGCTTGGCGACGATCAGGTAGTGGGCTCTGGTCCCCGCGTAGGGAAAGCCGTTGGGCACCACGTACCAGTGCTCGCCGCGCAGCTCGATCGGCTTGCCCTCCATCGCGGCGATCCGCTCGTCGCAGAACACGCACACCCCTTCGGCTTGCAGCCGTCGCATCCGCTCGAGCTGCTCGGCGCCGCGGGCGGCGGTGAGGTGGTAGAGGCGCTCAGTGGCGGCGGTCATAGATGGCGAAGCGAAACGTGTGCCCGTTCTCGTGCAGCTCCTGCCCCAGCTCGCTCTGTTGCCAGTTCGCCGGCGGTAGCTCGGGGAAGAACGTATCGCTCGGCGGCTCGCTGTGCACGAGCGTCGCGTAGACGCGCCTGACCAGGGGCAGCGTCTGCTCGTAAATGGAGCCGCCGCCGATCACAAAGCAGTCGGCTCCGCACGCCCTCAGGCCGTCGTCGATGCTCGCGTACAGCTCGACGCTCGTGCCATGCTCGACTCCGCCCACGGCGGCGTGAGGGTACACGTCGAAGTGCGGGTTGGCGCTGACGACCACGTTGCGCCGCCGCGGCAGCGGGCGGTACGCGTCCGGCAGCGACTCGAAGGTCTTGCGTCCCATCAGAACCGTGCCGCCGATCGTCAGCTCGCGAAATCGCCGGAGGTCGCTCGGCAGCCGCCACGGCAGCTCGCCGCGGTAGCCGATACCGCGGTTCTCGGCGAAAGCGACGACGATCGCGCGCACGTTCAGCCCGTCGCCCGTGTCGGAACCGAGCCGCCCGTCGCTGAGGCGACGATCGCGCGCACCTCAGGTCAGCACCGGGATGCCAGAGATCGGCGGGTGCGGGTCGTAGTCGGCGATCTCGAAGTGCTCGCCGCGGAAGTCGTGGATGTCCGCCACCGCACGCCCGGCCTCGGTCAGCCGCAGGCTCGGCAGCGCGCGCGGCTCGCGCGCGAGCATCTCCTGCACCGAGTCCAGCTGGTTGACGTAGATGTGCGCGTACTGGATCCAGTGCACGTACTCGACCAGCCGGTAGCCGGTCAGGTGCTCGAGCATCAGCCCGAGCGCGTTGTACTGGACCATGTTCGACGGGACGCCGATCGGCGTGTCGCCCGAGCGCTGGTTGTGCACCAGGTGCAGCTCCTGTCCGAACACGAGCGCGTGCAGCCAACCGTGGCAGGGCGCGATCGTGTTGCGCGACTTGACGCCGGCCTCGCGGTGGTTGGCCTGCGGGATCCAGGGGCTGACCACCGCCGTGCGGTCCTCGGGCAGGTCGCGTAGCTTGCGCACCAGCATCCCGAACTGGTCGAAGCCCTCCGGGCTTGTCCCGCTTGCGGGATCGTCCTCGAAGTCGGTGCTGAAGTGGCGGAATGCGTGGCCGTAGGAGCCGGGGCCGAGGTCGCCGGTCGCAAGGCCCCGCGCCGCGCACTTGCGCTCGCTCGCCCACGGCCCCCACCAGTCGCAGCCGAACGCCGCCAGCTCCTGCAGCGTGCGGGCGCCGTTGACGAACGCGCACAGCTCGCCGATCGCCTTGCGCGCGAAGCCGGCGATCGAGCGCTCGGTGATGACGGCCGCTCCCTGGGCCATCGGGAAGCGCATCTGCACCCCGGCCAGCGCGATCGCATCGACCCCCTGCTTGGTCTGGACGCGCGCGCCGCCGTCGAGGATCGCCTGCAGCATGTCGCGGTAGGCGGTGCTCGGTCGGCGCTCGGCGAAGGGCAGATAGGCGGGCACGGGGCGGCAACCTTACGCTCTGGCGCGGACCGGGCTCGCCGTCGCCGCGCGCGCCCGATCGGGGTCGACCGAGCGTGGGCCGCGCCGCGGCCGCCGCGCCGCTCTATGCTCGGCGCCATGCCCACCCAGATCGCCCTGCTGCGCGGGATCAACCTCGGCGCGCACAACCGCGTGCCGATGGCCGAGCTGCGCGCGCACCTGACCGAGGCCGGCTACGGTGACGTGCGCACGCTGTTGCAGAGCGGCAACGTCGTGCTCGACGCCGACGCGGTGCCTGAGCAGCTGGCGACCGACCTCGAGCGTGAGCTGGCCGAGCGCTTTGACGTGCGCTCGCCGGTGGTCGTGCGCACACGTGACGAGCTGGCGGCCGTCGTCGCGCTCGACCCGCTGCGCGACGCGGTCGAGCAGGACAAGCTCTACCAGGTCAGCTTCCTGTCGGCCGAGCCTTCCGCGGATGCGCTCGCAAAGCTCGCCGCCGCCGACCTGGGCGGGGAGCGCTACGTGCATCACGGTCGCGAGATCTACGCCTGGCATCCGGACGGCATCCACAGCTCGCCGCTGGCCAAGCTGTTGTCGGACAAGCGGCTCGGCGTGGTGGCGACCGCGCGCAACTGGAGCACTACGGTCAAGCTGCTGGAGCTTGCCGGCGAGCACGAAGGAGGCTGAGACGTGGCCGATGATTCTCATGCGACGAGCGAGCCGGGCGGGCGCCTCGACCGCTATCGAGCAGCCCCGGCGGGCGAGCGCTCGGGCGAGCGCCGCGTCTCGCCCGAGCCGGTCAGCTTCCTGGTCTTCTCCGGTTCGCTGCGCGCCGGTTCGCTGAACACGCGCTTGGCGGCGCTCGCCGCGGCCTGCATTAGGAGCAAGGGCGGGACCGTCGATCACGCCTCGTTGCGCGAGTTCGCCGTGCCCGCCTACGATGGCGACGTCGAGGACGCCTCCGGCATGCCGGACGGTGCGCGCGAGCTGTGCCGGCGGATCGAAGGCAGCGACGCCTTCGTGATCGCCTCGCCGGAGTACAACGCATCGATGCCGGGCGTGCTCAAGAACGCGATCGACTGGGCCTCGCGGGCGCGCCCGCAGCCCTTCCACGAACGCCACTGCCTGCTGATGAGCGCGTCGCCGTCGATGATCGGCGGCAACCGCGGGCTGTGGTCGCTGCGCGTGCCGCTGGAGCATCTCGGGGCGCGCGTGTTCCCGGAAATGTTCTCGCTCGCCCAGGCGCACGAGGCACTCGACTTGGACGGCCGGATAGCGAGCGACTCGCTGCGCGACCGCTTCGACCACGCGGTCGATGCGTTCATCGAGTTGGTCGAGGCGGCCAAGCACTACCCATGCGTGAAGAGCCGCTGGGTAGAGTTCCTGGGCGAGCGTCCAGACCCGGCGGTCGACCGGGTGGAGTGAGCAAGCTCAGTCGCCGCGCCCGCGCGCTTGGCGGATCTCCGCCAGCCGTCGCGCCGGCTCCGCCTCGGCCGCGTCGGGCCGGTAGAAGCGCTCGCCGACAGCGCCGTCGGGCGCCAGCTCCTGCTCGGAGACGTGGCTTGGGTGCGCGTGCGGGCTGTCGTAGCCCTCGCCGCGCCCGCCCGAGCGCAATTGGATCGGCGGCGGCTGCGCCCCGTGCTCGCGCACGAATGTGCGCGCGTCGCCGATCGCGCGCTTGGCGGCGTCGGACTTCGGTGCCAGCGCGAGGTAGATGGCGGCCTGCGCGAGCGCGAACTGGCACTCCGGCAGCCCGGCGTGCTCGACCGCGGCGGCGGCGGCGGTCGCCACGGTCAGCGCCTGCGGGTCGGCGTTGCCGATGTCCTCGCTGGCGAGGATCACCATCCGCCTGGCGATGAAGCGCGGGTCCTCGCCGCCCTCGAGCATCACCGCCAGGTAGTAGAGCGAGGCGTCGGGGTCCGAGCCGCGCGTCGCCTTGATCCAGGCCGAGATGGTGTCGTAGTGCGAGTCGGCCCGCTTGTCGTAGTGGACGAGCCGCCGCTGCAGCGCGTCTTCCGCGTGCCGGGCGGTCACCGGGCCACCAGCCGTGGCGCATGCCAGCTCCAGCGCGCTCAGCGCGGTGCGCGCGTCGCCGAGCGAGCGCGCGGCCAGCAGCTCAACCGCTTCCTGTGCAACCTCGACCTCGCCGCACTCGCCGCGCTCGATCGCCCGGCGCAGCAAGGTCAGCACGTCGGCCTCCGTCAGCTCGGCCAGCTCGTACACCCGCGTGCGCGAGAGCAGCGCGCGGTTGACCTCGAATGAGGGGTTCTCGGTGGTCGCGCCGATAAGCGTCACGAGCCCGTCCTCGACCGCCGGCAGCAGGGCGTCCTGCTGGGCCTTGTTGAAGCGGTGGATCTCGTCCAGGAAGAACACCGTCTGGCGCCCGCCGCTCTGGCGCTCGCGCGCGCGAGCCAGGACCGCGCGCACCTCGGGCCGCCCGGCTTCAACCGCGCTCAGCTCCTCGAAGGCCGCGCCGGAGCTGGCGGCGACGATCCGCGCGAGCGTCGTCTTGCCGCTCCCGGGTGGCCCGTGCAGGATCATCGAGTGCGGTCGTCCCTGCTCAATCGCCGTGCGAAGCGCCGAGCCTTTGCCGAGCAACTGCTCTTGGCCGACGAAGTCGGCGAGCGTCGTGGGCCGCATCCGCGCCGCCAGCGGTGCCGCCGCGTCGGCGGCCTGCGCCGCGGCGCCGCGCTCCGACTCGACCGGGTCGAACAGCGAGTCCATAGCGGACAGTGTGGCGCAGCGCTCGGCTCGCGAGTAGAGTCCGGCGGCCGTGCCCGAGGCGATCGAGCTCGCTGTCCCGCTGTCAGACGGCGCCACGCTGCGCGCCGAGCTGTTCCTGCCGGGCGCGCCAGGGCCGCACCCCGGCGTCGTCGTGCTGCACGAGTCGTTCGGGCTCAACGACGACATCCGCCGGATCGCGGCCCGCTTCGCGGCCGAGGGCTACGCGGCGCTCGCTCCCAACCTCTTCTCGCACGGCTCGCGGATCGTCTGCCTGGCGCGGATGGTGACCGACTTGGCGCGCGGGCAGATCGACCGGGAGATCGCCGACGTGCTGGCCGCTCGCGATGCGCTGGTGGCACGGGCCGAGGTCGACGGGAAGCGGATCGCGGTCGCCGGCTTCTGCCTCGGCGGCGGCTTCGCGCTGGTCGCCGCCACCCAACCGGGCTTCAAGGCGGCGGCGGTCAACTACGGCGAAGTCCCCAAGCAGCGCGCGAAGCTCGACGGCGCCTGCCCGGTGGTCGGGAGCTTCGGCTCGCGCGACCGGATGTTCGGCGCCAACATGGCCGAGCGCCTGGAGTCGCACCTGAGCGAGCTGGGGGTGCCGCACGACATCCGCACCTACGAGGGCGCGGGCCACTCGTTCTTCTCGCGCCACGAAGGTTGGCAGGCGGCGGTTGCCCGCTTTCCGACGCCGATGCGCGTCGGCCCGGACGAGGCCGCGGCGGCCGACGGATGGCGGCGGATGCTCGCCTTCTTCGAGGAGCGCGTGCGCGGCGTGACGGACTGAGTAGCCGAGTGATTAAAAATCGCAGCAAATGGGTTCGTTGGCGTAACACCCCCTTGTTGGGTGTGAATTGGGTGTGCTGCACCCAGCCTGATAGCATAAGGGGGGGTGTGAAGACGATCCAAGTGCGCAACGTTCCCGATGAGGTCCACCGCACCCTGCGCGCGCGAGCAGCGGCCTCGGGAGTGTCCCTTTCCGACTACGCGCTTGAAGAGCTCGAGCGCGTAGCGCGTAGGCCGACCGTCGCGGACCTGCTCACGCGCGCGGCCCAGCGAGCCGGCGGCGCCAGCGGTGAGGCGATCCTCTCCGCGGTGCGAGCGCCTCGCGAGGACAGCTGAAGATGCTCGTCGTAGATGCCTCTGCGATGCTCGATGCGATCGCGGCGCGCGAACCGGCGCTGGAACTGCCCGAGCGGCTGTCCGAAGACGGCGACCTGCACGCCCCCGAGCTGATCGACGTCGAGATCCTCCGCGCTCTTCGTAGGCTGAGGATCCGCAAGGAGATCACGGCCGAGCGGGCGGCGGACGTGCGCACCGACTTTGCCGAAACCTCCCTGCTGCGCTATCCGCACGAGCCGTTGAGCGACCGCATCTGGGAGCTGTGCCACCACCTCAGCGCCTACGACGCCGCGTTCGTCGCGCTCGCCGAGGCGCTCGACGCACCGCTGGTCACTTGCGACGCGCGCTTGGCTCACGCGGGCGGTCACGGCGCATACATCGAACTCTTCGAGCCGGCTCTCTTCTACTAATAAAAAGCGTCATACGGTCGCGAGCAGGCCGGGCGACGGCCGTCGTTGGGTCCGCGGAAGTAAAGACGCCGGTGGGCGAAACGGCGTCAGGCCCGCAGAGCGCGAGCGCCCCGGGCCGAACCCGTGCCTCTGCGCAAACGGTCCGCGAGGGTCGTCGTCGTCAGGCCCCGCGCAAGGCCGCGCAGGCCGAACGGCGCCTCAGCGCCTGCGGCGCACTCGGCGGCGCTTGCCGCCGATCCCCGTGCGGCTGTGCACCGCCGCGCGCGCCTTGCCGCCCGCCGCGCGATACGCCGCCATCAGCCGGCTCAGCGATTCGTGCGCGGTTTCGCCGAAGCCCGGCAGCTCGAAGCTCCTAGCGCCCACCGGCGAGATCCCGATCTCCAGGTGCGGCGCGTCTGAGAGGCCGACGATGCCGCAGCCGACGTCGGCGATCTGCTGGCCGGCCACGACGTGAGCGCCGACCGCCACGAGCGCCGGGCGGGCGTGGCCGTAGTAGACGTAGCGGCCCGTGTCTACACCGCTTTCCACCCGCAGAACCGGCGCCCAGTCGCCGAAGCCTTCCAGGCCCTCCTTGACGATCGTGCCGCTGGCGACCGCGAGCTCGACCAGGTGGCCGCCGCACTGGTTCGCGCTGCCGCCGAGGTCGACGCCCTGGTCGAGCGACCAGCCCGACGAGGAGGCGACGCTGTCGAACGGATACAGCGGGAACACCCAGCCGCCGTTCGCCGCCGCCGGGTAGGGCCCGATCGCGGGCGCCGGCGCGCTCGTGGGAGCGGCCCTGGTCGCGGGGTTGCCGCCGGTGGCCGCGGGGCTCTCGCTCGCGCCGGCGGGGTTGCCGCTCGCGGACGGACCGCCACTTGCCGCGCCGCCGCCGGCTGAGGGCGCTGCGCTGCCGCCCGTCGCTTCCATCGCCTGCGCCGTCCCGAGCGGGCACGCGCATGCCAGCACAACGATTGTGAACGCCGCCATCAGCGCCCTGCGCACGAAGCTCGCCTTCCGTTCGGCCTACGGGGTTAGCTGACGGGCTGGCGCTTTGCGCGCCTCCCGCGGATCACCGCGGAACTCGCCCCAACAAGTGGGTCCCCCGCTCCCCGGCACGGCCGGGGACTCGGCGTGCGCGGCAATCTAGCGCATCCTCCGGTCGACTGGGCGCGCTGGGAGCATGCTTGCAGGCGCAACTGGCCGCAATTTGGGCATGGTCTGTGGGGAGGGGTCTGTGAGGGGACTGGTCTGTGAGCGGGCTCGGTCGCTTTCCGGGCAACCGGCTACGGCGTTGCCGGTCAGACCGGCTCGCTGGCTGCGCCCGTATCGATCTCCCGGTAGCGCGCCAGCAGCTCGCGCTCGCTCTCCCGGCGCGGGAACATCGTCGCGACGATCGCCGCGCCGAGCAGCACCGCGACGATGCCCGCCACGTAGGACCAGCGGTCGCCTTTGACGAACGATTCGCGCGCGCCCGCCACGATCGCTTTCGCGTACTGCGGGTAGCGCTGCGCCGTGGCGGCGGCGCTCGAGAACGACTTCTCCAGTTCGGCTTCCACGCCGCTCGAGACCCGCGCGCGGTCGGGCGAGCTCGCGATCGCGCTCCGCACGGCGGCCGCGTAGCCGGCGGTGAGCAGCGCCCCGAAGACCGACTGCATGACCGCGCCCCCCAGGTCGCGCTGCAGGTCGGCGGTGCCGGACGCCATCCCCGCGCGCCTGACCGGCACCGAGCCGGTCAGCGAGTGCGATGCCGGCGTGCCGGCCAGCCCCACGCCGACGCCGACGAACACGTAGCCGAGGCCGACCTTCCAGTACGGGATGCCCTGCTTCCAGAGCAGCAGCATCGTCAAAAAGCCGAGCAGGCAGAAGACATACCCGCACAGCAGCGTGAAGCGGGCCCCGCGCGCCTGCACGAGCCTGGCGGAGTGCGGCGCGACCAGTACCATCGCGAGCGCCGCCGGCACGATCGCAAGCCCGGCGTCGAGCGTCGAGTAGGCGAGCACGTTCTGCAGGAACTGCTGGCCGACGAACATCGCCCCCATCAGCGAGCCGAACACGACGATGCCCGCCAGCGCCGCCACCCAGAAGATCCGCCGGCCGGCGACCTGCAGGTCGTACAGCGGATGTCGCGCGCGCCGCTGTCGCAGCACGAACAGGATCAGCGCCGCCACCGCGATCAGCGCCGTGATCAGCACCAGCTCGCTTTCCCCGCGCACCGGGGCGAAGTTGATCGCCAGCACGATCCCCGCGACAGCGACCGCCGAGCAGACCCCGCCGAAGTTGTCGACCGGGTCGGTCGTCTCGTTGACGTGCGCTGGCACAAAGCGCCAGGCCAGCCACAGCGCAACCAGCGCCAGCGGCAGCGTGATGAAGAACACCGACCCCCAGTGAAAACGGGTCAAGAGCGCCCCCGCCAGCAGCGGCCCGAGCGCGGAGATCGCGCCGCCGAGCCCCGACCACAGCGCGATCGAGCGCGTCCGCGCCTCGCCGTCCCACAGCGCGGTGATCAGCGCGAGCGTGGTCGGGTAGGCCATGCCGGCGGCCAGCCCGCCGATAAGCCGCGCGAGGACCAGCACCGGCACGCTCGGCGCCAGCGCTGCCAGCAGCGAGGCTGGAACAGCGAGCGTCGTCCCCGCCAGCAGCATCTGCTTGCGCCCGTAGCGGTCGCCGAGCGCGCCCAGGTACAGCACGGAGGCGGCCAGCCCGAGCGAGTAGCCGACCGCGATCAGGTCGAGCGCGGTCTGGGATGCGTCGAAAGCCCGGCCGATGTCGGGCAGGGCCACGTTGGCGACGGCGAGGTTGAGGTTGGCGACCGCCGCGACCGCGATCAGCGCGGCGAGCGTCGCGCGCGGGCGCCGCGGCGCCCGCTGCTGCCCGGCTGCCGTGTCGCCGCCGACCGCCGCCATCGTCCGCCGCACAAGCTAGCCCGAAGGCGCGCGCGGGACATCATCCGCTTCAGGTGATGCGGCGCCCGGAGGTCGGGATGGCACGCGCTGCGCGCGTGCGGCCGGTCCGCTCTGGGTCGTTGTACGCGACTGGCAAGCTGTCGCGCTAGCCGTGCCCTTGGCTGCGTTTCCGCGTCGCTGCCCGGGATCGCGCTACCCGGACCACTTCCCCTTGCCATACCGGGCCAGCTCCA
>Ga0307477_10001191_pt1 | contig 22874 bp, 21 predicted proteins | sample atmos_gasesECM2C_FD_203316 | JGI IMG/M metagenome (GOLD analysis project Ga0307477, IMG submission 203316) | Hardwood forest soil microbial communities from Morgan-Monroe State Forest, Indiana, United States - atmos_gasesECM2C_515 | ecosystem: Environmental > Terrestrial > Soil > Temperate...
TAGAGGCGCGTAATCCATTTTGGAGTATTCCATGTTGGGTACCTATGCTGGCGCTCAATGTCGGGATCAGCGCAGCGCGCAAGCCAAAAACAACGCGAACGCAAGATTCTGCTTGAAGTCGTGCGTGAACTGAGAAAACATCGGAATCTGACACAAGATCAGCTGGCAAGATCGATGGGAGTCAAACAAGCATTTGTCAGCAAGTATGAAACTGGTGAGCGACGCCTCGACTTCTTAGATCTGATTGGCATTTGTGACGTTCTGGGCATATCGATCGTAGAGTTCGCTGAGAGATTCGAGGCCTTGCGTAAGGCGTTCAAATAATACGTCCTGTAACTTTCCACCTCTTACGACCCAAGCAGTGCCGCTTTGACCGACGCCAGCCTTTTCAGGGCTCAGCTAAAACGTATTTCCAATGACTTGGAACGCACGGACGACACCGTAAGTCATTGAAGATCACTCCAGGTCTGGTGTTTTGTGGGCTTTTTTGTGGGCTGCGAATAACGCAGTGCGCCCATACCCCGCCACAGTCGCCATCGCGGGCGTTGCCATCACCGTTAAAAAACAACCAGGATAAGGAAATACAACGACTTGCAAGAGGCGGGCGGCCACCTAAGTCTTTGCTAGTTCGTACAAGCCCCGAAATCAATAGCAGAGCTTTCTGATCACTACATTGCGTGGCTGGTATAAATCGTTATACCGTTCCCATCGGGGTCCTTTATGCAAAAAAGATGATGGCCATAAAAAGTTTCATCAGGGATCTCTCCTGCTGCGATTCCCCGACTGATTAGCTCTACCCGATATTTTTTTCAATTCATTCAGGTCTTTGCATTTAATCATGAGGTCGAATTGCTCAGAAAATCTTTAATCCGACAGAATCGCCGGGGCACGCTCAGAACTCGAGGCGTGCCTGAAACGCAATCATGCGTGGACTGCTGTCGCCACCCAAGCCGACGCCCAGCAGGCCGGTGGGCGGTGAAGTTGTATATGTAAGCGCTCCAAACCCTGTCTGTGTGGACGGCTTTCCTGGAATCCCCGCTAGCGTCATGCTGGGAAGCCCAAAGTTCGGATGGTTGAACACATTGAAGAACTGGGCCTCTACTCTGAGCTTTACCCGCTCGTTCACCGGAAACCACTTCGTGAGATAAAAGTCATTCCAGACAAAATCGGGGCCGCGAAGGGCGTTGCGGCCGAGGTTTCCGAATTGGCAATGCTGTGGGTCGTCGCCACCGGCGCACTGCCCAGTACTGGGATCAACGGCGGAAACAAACGCGGCCGGATTGAGCCACTGGAGGGTGCCCGGTTGCGTTACACCAGCTACGGGATGATGCTCATAGAGCGGGACGCCGGGAACGACGCTCGCGAACTGCGGTCCGCTGCCCTGCACAATGCCGTTTCCATTGGCCGAATAGGGTGTGCTCAGAACGGAGAACGGCACCCCGCTGTGCCAGAACATGGTCCCGGAAATCTGCCAGCCGTTGAGCACGTGCGCCAACTGGTGATTCCGGATGTGGAGGGGCAACTGATACACATATTGCGCGTTGAGATTGTGCCGGATGTCATAGTCGCAAGGACCGTAATCGCGGGCCAACTCTCCGGGCAGCGGAGAAAGAATCCCTCCCGCAGAAAACTGAAGGAATCCTCCGTTCGAAACCGTGTCCATGCAGCGGCTCCACGTGTAGTTGAATTGTCCTTGCAGACCGTGCCCCAGGCGCTTCGTCGCGGTGAGTTGAAGGCCGTTGTAATGACTGTTCTCCCCAGTGGCGAGCTGGGTCACCGCGCTGAATCGTGGATCGGTTGGTTGCATGTAGGGGAATGGCGAAAAGCACCCCTGGCATACCGTCTCGTATCCGTTCACCTGGGTTAGATAGGGCTGGTTCACAGCGCGTGTTCCCACATATCGCGCAAGCAAACCCGCCGTGGTTCCGAATTGATGTTCAATTCCCAAGCTCCACTCGATGAAGTACGGAGCATGCAGCGTGCCAGTGGGCACCGCTGTGATTGCGACGGGTGGGAGACACGTTGTGGGATCTGCCTGCGGGGATGCGCACGAAAGCTGGCCTTGAGGGAATCCCGAACTAAATTTCTGATTTGCAGAGGCGGCAGCATCCACTGCACTGTTCGACACTCCCGGAGCAATGGCAGTCCCGCCAACTGTACCCAGCAGACCTCCCTGGAAGGTTTTGTCGTAAGGAGGATTTGTGCCAATCAGGTCGGCCACACTGCCCGGCAAAATATCGCTGAAGATCCCGAAACCGGCTCGTAGAACAGATTTTGGTTCGAACTGCCAGGCGATCGCCGTTCGCGGCTGCAGAATGGCCAGAGGTGTGGACGAAAACAGATTGCCGAGATGAGTCTGGATGGCCGTATTCAGCGGCTGATTCACATCATGCGAGATCGAACTGAAAGAACCGCCAAGACGCGCGATTTGATCGTGGGGATTGAGCGGGTTTGAGTTGAAGGTGTCGCGCACGCCGAATGTCCAGGTAAGCTTCCGCGTCACTTTCCAGGTGTCCTGGGCATATAAATCGAGATTGAGGAAGCGGAACGGTTCGTTCGCCGACATGGGAAAAGTTTGGGTTGCAGTAGATGCGATTCCATAGATGAATTGCGGCAACGTCGTGTAGGCCACGGTTGGAACTGTGCCCTGCCCGAAGTCATAGTCATTCAAGCGAAAGATTCGGGTGTTCGTGCCAAACCGGAGCTCGTGGGCGCCGTGGCTCCAAGCGAGGTTGTCATTGATGAAGAAACGAGAGGCTCGCCTGCCTTGCACCCACGTGTTGTCGAGCCCTCCGATTGTGGTGAAGGGTGCATTGGCACCACTTCCCTGCAGCACAATCGGAAATGCCGCGAGCGTCTTCTGCAAGTTGGCAGGCCCAAACAAGCTTTCGTACCACGAGAACGCCGGATTGAAATAGTTCACCAGGTTTTGTGAGAAGACGTGGGTGTAGCCCGCTGCGAACGAGTAGAGAGGCTGAGGAGAGACCGCATCAAACAAAGAGTTGATGGGATCTGTGTAGGCGGCTTGCACACCCGTGTCCGCCTGAAAACGAAACCAAGCAGTGTCCCTCTGGTTGATGTTGTAGTCGAGGCGGACCGTCTGTACCTGTTCGTGGTCATCGCTGGATTGCGAAACACTTTGCCGGTTCGCGCAGCCGTTTCCATTCGGTCTGCCCGAAGCCGAAGTGCCGTCCGCGTTCAACGGACATCCGAGCACCGCGAGAGACGTTCCGTCCGTGTTCCAGTACAGAGAAAACATCTTCTGATAGAACGGGACCAGTTGCGGCGCCGGCTTATAGTTTGACCCGGTTACGGAGTCGGTTCCACCCAGCGGAAGCTGCTGCAGCACATATTGCTGAAACGCCGCGCTCGGAACCGTCGTGGGCGTCACGATAGGCAGGGCGATCCGAACCCATTCGCTGTCGAAGAAGAAGAACACCTTGTCGTGCACAATCGGCCCGCCCAGGCTCCCCCCAAAATGATTCACCGTCGCTCCAGGTTTGTGATTCCCTGGAATCGCATTCGTAAAATAGTCCGCTGCATTGAGTCGTGCCCCATTCCACAGTTCATAGAGATTCCCGTGAAACTGATTCGAACCGGATTTGGTGACGTAGTTGACCTGGGATGCTCCATATCGCCCTTGATCCACGGCATACGAAAGAGTGTTGACGGTAACTTCTGAGATCGAATTCAGCCCCAGCGCGAGGTTGGTGGAGAGGCCGCTGTTGAGGTTAGTGAGCGGGTCGTTCGTTTCCAGACCATCAACGATGTAGCCGTTTGAGAGGGCGGGCAAGCCGTTAAACTCCAAGTTGCCATACCCGTTTGTGCCGCCGACGAAGTCGTTGCCGCTGCCCGCAGTATTGATGAGCGCTCCAGGGGCAAACTGTAGAGGGTAGGTTAAATCACTACCTGGGTTTGGCAGATTCTCCATTGCCGGCGCATTCAGGGCCGTGGATGTATTGGCATCTTCTGGGTTGATAAGTGGAGCCTCACTGTTTACTTCGACCGTTTCATTGGATCGGGCGACTCTAAGGATGAAATCGACTGTCTGCTTCTGGCCGAGGCTCGAAACGACATTGTTATTTTGATGCGGTTCGAAGCCTTGCGCCTCCACTCTTACCGAGTAAGTGCCCGGCTTTAAGTGCGGGAAATTGAACCGGCCTGCGTCATCGGTCTTGGCGCTACGCCTTAGTCCGGTCTCAGGGTTCGCGATCGTCACGATGGCATCCGGCACGACGGCACTAGTCGTATCCCGAACTTGGCCGACGATGGCGCTGGTGGTTTCTCCTTGTGCCAGCGCTTGAGGCGGAGAGAGCGACGCCACAACCGTGAGAATGAGCACCTGCCGAAGGAGGTGCGTCATGTCTTTAGACTCATTTCGTTTTCTCTGACGGGCCTACGGATATCCAAAAGCCCAACTCCATATTGATTAACTAGCGATTATCTTTCGTAGTTAACCATAGTTAATCATAATAGGCAAGCTAACAACGAGGGGAGGACAGCGATAGCGTGTCTTCGACTGTCACATTCATTTGTGTCTACGACTTGTTGGGCCGCGTGCAGGCTCTCGTGACCAACACGCGGCAGTTAAGTGGTGTGCAACCAACCCACAGCTGGAGCTGGAGTCAGTTAACAGGCTCCATCATCGACTCGAGGGATCGAAGGGCATTACTTCTGTCCTTGATTGTTGGAGTGACCACCTCCAGGTTCCGAGCGGGTCAGGGTAAAGGCGAAGACTTTGTTGTTTCCGGTTCCTTCGATTTCCTTGTAACCGGATCCCCAATAGAGGGTGCCCTCTACGATCGATGGCCCATCGATGACCGAGCCTCCGCTCGCGAAGCTCCAGAGAATGTTTCCAGTTTCAGTGTTTAGCGCGTACATCTGTCCTGAGTTAGAGCCCACATACATGACGCCGTTTGCGACGCTTACCGAGCCCCGGTCAATGGTGCCTGGGGTCGGATCTGCAGTCTGCCAAAGGATCTTTCCCGTAGCGACGTCGAGAGCACTCCAGGCCCCCCACGTAATCTGCTGTCCCGAGGGCACCAATGTGTAAGGGAGGAGATCGCTATTAGCGATCTCGACATAGATCCTCTTGCCGTCAGTGGCTGTGCCCCACTCGATACCTCCGAGCGAAGCGCCTGGCCCAACCGGGGTGCTCCAAACGATGCTGCCGTTATCGGGGTTAAGCGCCCAAAAGATGCCGCTCTTCTGGCCAAAGCCGACAATATTGCCGACGAGATTGGGTCCTGATCCTCCGAGGTCGAAATCCGGACTGTTGGGCACAGGACAATTCGGGTTTGGTCCCGAAGAAGTTAGGCATGCCACCGTCCAAGTATCAAAGCCTTGAAGCTTCTTTGCCCACTTGATACGTCCTGTCCTAAAATCCAACGCGAGGGCGGCGTCAAAGAAATCGTTAGGCGCAGTGCAGTTCGCGGTAGGAGTTGCGTTCTGGCAAGCAACCACATCTGCAGGAACGGTATAGTTGTTCCCAGTGCCGATGAACAGCGTGCCGCGCTTTGGATCAATCGCAGGCGGTTGCCACACGGCGCCGCCGCTGTATTGGTCTGTTTGTCCACCGTTGTCCGGCATGTCGAAGGTCTTCCAAAGCATGGCACCGTTTCTAGCGTCGAGCGCCACAATGCTGCCGCGGAAGCTGCAGCACGGATACGCAGGATTCGTCGCCAGAGTTTCCTCACTAGAAGAAATGCCGATGTAAACAACGCCGTCGAAGACAACCGGAGATCCTGTAATGATTGCGGCCGGATGACTATCCACCTGGGTGATCCACCGGAGTGCTCCTGTTTCCCGATCAACTGAGATCACGTTCGCGCCGTTATGCACCTGGTTGGAACTGAGAATGTCTCCGATAATTAGTTGATCTTTATCAACTGCGGGACTAACCCGGGAGATAGCTCCCACGACGCCATCATACTCGGAGATCTTGTGAGACCAGATAAGATGGCCATTATCCTTCTTGACCGCGAACAGATTGCCGCCCCAGTCGGGGAAGTAAACGGCATCACCATCAACGGTAGGAGTAGCAGAAACATCTCCACCGGTCGTGAATACCCATTTTGGTTTCAGGCCCTTGACATTGCTGGGACTGATTGAATGTTCGGCTGGCTGGCTCCATGTGTTGCTCAGATTTTGACCGGCTATTCGCCATTGGGCAGCCCTGGATTCATCGGACGAGCCTTGCGCGTTCAGCGTCGAGGCAAATAGTAATAAAAGAACATTAATGGATGCGGCCTTTGGGAATGAGAGGTTACGATTCTTCAGATTCATATTGCATTGTTCTCCTTGAATTTCGGTTGAGGTTACGTTCTCTGACTTGAAAATGCGCGCAGGTAAAAAGGTCTCGTGTCGTTCTTAAGTACGTCGCGGCAGTTAGCACGATTCCCATAGTCGGCACGGACGTTTGCGGTCTTGGACTTGGTGGAATGAAACACGATTCGGCATATTTCTTCGCTGAGACTTTGTGGACTCAACTGCTCTGAGCACCCGTTGTGGGTTACTTGCTATCTCAACACGTTATTCGTACCCATCATTTCTGAACACCTCAGAAACCACGGAATTAAGCCTAGATTTTTCTACAGGTGTACTGGTGGATGGGGTGAAACTCAGCGGATTGCGATCAGTCCAGACGGGAAGCTTTGTCTCTTGAGCGATAAAGTGCTTTTACTCTGGAAAATAGAGATCGTCGGATTGGCTTGTTTTGTCCGAAGACGATTCCGCCGGGGACTGTCAGCTTAACTTCGGTTCCTGAGTTCGCGGAACTCAGGAGTACGAACTTAGCAGCGATGCGAGCGGCACGCTCTCGCATCCATTGCAGTCCGAAATGCCCAGCCTTCCCCCGATCCGCGATAGCGGGGTCAATTCCCGTGCCATTATCACTTACGCGCAGAACAAGGTCGTTAGCATATCTGAGTTCCACTTCCACGCGGCTTGCCCCGGAATGCGCACAGGCATTGTGTATTGCTTCGTAACCGATGCGATAGATTTCATCGCGGACAAGGGGATGCATCTCTCTGGAATCGCCAAGTACAGAGAGAGTCACCGCGGTGGAGCTCGGAATGGCGCTATCTTCGATCATGCGCCGGAGCGCTTCACCGAGGTCGTTCTTCTGCGTCGTCGCGGTGCGCAGCGAGTTCAGGGCTGTCCGTCCTTCCTGCGTGGCTCTTTCAAGCCAGACGGACGGCTGTTCCAAGGCGCGACGCATTCGGATGGGATCGGGTGGACGGCTCTAGCGCATCATCGGCAACTAGCTTACTGCCTTGGATGGTTTGGAGGAACGTATCGTGGAGATCCCGCGCCATACGCGTGCGTTCTGCCAGTCGCTCATCGAAGCGGGCGCCGATGGCCCTCGAAATCTGCAGCACACGCTGTCGGTAAATAAACCATGCGATGAGGATGCAGGACACAACGCAGAGAATTCGGAACCAGTTCGTCTGATACCAGGCAGGGGCGACGCTGAAGTCCAGGGTTGCACCCCCCTCGTTCCAGACGCCATCGTTATTACACGCGATCACCTCGAACCGGTATCACCCCGGCCGAAGGTCGCTATAGAAAGCTTGCCGCCGTGTACCTGGCTCCTGCCATCCCGCATCGTGACCTTCCAGTTTGTAGCGGAAGTGTACTCTCTGTGGGGCGGCGAGACTTAGCGCCGTATAGTCAATTTCCAGATCACGGATAAGCGAAGGGAGTCGAAGAACCTTTCGAGGCAAATAGCTCCTTCGGTTAGCAACGACTTGTTCGATATGCACCTGCGGCGGGGTAGGATTTACTTTCAGTTGGCTTGGATCAATCATCTGGAGGAGAGTATCGTTCACGAACCAGAGTCGTCCGTCCAGAGACATTGAAGAGCTGGGCTGGGCAGGCTGTGGAATACCAGGCTGGGCGCCATCCAGCGCGTTGAAGGTCCTTATAGCCACTTTGCTATCCGGTCGCTGCCACCAGTGCTCAAGTTCCGACTCTGTGATATTCAGGATCCCGCATTGTGTTCTCAGCCAGAGAGCAGCTTGATTGTCTTTGATTAGGGCTATTATCGAAGAGCAAGGTAGCCCATTCCGAGCGTCAAGTGTCTTCCAGATCCCATTATTCCATCGAACCAGTCCGTTGCTGGTTGCCACCCAGATCGAATTGCGAGAATCAACCACCAAACTTTGCGTGGTGAATGATTTGTCTCCACGCCCCAACGAGATGGTCTCCATGTGTCCACCGCGATATCGGGCCAGCACGTCACTGTTAGAGCCTATCCAGATACCGGTTTCTTGATCGGGGGCAAGCCATGAGGCCTTCGGAATACCTTGCAGCGCAATTTCTTCGCGAACTTTGTGGTTCTTAATTCGGAAGAGTTGCCTCCGACCGAATCCGTACATCATTACCCATAAGTTGTGATCGGAGTCCTCCGTGATGGCAATACACGATCTTTCGGGTGCCCCCAAGGCGCGTCCATCTGTTTGAGTGACTTCAAAGAATCTCCCGCGTTCATAGGTCAGCAGCTTCTGGTCTATTCCAAGCCACAACCGTCCGCTGTGATCCTCGAACAGCGGTGTGACTTCCTCTCCGGGCAGGCCTCGTCGCTTCCCAATTGCCGAGACGTGGCCTTTGAATAGAACATCCAGATCTCCCCATTACCAACCCACACCGAACCATCACGCCTTGCCAAGACAGAGCGGGTATTGGCAGCGGATAGACCTTCTCGCGTTGAAAAGCTAACTACAGGAGTATCTCTAAAAAGATCAACTCCCTGATCCGTCGTCACCCATAGATTGCCTTCTCGATCCTGATAAATACTGTTCACAGCGTCGCCCGACAGACCGTCGCTGCTCCGATAGTGATCGACCGTGCCATCACGGACGCGATAGATTCCTTCGGCCTCAGTTCCGATCCACAGGGTGTTGTTAGGGTCAAGGAACAAACAGTGCGCTTTAACTGAGGCGCTGTCGAATCCGGGAACCACATAACTAGTCCATTTTTCGCCGGAGAAATGACGCACTCCAAGCCCAGGGCCGGCCACTTCCAATGCCACCCAAACCGACCCGGACGGTCCCGCAACGAGGTCAAGCACACCAGGGTTGCCCTTCAAATGCTTCAGTTCGTCTGCAACATCGATCGTGGAGGAACCTGGCTTCCAACGGCAAATGAGGTAGGATCCGATCCACAGGTTTCCCAGGCTGTCCTCAACTAATGGGACATCGTATTCGACGGGAATGCCGCCAGCTTTTCCATAACACCGAAGCTCCTTCCCCGCGACCCGGCAAAGTGGCCCCTTCCCGTCGCTCACTCGATATCGAGTGACCCGGATTGTCCCTTCGTGGTCCTGGATGATATTGCTAATGCGTATTGGCGCGGTCGGATAGTTCAGCAATTTCCCATCTTTCAGTTGACTCAAACCGGCCCGTGTCCCGATCCAAAGGCTTCCATCGTGCGCTGACAGAAGGAAATTAATTCTGACATCCGGCAAGGGCTGGCCATCACCAGTTGTTGCCGGAACAAACCTCACGCTGTCAAAATGGAAGAGACCTGCTGCGGTGCCGATCCATAGATATCCGTCTTGCGTTTGGGTAATTGCATTCGGGGTACCGCTGAAGACTCCGTCTTGCACCCTCCAAGCGGTGTGTGCGTATTGGGAGATGTGGGTGACGGGTCGACAGCCCAGACCGAGCTCTCTGCGAATAGAACCAGCAAAAGGAAGAAGACACGGCGCCACAGAAGGTTCAATCGCTTTGCCTTTGGAGCCGAGTCTGCACGCCACTTTTCGACAGGGTTCATGGTCAATCCTAAACTACCTCTTCCGGAAGATAATGCTTCCCGGAATCAGAAGCCGAATCTCAGTTCCCGAACTAGACGAACTCCTGAGTGTAAGCTTGCCTCCGATGCGAGTGGCACGCTCCCGCATTCCTTGCAGTCCGAAGTGCCCGTCCTTTCCCCTATCCGCGATAGCCGGGTCAATTCCCGTGCCATTGTCACTTACACGCAGAGTCAGATCTTCCGTGTAACTAAGGGCCACTTCCAATCGACCGGCTCCCGAGTGCATACAAGCATTGCGAATTGCCTCATAGCCTATTCGGTAGACCTCATCGCGGACAACTGGGTGCATCTCTTTAGCGTCGCCAACTACGGAGAAAGAGACATCGATGGGACTCTGCATTCGACACTCTTCCGTCGCCCGCTGGAAGGCTTCCGCCAGATCGTTTGTATGCGCTGTGGCCGAGCGCAAGGAATTCAGTGCTGCCCGACCTTCCTGCGTGGCTCTTCCCAGCCAGACTGATAGCTGTTCCATGGCTCGACGCATTCGGATGGGATCGGTGGACAGCTCCAACGCATCATCCGCAACCAGCTTGCTGCCTTGGATGGTCTGGAGGAAAGTGTCGTGGAGGTCCCGCGCTATACGGGTGCGTTCTGCCAATCGCTCATCGAAGCGGGCGCTGATGGCTCTCGCGATCTGCCGCACTCGTAGTCGGTAGATAACCCATACGACGAGGATACCGGAGAGAACACAGAGAATTCGGAACCAGTTCGTCTGAAACCAGGCAGGGGTGACGCTGAAGTCCAACGTGGCACCGGCATCATTCCAGACGCCATCGTTGTTGCACGCGATCACGCGAAACCGATATTTCCCTGGGCGAAGGTCAGTATAGAAAGCCTGACGCCGCGTTCCCGGCTCCTGCCAGGCCGCATCGCGGCTTTCCAGTTTGTAGCGAAAGCGCACTTTCTGCGGGACTACAAAGCTTAGTGCTGTATAGTCAATTTCGAGATCACGTGTAAGGGGAGGAAGACGAAGATCTTTGCGAGGAGAATAGTTCTTTCGGTCGGCAATAACCTCTTCAACATGCACCGGCGGAGGTAGCGCGTTCCGAGTCACATGATCCGGGTCGATCATTTGCAGCACGACCGTATTGCCGAACCATAGCCTTCCATCAGGTGTTCTCGCTGTCGCTTGGAAAGCAGAGTGTTCGGGCTGTGCACCGTCGAATGCGTCGTAGATTTTAACCTCCAGCCTGTTGTCAGGGTAGCCCCACCATTGCTCCAAATTTTTGCCGGAAATTTGGACGAGCCCGCATTGCATGTACAGCCAAAGATCCCCTTGCATGTCTGTGATGAATGCATTCACACTATCGCAGGGAAGGCCGTTCCGGGCTGCGAGGATCTGTTGTTTTCCGTTCTTCCATGCTATGAGTCCAAAAGCTGTGGCTCCAAATACCGAGCCATCGGGATTTACCGCGACCTGATCAACATTGGAATTCACCGTGTGCTCGAAATGAAAAATCTCTGTTCGGCCATTTCGGTGTCGAGCCAGATCGCCGGTGAGCAGGCCTAACCAGATACCGCCGTTGCGGTCGGCGGCAACTCTCCGTGCGGCTGGCATCTGTGGGACCGGGAATTCCTCTTGTACTTGGCGATTCTTGATGCGAAGAAGCGTCCTGGGGGTGCCATACGCTTCCGCCCAAATGTTGTGATCCACATCTTCCGTTATTCCTGTAATCAGTCCAGTAGGACTACCATCTTTCCTATTGATCGGCGTGAAGGTTCGATTCTCGTAGATCCACAGCCTGGCATCTATTCCCACCCAGAACTGTCCGGAGTCATCTTCGAAGAGTGATGTGATTTGGCTTCCGGGCAAGCCCTTGCCGGCGCGAATGGATGACACCTTGCCCCGATGCAGAGCATCCAAGGCAGTGCCTCCAACCCAAACTGTTCCATCCCGCGAGGCGAGAACCGAATCGGCTTCGACTGTAGCAAGTCCTTCGTGTTCCGAAAAACTGACAACACGGAGGTCGTGAAAGCTATCTAGGCCTTTAGTGGTTATAACCCACAAATTGCCTTCACGATCCTCATAAAACGCCAGAATACAATTGCTCGATAGCCCGTCGGCATTGCCAAAATGATCTACGTTCTGGCCTTGAATGCGATAAATGCCCTGATCTTGCGTTCCGATCCAGAGAGTGTTTTCGTGGTCTACGAAAACGGTGTTGACTTCCAGGGTGCTGCCATCCAATCCGGACACGACGACAGGTCGCAAAGCGTTGTCTTTCAGTTGCAGCAGTCCGAGGCCTGGACCACGGTATCCCATTCCCACCCATAGAGAGCCATCGAGGTTCCTCGCTAAGCCACCAATCCCCGGGAGTCCCTTTTTTGACCGGAGCGAGGGAAAGTCGTAGACAGTCGAAGATGACCCCGGTTTCCACCGAACCAGCCATGTATCTCCAGCGATCCACAAGTTCGCCGTCGAGTCCTCGATCAGCGCCCCGCCACCAAAACTCAGTTTGATTCCGTCCACGTTCTCATAACACTGGGTTCTTGCCTCACTAACTTGACAGAGAGGTCCTCGCGAGTCTTGAGACCTGGCGCGGTTGAACCAGATCACTCCATTTCGATCTTCGATGATGGAAATAATGGCTCCCTGAGCGCTCAAGTAGTTCGTAAGGCGCTCATCGTGCCAGCGGCTCAGCCCGACCTCAGTCCCAATCCATAGACTTCCCTCCCGTGCGGCGAGAAGAGAAACGATATGCGCGGACGGCAGTTGCATTCCGTTAGGAGGAACCCATGAAACAAATCGCACCCCATCGAAGCGCACCAGCCCGGTTCCCGTTCCGATCCAAATGTATCCATCCTTCGTCTGTGCAATTGCATTCGGTATTCCAGGCAAGGCCCCGTCCTGAATCCTCCATGCGGTGTGTGCATATTGTGAGATGTAGAGCGACGGATCAACGGCCCAAGCCAACCTCACTGCGAAGAGAAAGAACAAGAGGGATAGAAAATGCCGGAGCAGAATGTTCGACCAATCTGTTCTTGGGGCAAAGTTTGCACGACGCCTTTCGAGCAGGCTCATGACCCATCCTGAGCTCCTTCTCCCGAGGAACATACATGCACCGTGGGTGCCGCAGGATGGCCAAGTCTCCAACAGACCTGGGCGCGGACGCTGGGAAACGTTTGAGCCGCATTCCTGACCTTACGGGCTTCACTGCTTTCGCGGAACCTCAAAATCTACAGTTACCGTCCTACAGTTTTCTACAGGCCTTGAAATGCGATCACATCTGCAGCAGGCCACGCCGCAGCGCGATGGTGACTGCATGGGTCCGATCCTTAGCCTGGAGTTTATCCACCAGGTTCTTGATGTGGAAGTTAACCGTGGTCTCCGAAATCGACAGTTGATCCGCAATCTGTTTGTTGCGATAGCCATCTCGAATGAGTCGAAGAACCTGCAATTCCCGTGTCGTAAGCTCGTCGTCACCGAGGTGTTCGGCGAGGCGAGCCGCGACTTCGGGCGGGACATGACGCCGGCCCGCGTGAACCGACCGGATCACCGCCAGCAATTCATTTTTCGGCATGCTTTTAAGTATGTAAGCGGAAGCTCCCGCTCGCATCGCACGCTGAATGTCAGCATCGCCATCGGAGGTGGTCAGCATGATGACTCGAGCCCGTGGAAACTCGCCACGAATTGCAATAAGCGTGTCGGTTCCGTCCGTGCCCGGAAGGCGAAGATCCATCAGGGTGATGTCAGGTCGGTGACGACGAAATTCTGCTACCGCCTCCCCGGCATTCGACGCTTGGGCAACGAGAAGCATGTCCTCTTGAGAGCCGATAATCGTAACCAATCCCTCGCGGAAGACGGGATGATCCTCTACGCTCAGGATGCGAATGGGCTTGGCCGGAAGCATTATGCTGGCCTCGTTTCGGCAATTGTAATGGTTTATTTGAGTTCCGGCCAAAGTCCGTTATGTATAGCGGGCGAAAATTCGGCCACACCTCGTTGCAGCTTGGACCAAACGGGAATCGCGCTTGCCAGTTGGCAGTCCTACCCTATCTGTTCAGTCGATTCCATTCGCTTAAAGCTGGTAGATCCGACCCGCAGAACAATACAGGGGCAATGCTGTAGTTTTTGAGGTTTTCGGAATGTGGTGAGTACAATAACTTTCCTTTACGCGGTGTTGAGTGATTCACACCTGCGAGTGCTCCCAAAGCGACTCAATTACATGAGGCCGGAGTTGGCACACTCAGAAGTCAAAACCAACGCGAGCGACGAGCTGGATCTTGTCCATGCTAGCAAACGCGGTAACCTGGCTGCATTCGAAACACTCGTAAAGAGATACGATCGCAAACTGCTCCGAATCGCGAACAGCGTCACTCACAATATCGAGGATTCGCAAGACGCGGTCCAGGAAGCCCTCTTGAAGGTCTACCAACACCTAGCCGAATTCCGGGAGGCGTGCCAATTCTCAACTTGGCTAATTCGCATTACTGTGAATCAATCGCTGATGAAAGTGCGAAGCCATCGCGCCGTCAGAGAGGTGCCGTTGGATGAGAATTGTCGTCAGGAGAAAGACATAGCTCGAACAGAGATCGCCGATGGAACTCCTAATCCTGAGCAGCTTTACTGGGCGTCTGAATTTCGTGACATATTAGCCCAAACCCTCGAAGAGGTACGGCCGTCCTTGCGAGTGGTCTTCGTGCTGCGAGAAGTTAAGGGCCTTTCAATAAATCAGACGTGAATAGTTCTAGGCTTGAGTCACACTGCGGTAAAGGCCAGGCTTTGGCGAGCTCGTTTGCAGATTCGGGAAGGGTTGAGCGAACACTACAAAAACACGACGACGACTTAAGCGACCGGCCTAAGCGGATCCAACTGACCACAGACAGAGGTGAGGTTGACATGGCGACGCTGACGACAGACGGCAATTCACACGCTAAACACCGGACAACAGGAGTCGAGCGAGTCCTCCTCGTCGAAGGCGACATCACGCTGCAGAATACAATCCACGAAGCTCTCCTATCCGAGGGCTATCAAGTCGAGATCGTCTCAAGTGGACCTATTAGGCTCGCACTGTTTCGACGAGAGTCGCTGTCCGCCCCAATTATTAATTCGCAATTCCCTGCAGCTCAGGAGCATGTCTCCCGAGAGTTCATGCAAGCCGTTCCGGCAACTGCTTTTGTGCTTCTAAGCGCGACCCCTTCATTTGGAGACAACTCATTTTTCTTGGAAATGGAAGGTGACGATCCCCTGTTTTTCGCTAAAGAACTTGTCGCCCGGCTGGGTGCCCTGCCAAGGCAGGGGCGTTCGTCACTATCAGAGAGTCTCTATGTTTTTGACAACATCATTGTGGATTTTGTGAGAATAGAAGTCATTCGTGGACGGATGCAGATTGCGCTCACGATGAAAGAGTTCCGGACGCTTGAATTCCTGATCAGGAACGCCCGACGAGCGATCAGCCGAGATGAGCTTTTAGACAAGGTCTGGGGATACAAGAGTTATCCGTGCACTCGCACTGTAGACAATGACATCTTCAGGCTTCGGCAGAAATTGGAAAACGATCCGGCTAATCCCAAACATCTATTAACTATGCATGGCCTCGACTACAGGTTCATGCCTTAAGGAACGTTTGAGCACTCGAGAACAATTCGTCCTATGCTCCGGCGTATTTTGATTTGGGAGCGTTGTATGAGCGAATGGGCCGCGGTGACCTCGCGATTGACATGTACAAGAAAGCACTGAATATCCACCCTGATTACCAACACGCTAGGTCCAATCTTGAGAGAATGGAAGCACATCCCGCAGCATCTGCTCCGGAGTCCTATCCATAAACGCAGGACCAACACCTGCCAAGTCATCACACCTGCTGCTAGTAAAGACAACGTTGAGGAGGTCCTAAAGAGATCTGCCTCGGTTCGAAGCAAAAATGGCTTATCCCCTCAAGAGACCAAATCTCGAACCTGGACTCGGATCGCGAATCCACTTATCGCGCCTCGAACAGTTTTCCACACAAAAATCATCATACCTGTAGAAAACCCTAGGGCCAATTCTGTGGATTCTGAGGTATGCAGAAGTGAAAAACGCGAATACTGTGGCCGTACGGCAATCAACGGAGTGGAAACGTGAGGCTGACCTTGCGGGTCACATGTCGCAATATGAAACTTTAATAAATGTTAATCATCAGGAACTTTTTCGCGTTGGTCGGAGAAGTGAGCCATTTTGGCTTGAAAGGATTGGTGGACGCATTTCGGCCACCGTTTGAATGGGAATTTTTCGTGATTCAGATCGAAGAAATTGGATGGCAGTCGCTACCCCTCATCTTCGCTGCTGGTTTGGCTCTTGGAATTGTTCTGTCGATGCATACCAGGGGCACGCTAGTGCAGTTCGGCGCGGAAGCAATGATTCCAACCCTGCAGTCGGCCTCATTTTTCAATGAACTCGGGCCACTCGTCACGGGATTGCTAGTGGCCGGAAGAGTAGGCGCGGGCATTGGCGCTGGGATCGCCAATATGCGCGTAACCGAACAGATCGACGCGATTGAGTCTTTGTCAGTCGACGCTTTCAAAATGCTGGTAGTGACAAGAATCGTTGCCTGCATTCTTATTTTGCCGATGTTGACCCTTTTCATGGACTTTGCCAGTTTGGCCGGAGGTTTTTTCTCTGAGTACCTCGTCTCGCACATCTCGCTGCAACTCTATCTCGATCGTGCTTTCCGAACGGTGGAATGGGCGAATTTCATTCCACCTACGCTGAAGACAAGCGTTTTTGGTTTCATCATCGGCACCGTATCGAGCTTTTTTGGCTACACGACCAACGAAGGGTCTGAAGGAGTGCAGCGCGCAGCTACCAACAGCGTCGTTTTGTCCTCCCTCCTGATCATCTTGGCGGATGTCATCCTGGTGAAGACCATCTTCTTCCTCTTTCCAAGGGACGCCTTATGAGCGATCCGGCCGCGGTTGAATTCGAACACGTATTTAAGGCCTTTGGAAATAGAAAGATTCTCGACAACGTATCGTTCAAAGTCAATGTAGGGGAAGCGCTCTGCATCTTGGGTCGCAGTGGCACGGGCAAAAGCGTCACTCTGAAGCTGATGATTGGCCTGCTTAAGCCTGACAGCGGCAGAGTTTGCATTGACTCGGCGGATATCGCTCATTCCAACGAGGAAGAGCTGTCTCGTGTTCGGCGCCACATGGGCTTTCTGTTTCAAAGCGCCGCTCTGTTCGACTCGTTCACGCTGGGAGACAATCTCGCTCTGCCGCTCCGCCGCTTGGACAAATCGAAATCTCGGTCAGAGATCGAACGAGCGGTGGACGAGGCACTCGAACGGGTGGGGCTTGATCTGGACAAAGCCAAGATGCCCTCTGAGCTTTCGGGAGGGATGCGCAAACGTGCCGGTCTGGCGAGAGCGCTCGTCCTTCATCCGACACTCTTGCTGGTCGACGAACCCAGTAGCGGACTCGACAGGATCACCGCCTCGGAGATCGACGACCTCCTCCTCAAGGTAAAGAAGAAGTATGGTGCGACGCTTGTGATCGTCACCCATGATGTGCGGGGTGCGCGAAGAGTCGCCGACCACATTGCGGTGCTTGACCGAGGGTGCCTGATTGGCTTTGGCACGGCAACCGAATTGGAGAAAAGCGATCACGAGATCGTGCGACGACTGGTAACGGAGTCCTGAATGAAAATCAACTATGCCGTCGTGGGCGTGTTTGTCCTTTCTGCTGTGCTGCTGTTCAGCCTTGGCTTGTTCGTGATCGGCAACCGCCACAAGGCTTTTACTCATCATGTGGACTTCTTTACGAAACTGAATGATGTGAACGGAATTTCGCCAGGATCAGAAGTCCGCGTGTCAGGCTTCGAAGCTGGTCGAGTCAGCGGTATTGAGATACCGGACCGGCCATCGGAAAAGTTCAAGCTGAAACTGCACGTCGATGACAAGCTACATAACCTCATTCGCGACGATTCATTTGTGACAGTGGAATCCAATGGCCTGGTGGGAGACAAATTCTTGCTGATTCACGAGGGCAGCGATCAGAAGCAAGAAGCGGCTAGCGGAGCGACTCTGCGAGCCAAAGAACCAATCGAACTTTCCGCCGTCATCGCCAAAATGACAGGTGTCATGGACCAAGCAGATGCAGCGATTGGAGACATAAAAACCAAAGCCGATGGAACGCTGGATGCGATCACGACAACGGTCAACAACGCTAACGCACTCGTGACCAGTATTCAAAGCGGCAAAGGCACTGTGGGAATGTTGCTCACCGACCAACAAACGGCTACCGCAGTGAAGAGCGCTGTGGGAAACGCTCAACAGGCTGCCGTCAATCTGAATCAGGTAGTGGTTCAAGCCAAGCAGGTAATGTCGGACTTTCAGTCGCGAGACCTCTTTGCAAAAGCTGAAGATACGCTGAACAACGCCAAGGATGTGTCTTGGCAGCTCGCCCAAACCTCGCAACAAGTACGCCTCACCCTGACTGACGCACTCGGTCCAGACCGCTCGGGAGAGAACGCAGCGGATAACATCATGGAAACTTGCTCGAACATAAACCTAGCGACCGCGAATATGGCGGACGATACCGAAGCGCTCAAGCACGAGTTCTTCTTTCGGGGATTTTTCAAGAAAAGGGGCTTCTACAGTCTGATAGACCTGACGCCGGATCAATATCGAAGTAACCCCTACTTCAACAGCCAGAAAAACCAACGCGCATGGCTCAATGCGGCAGATTCGTTTGGGAAAGACTCGAACGGCACTGAGGTCTTGTCTGCCGTTGGCGAACAACAAATCGATCAGGTCATCGGCGCCGCCAAAGATTCAGTGATGGACCAACCAATTATCATCGAAGGCTATTCCAACCACGCGTCAGCCGCCGATGAGATGGCCACCTCCAGGTCCCGATCTCTCCTCATCGCTCACTACCTGGAAAAGCGTTTCCATCTCAGCGGCCGGAATATCGGATTGATGCCGTTGAGTGACACCGCGCCCTCATCTTCCGGAAAAGACTCTTGGGACGGCGCTTGTATCGTCCTTCTCCCGGATATCAAAGGTACGAAGTGATGCGCGAATTCTAGTAGGAGCCACGTAATGCCAAGAAGTGCGATGCCTGCTTATATCACCAGCCTAATCCGCCATTTTGAGGATCTCCGCGATGGTACACACGGCGGCTCCGTCAGTCGAAAGGACAAGGAAGCCCATTTCGAGAAGGCAGTGCAACTGTTGGCCCCCGTAGCCCGCCAGGTCCTCACTGAAATGAACACGAACTTGTTGATCGATACAGGGCAAGTCACCGAAACGGGACTGCGACGTTTAGCGGATGGAGGGTTGAACGCATCCTGGATTTTGAGCTGGCCAGAACAGCGAGCAGCCGGGATCCAGCCAATCGCGTTCCATGCCTATTTCGGAAGCGGTTTCCATCACCCTCATCTTCGCGGGACGACGGTTCAGGACTGGCCGCTGAACGTGTTCACCGGCGAGGATGCCGCCGCCCAGCTATCGATACTGCGGGCCATCGCGTCCAGCGATCTGCATAATTTGGTCTATCGCGCGGACTATCGCATCTTGCCCGCAGTAACAGCAAGTCACGCTACCAATTCAGTTCGCAACGAAGGAGCAACAAAATGAGCAAATCAATAAAGCCTAAGAGAAAAGGACGAGGAACCTTTCAGTCCCTTTACATCCCATTATTGCTGTTCGCCTGGTGTGTGCACTCAGCGCAAACCCTTTCAGCACAGAATCAGGAGCATCGCATTCGAAATATTGTTCTGGTTCACGGAGCGTGGGCAGATGGTTCCGGCTGGAAGGGCGTCTACGACCTTCTTGTCAAAGACGGCTATAACTTCAGCATCGTGCAAGAGCCAGAGACAACCTTCCAGCACGATGTCGCCGCTACGAAGCGCATCCTTGCTCTACAAGATGGACCCTGCATTCTCGTCGCTCACAGCTATGGGGGAGCCGTAGTCACTGAAGCTGGGACTGATCCACAGGTTGCTGGTTTGGTGTACATCGCAGCCCACATGCCAGATGCAGGAGAGAATGAGTCTGACGACGGAAAGCGATTCCCCAGCGACCTCAGCAAATCTAACGCCATAAAGAAGACCGCCGACGGCTTCACTTACCTCGACCCGGAGCAGTTTCGCCAATACTTTGCAGCCGACCTGTCGGCTGAGCAGGCGCATTCATGGCGCGGTCGCAGGTGCTGAACAAAGCTGAAAATTTCAAAGCCGTCATCACCGCGGCTGCATGGCGAAGCAAGGCAAGCTGGATGTTGGTGGCTGGGAGCGACAAAGCCATCAATCCCGATCTTGAACGGTGGTATGCCACTCGAGCCAACAGTCACAAAGTCGAGGTCCCTGGCGCCAGTCACGCCGTCTATGTTTCCCATCCTAAAGAGGTTGCGGGTTTAATCGAAGAAGCTGCCTCGCACGCTCAGTAGAAGAAGTTTGCCGCGTCCCATGTCTGCTCCTGGGCCATAGTCAGGAGTATCGTCGCGAAATCTGGCGGGTCGTCAGCATTATGTATCTGGTAGGTTAAGACTTTCCATTGTTTATTTCGCGCGGGGAAAAGTGGTTGGTTGTCACATGCCGTACCCATTTGCCGCAAACTCTCGAAGTGGTATCTATTTCAGCGTTTCCAATTCTTCGCGACACGATTCCGAAAAATGCCGCAAAGGATCGATTGCGTTCGCGTTAATCATTGATCGCAGGTCGGCAAATGTCATATTGGGCTCGGGGTATGATCGTACGATCAGTTGCGCGACCTTTTCAGCTTCTTCGATGACCTTCGGCGACGACGCTGACCGCATCCGACTGATTAAAGCATATAAGGCAACAAGCCTCGTTAGATCAGGCGTGTTCGTTGTGATCGAGTCGATGTAGTCTTTCGAAGCTTCGTCAACGAACTCACGGTAGAGTTCTTGCCTACGACCCTTGTCGTTGAGAAACAGCTGTGTTCGAAGCTGGGCGGTTTGGCCAAGCCACGAACTGAAAAAGGACGTCAACCCACCGACAGCAGAACCGGAGAGAGCGGCGAGAGCGGAGAGAGAGGTGGGGTTCATAATTGATTTAGTCTTCGTAGCTGGCGCTTAAGCCACCTGACGGTCATCACCGTCGAGGATCCGCCATCCCTGTCATCTGGAGAACCGTCCTCACAACGCCAAGGTCTACTCGCCGGAACGTTCCGTTCGTCGCTCGTTGGGTGAGTTGGTCGTAACAGCACTTCGGGCAACCTGGATCCCGAGCTTTTGTATCCGATGTATCAAGGTCGTCCGTTTCATCCCGAGTCGCGACGCCGCACCGTTGGGTCCTCCAATGACCCAGTTGGATTCTCGGATTGCCCGAAGGATGTGTTCGCGTTCGACCTCTTTGAGCGTACTCAGCTGCGAACTGGGTGCCTGCACGGTTGCTTGTTCTAGCTCGGCAAGAGGAGGCTGAAGAACACTCCCGGGCGACAGAATCACCGACCGCTCAATGAAGTTTTGCAACTCGCGCACATTGCCTGGCCACGAATAGTCTGCGAACGTCTCCAGCGCGTGCGAAGGGATGGTGTCGATGCGCCGGTTCATTCGCCTGGCGTACTCGCCCACGTAATGACGCACCAGCGCCGGAATATCTTCGCGGCGCGCCCGCAAAGGCGGCACAAGGACCGGAAAAACATTCAGACGGTAATAGAGATCGATGCGAAATCGGCCCTGCTTCACCATCGCGCTCAGATCATGGTTCGTTGCGGCCACGAGCCGAACGTTCGTTTTCCTTGTGTAGCAGCTTCCCAAACGCTCGAACTCTTGGTCCTGCAACACTCGCAACAGTTTGGGCTGCAGAACTAGCGGGATGTCGCCTACCTCGTCCAGGAAAAGTGTGCCGTCGTCGGCCAGTTCGAAACGGCCAAGCTTTTGGGCAATGGCTCCCGTGAATGCGCCTTTTTCGTGGCCAAAAAGCTCATTCTCCAATAGATCTAGCGGAATGGCAGCGCAATTGAACTTTACGAACGGGTGACCCCGTCGCGAACTGGAGTTGTGAATCGCGTGCGCGATCAGATCCTTGCCGGTGCCGGTTTCTCCCTGGATTAGAACGGTGGAATCCGTAGGCGCAACATATTCGACTTGTTCGAGCACCGATTCGAGAGCAGGGCTGCCGCCGATAATCTGGTCCAATTTACGACCACAAGAGGCTTGATCACCGATTCCGAATCTGTCGTACGTTCCCACAAAAGCTCCAGTACAAACTCCCACATGGACCTCTGGCACACCCGAATGTGCCTGTCGTCTCCGGATACGGAAGCAGCCCTGCGCATCAGGAGAATTGTCTATTTCTCTTTTACAGAATCGCCCTCACAACCCCGCCATCGACTCGCAGTGCTGCCCCGTTCGTCGCCGAGGAGAGCTCGCTGGCTACGTAAGTCACCATCGCTGCGACTTCGTCCACGGTGGCAAAGCGCTTCAGTAGGGACGAAGGGCGCACGCGTTCGAAGAATTCCCTCTCGATCTCTGCCTTCGATTGTTTCTGCCGCTTCGCCATCGCCTCGACAAAGCCGCCCACACCTTCCGACTCCGTCGGCCCGGCAAGAATGCTATTTGCCGTCACCCCGGTTCCGGCTACCGACTCCGCGATCCCTCGCGCCACGGCAATTTGTGCAGTCTTCGTCACTCCGTAATGAACCATTTCCGGCGGAATCTGAACACCTGATTCACTCGAAATAAAAAGAATGCGGCCCCAGTTTTTCTTTAGCATACCTGCGAGGTAGTGCCGGGCCAGTCGCACTCCGCTCATTACGTTGATCTCAAAAAAGCCGTACCAGTCCACATCGCGGATCTCCGCAAATGGTTTCGGCTCGAAAATGCCCACATTGTTCACCAGCACATCCACTGCGGGAAGCTTCGCAATCACCACCTCTGCGCCGACTGAACCTGAAAAGTCCGCCGCAATGCCATCAACCTTAGCCGTTGTAGCATGCGATCGGATTGCCGTCATCGCTGCATCCACGCGCTCTTGCGTGCGTCCGTTCACGTAGACATGAGCACCCTCGATCGCGAGCGACTGGGCGATTGCAAACCCGATCCCTGCCGTCGATCCCGTTACCAGCGCAACTTTTCCAGTCAGTTTCGGATCCATGCGTCCTCCAAAAGCAGTG
>Ga0307477_10001192_pt1 | contig 22873 bp, 22 predicted proteins | sample atmos_gasesECM2C_FD_203316 | JGI IMG/M metagenome (GOLD analysis project Ga0307477, IMG submission 203316) | Hardwood forest soil microbial communities from Morgan-Monroe State Forest, Indiana, United States - atmos_gasesECM2C_515 | ecosystem: Environmental > Terrestrial > Soil > Temperate...
AATTCTTCTCGAACAGCTAGGCGTGTTCCTGAATCTCCAGGCAGCCTTCAAACACTAACCAATGGAGCGCCGTTCGATGTCGCCCAATAATGATTCCGGTGACCAGGCAAATGACGTCCTCTACTACGTCATATTTCTCAACGGGATTCCCGACAGGCCCCTGAACCGGGAAGCCGTTGAGCACCACGGTCAGCATCTGGCAGAGCTGGATCGAAGGCGTAAGCTCGTTCTGGCGGGCCCCCTCGTTGAGCGCCATGGCGGCCTGATTGTGCTGCGGGTGGCGAACGTCGCGGAAGCGAGGGCTATCGCTGAGGACGACCCCATGGTCCGGGGCGGATACGAATCCTACGAACTTGCCAGCTGGCCCATCGCCAATCGCCAAAACAGCTATCGCCCGAATCTACAACGCGTGGTGACCCAATGAGCGGATACCCTCTGAGAATTGGATACTGCCTCTCGCTGACCGGTCCTCTCGCGTCTAACGGGAAGACGGCTCGGCTCGCCCACCAGATTTGGGAGCGAGACGTGAACCGAAAGGGCGGACTGCTCGGGCGAACTGTACAAATGCTCTGCGTCGACGACCAAACCAACCCGGCGCTCGTCCCCGAAATCTACAGGCGGCTTCTCGACGATGAGAAAGTCGATCTTGTGATTGGGGGTTACAGTGACAATTCCGTCGCACCTGCGATGCCTTTGATTATCGAGCGGGGGCGATTTCTTGTTGCACTCATGGCGCTGGTGGTAAATGCGTCACTTCGCTATCCGAATTACTTTGTAATGATACCCACGGGTCCGCACCCCAGCGACGCGCTTACGGAAGGCTTCTTCGATCTTGCCGCAAGCCAGTCTCCAAAGCCCAAATCAATGGCGATCCTTGCTGTGGATGCTCCATTCCTGAAGGGTCCTCTAGCCGGCGCGACAGGCCATGCAAGCAGACACCGGTTCCAGATTGTTTCTGATGTCCGGTACCCCCTCGCAACAACCGATTTTTCGCCAGTTATCCGTGAGCTTCGGACGATCAACCCTGACATCCTGTTCCTTTCTTCGTATCTCAATGATTCCGCGGGACTGTTGAAAGCCATTAGCGCAGTTGGGCTGGAGCCGAAGATAGTTGGTGGGTCAATGATCGGCCCGCAAAATGGTTCTATCAAAGCTGAACTGGGCCCCCTGCTGAACGGTATCGTCAATTACGAATACTGGTTGCCGGTGCCCAAGATGATGTTTCCCGGAATTGCCGAAATGATTGCGGAATATCAATCGCGTTCGGGAGACGCAGGTGCGGACCCGCTAGGTTATTATGTGGCCCCGCAGGCATACGCCCAAATGCAGATCGTAGAGCAGGCAGTTACCGGAACGGCTTCGCTTGACGACGAACAGCTGGCACAATTCACGCGTGATCATACTTTCAAAACGATCCTCGGTGATGTGAAGTTTGGAGAGGGCGGCGGCTGGTCTGAACCCCGAGTCCTGCAAGTCCAATACCAAAACATCAGAGGCAATAACCCATCGCAATTCAAAGGCACCGGCACGCAAACAGTCGTATGGCCGTCAAGCCTTGCCTCGGGCGCGCTTATCTATCCATACGCCAACGCGAAATCGCGGATTTGAATGCGCCGAGCCGTGCAGATGGCCAACTGAAACCATAGGAGAGTGCCGTGCCTGACACGATAGAGACTCTCATCAAACGCAATCTCCACGAGGTGTTCGGAGAGCGAGACGTCCAGAAAAGACGGAAGGCGATCGCCCAACTTTGGACCGAAGATTGTGTATTCATCGATCACAGCGGCAAGACCAGCGGGCGCGACGCGCTCGATCGTGCAGTCGCGACCTTGCATGAGCGCCTGCCGGGCTACGTTTTCAGTGAGCTTCGGCCGGTCGATCTGCTCCACGAAAGCGGGCGCTTGGCTTGGAGCTATGGTCGACCGGGTCAGGAGCCTATCAAGGGCGTCGATGTTGTTCTCGTGCGAAACGGTCGTATCTCACTGATGCTGACGTTCCTCGATGAGGTGCCGAAGAAACTCTGATTGGCCGCCTGATGCTTCGGGGCAGGCAAACGCCACGATTTTCCGAATCTCTCCGATGGCACCGCCTTTGCAATCTGCTCTGCACGATTGGGAAGCTCATCGTGACGCTCAAGATCGAACGGATTTCGGGAAAAAACGAAACCTGTCTGCTATCCCTCGTCGTCCTCGTTGTGATGAACGTCACGTCTCTTCAGGCTGAGGCCCAAACCACCGCGCGCCCAACGATTGAGTTCAATCGCTGGTCAGAGGATTGGTCGGTGCTTGCGGATCCGGAAGTTCCGCGCGAGCCGCTTGACGACCTAAAATACATCCCGCTCTCCATTAGCGACGCTTTCACATACCTGTCTCTTGGCGCCAATGTTCGCGAGCGCCTTGAGGTCAACGATGCACAATTTGGTATTGGAGGCAGCCGGCAGGATGCGTACCTCTTAAGCCGGCTCGAAGCTCATTCAGACCTTCGGATTGCCGGCCAGGTTCAAATCTTTTTCCAACTGCAGAGCGACGTCGCGCCCGGCAAACGCGATCCATCACCCGTCGACGCAGACCGCCTGGGAATCGAACAGGCGTTTATCGCCCTGTCGGAATCGGTTGCGGACGGCGAGATTTTTATCCGGATCGGACGCCAGGAAAACGGGTTTGACCTGCAGCGCTTTCTCTCGGTGCGGGATGGCCCGAATGTTCGACAAGCCTATGACGGGGCAACCCTCGCCTATACGCGAGGACCCTGGCGCTTCATCGCGCTCTACACCGATCCCGTGCAAAACCGGAATCTAAGGGCGTTTGACGATTACAGCAGTTCGCATCTGCCGTTTGGCCTGCTTCGGATCGAGCGGAAAATCACCTCTTCGTCATCGCTGTCAGCCTATGTCGGGCGCTTCACGCAGGACAACGCGCGATTTCCGGGTGCAAGCGGCAATGAGCGCCGCAACCTGGCGGATGTTCGCTTTACGGGAAGTGGTGGCGGCTTCGATTGGGACGCCGAGGCCATGGCTCAGAATGGAAGCATAGGCGCGCGAGCTATCCACGCGTGGGCGACCGGGGCCATCGTCGGACGGACATTCGAGTCAGTCCCGCTTTCGCCAAGAGTCAGCCTGCAATTCGATGCAGCCTCGGGGAACAAAAATCCAACCGGCAATCGGCTCGACACGTTCAACCCGCTGTTTCCCAGCGGCTACTACTTCACGACTGCGGGTTACACGACCTACGCAAACCTGGTTCACGTCAAAGCCGGTCTGTCGTTGACCCCAGGAAATCATCTGCGTCTCAGCGCTGGGGTTGGGAGCGAATGGCGAGCGACCATAGCCGACGCGATCTACACGCTACCCGACATACCCGTCCCCAACACAGTGGGGCGGGGAGGCCGCTACGTCGGCGCCTACGGTCAATTGCGGGCAGATTACGCGCTCAGCTCCCACGTCGCCCTTGCGCTTGAGTTCGTACATTTCTCGGGCGGCCCAACGATCGTGGCCGCAGGCGGTCGCAGCACAGATTATCTCGGGACCGAGATCCGATACGGGTGGTGAGTGACTTGCCGGACATCATCACCAGATTTGAAACGAAGCATTACCTTGTTCCTGCCGCGCGCCCCGAACCCTGGCCCGATGCCGTCAATGGCGGTGAACTGGCGTTTCCGGGTCCAAATCCACGCTTGGCGGAAATTGAAATCCGGGAAGCCGATTTTTCACGGCGTCACGTTTTTTGTTTCGTTTGATTGACGAAGGCGAGGACGTTGGAGACACATTCCGCTGCGTTGGCAGCCGCGATGTGGTAGGCGTCGCTGTTCAGCACCACGAGCCGGGAATTCGGAATCTGACGCTGATACTGCCGCACCTTTTCCACCGATTGCAGGGCGCTTTTGTCCGCGGTGATCACCAGCGACGGCGCTTTGATCCGCCGCAACACGCCATCGCGCGCCAGATCGAATTTGGCGAGCGCCGTGCCTAATCCCTTTTTCCCCTCCTCAGGCGCTGTTGCAAACATTGTGTTCCAGTAATCGATCATTTCTTTCGGCGCGTGCGAACCCAGCCTGTCCCGCTGGGGAACGGGCGAAGGATTGGAGATTTCGATCACCGATGCAGGCCCGCTCGCGACTGCTAGCGTCAAAGTGCGGTCGGGATAATCCGCCGCGAACTGCATAGCGATGGCGCCGCCCGTCTTGGCGCCGATGATATGCGCCCTGTCGGCGCCCGCCTTGTCGAGCACGCGCGCGATAAAAGTGGCGAGGCTTGGTAGCGACCATGCAAATCCCGCCGGGACTCTGGACCGCCCAAATCCCGGAAGGTCCGGCCGGATGACCCGAAATTCCTGCGCCATCCGCGGCATCCAGGCGTACCAGACGATGCTCGATTCATCGTTGCCGTGGATGAGTACCGCAGTTTCCGGTTTGTGCCACGGTTCGCCAAACCAATCTTCCCGGTAAAACAAATCTTCGCTGGCGTTGACGCATTGCGCTCCGGCTTGCGCAGCAGGCTGCGCTTGCGCCGAGCGGCCGGCCAGCGCCGAGACACTCAGCATCGCCGTTGTTCCATATCCGGCATGCAGCAGGTCCCGGCGAGAAATTGTTTTGCCCATGATGCAAATCCCTCGTGCAGAGATTGGCGTTTCCGCCCAGGAAGCGGCGAGTTCAATCCACCGTAGCCTTGGCGAACGTTGAACGCCAGGCAGGGGGAATCCCCGCATTAATCCCCGCAGCAAAATAAATCGCGGCGGCTTTTTCTCAACCCTGAGTCCGGTCACATTCATCCGGCAAAAGTGGGATGCCCAAATGACCGAAAATTTGGATGAAGAATGGGATGAAGAAGACGAGGACCTTCCGGAGCCCGACCCGCCGGAATTAGCCACTGTGCCAAGCCGCCGCAGGCAAAGACTCGAACGCGCCGAACGGAACGCGGCGGCGCGCCTCGCACTCGCCAGCCCCGAGCCCTGGCCCGATTCTGTCGACGGCGCGAAATTGCTCGACATGCTCGTGGTGGCCATCCGGACCCATGTTGTCATGAGCGATGGCGCCGCAGTGGCGATTGCGCTTTGGGTGCTCCACGCCCACGCCTTGGACGCTTTCCCGATTAGTCCGCGTCTCGCCCTGACCTCGCCCGAGAAGCGCAGCGGCAAGACCACGCTGCTGGATGTCCTCGCCTCACTGGTGCCGCGCCCGCTGCCGACCGCCAACGCAACCGCGCCCGCGATATTCCGCGCAATCGAACTTTTCGCGCCCACGCTCCTCGTCGATGAGTGCGATACCTTTTTGCGGCGCAATGACGAACTGCGCGGCGTGCTCAACAGCGGCCATCGCCGCGCTACCGCCTATGTGCTTCGGATCGGTGGACGCAATCACACACCGGTCCATTTTCCCACCTGGTCAGCCACGGTGTTGGCGATGATTGGCCGCCTTCCCGAGACGCTTGCCGATCGCAGCATCGAAGTCCGGCTCGTCCGCCGCCGGGGGGACGAACCGATCCAGCGCTTCAGCCTCGCGCACGCCGAGCAATTCGCGCAGATTCTGCGTATGGCGGCGCGCTGGGCCGCGGACCATATCGGCGCGTTGCGCAATGCCGATCCGGAAATTCCCCAAGCGCTCGGCGATCGCGCCGCCGACAATTGGCGGCCGCTTCTCGCCATTGCCGGCGAGGTGGGCGGCGAATGGCCCGAATGCGCGAGAGCCGCGGCGATCTGCCTTGCGTTTGCCGGCGCAGGCGACGGCTCGGCGCTGGAATGCCTGTTGGCCGACATCCGCTTCGTCTTCGGCGAAGTCGTGCAAGGCCACGGTGAATTTTTCACCGCAGGCGCCGATCCCGTCCACGACCGCGATCGCATCCGCTCCCGCGATCTCGCGGAAGCGCTTGCCGCCATCGAGGGCCGCCGCTGGGCCGAATGGGGAAACAAGCGCCAGCCTATCACCGCCAACGCTGTCGCTCGCCTCTTGCAACCCATCGGCATTGCTCCGGCGACCTTAAGGTTTTCTCGTCATGACAATGACGGCGGAACCCGCAGCGTCACGGACAGAGGTTATCTGCCTGGCCAGTTCACTGAAGCCTTCTCGCGCTATCTCCCGCAATAGCGCCAAGTCTTTTTACCCCTGTTACGGTTGATGTTACAGTTGATGTTTTAGTTGGAAGGCTCGAAAATGCAGCAAAATCAAGCTTTGTTACAGTGTGATGGTTGGTCGGGGGTATGCCTGCCGCCCCGTCATGCCGGCTTGTTGTCGATCAGCCTCACCGAACCCACCCGCACCGCGGCAAGCACGCGCGCCGGCCCGGAAAGAACGCGCAATGGCGCCAGCGTCGCCGCATCCCGGATCGCCACATAATCCACCCGGTCGAAGCCCGCTCGCAGCAATCGCGCGGCGCCTTCGGCTTCAGCCTGCGGAATGGGCACGCCCTCCTTCGCGCGGTCGCCTACGAAATCCAGCACCCGATTGAGATTGGCAGCGATCTTGCGCTGCTCTTCCGTCAAATACGCGTTGCGCGACGACAGCGCCAAGCCATCCGATTCCCGCACCGTGGGTACACCGGCAATCTCCAGACCGAGCTCAAGGTCTTTGACCAGCCGGCGCACCACCAGCAATTGCTGGTAATCTTTTTCTCCAAACATGGCGAAGTCGGCACGGCATTGCAGAAAAAGTTTCGTCAGGACCGTCGCAACGCCGCCAAAAAAATGCGGCCGGAAATCGCTTTCCAGTCCAAGGCCCGGGCCCTCCACACGGACGCGGGTCGCGAATCCATCAGGATAAATCTCCTCCACGCCGGGCGCATAAATCAGGTCCGCGGCAGCTTGCTTTTCCAATAGCGCGCGGTCGCTTTCCATATTGCGCGGATAACGCGCGAAATCCTCATGCGGCGCAAATTGCGCCGGATTCACGAAAATGCTGACCACCACTCGGTTTGCCCGGCGGCGCGCTTCCTGCGTGAGAGATAGGTGACCCGCGTGGAGCGCGCCCATTGTAGGCGCCAGCGCGACAGATGCCCCCTCCGTCCGCCATGCTTTCACCGCAGCCTGTAATTCTTGGGCCGCGTGCACGACCGTGAGGGATTTTTTCGTATCCATGCTCCGAGATTAACGCGAGGGGCGGCGCTTGCGCTATCCTGGCGAAAACTCAGGTTTCAAACATGGACAATTTGCGTCAGGCGATCTCCGCGGCCTACTTGGTCGACGAGGATGAAATCCTCAAAGAGTTGATCACTAAAGCGGAACTGAGCTCGGCCGAGGAAGGGGCCACCGGCGTGCTTGCGCGCAGCCTGATCGAGCGGCTCCGCGGGGAACGCCATCGCAGAACCGGGATCGACGCATTCACCCAGGAATATGCACTCTCCAGCGAGGAAGGCGTCGTCCTGATGTGCCTTGCCGAAGCGCTTTTGCGCGTGCCCGACGCGGAAACGCAGGACCGGCTCATCCGCGACAAAATTGCCGGGCGCGCCTGGGATCAGCATCTCGGCCATTCGGAGTCGTTATTTGTCAATGCTTCGACCTGGGCGCTGCTCCTGACCGGCCATGTCGTCGAAATCGAAGATACCTCACGTTGGGATTTCGATGCGGTCTGGCGGCGGCTTGCGGCGCGCCTCGGCGAACCCGTCATCCGCCAGGCGATAGTCAGGGCCATACGCCTCTTGGGAAAGCATTTCGTGCTCGGTCGCACGATCGAAGAAGCGATCAAGGAAGCGCGCGCGCTCACGGCGCGCGGCTATCGTTTTTCCTTCGATATGCTTGGCGAGGCGGCCGTCACCCGCTCCGATGCCGGCGGCTACTTGGAGCGCTATACCCATGCCGTACGCGCAATTGCACGGGCTTGGCCGTCGCGGACCGAACCCGTTTTGCAACGCCCTGGAATCTCGGTGAAGCTTACGGCCCTTCATCCGCGCTTCGAATATGTCAAGCGCCAGCGCGTTATGCTGGAGTTGGTCCCGCTGCTGGCGAAGCTTTGTGCCGCGGCATGCGAAGCGCATCTTCCCGTTACGTTGGATGCGGAAGAGGCCGACCGGCTCGATCTCATGCTGGATGTCTTCGAGGCTCTGGGAATGGAGGAGCCGCTTAAAGGTTGGGACGGTCTCGGGCTCGCCGTACAAGCCTATCAAAAGCGTGCGCTCGCCGTGATCCAATGGCTTGGCGAGCTTGCGCAGCGTCAGAAGCGCATCATTCCGGTGCGCCTCGTGAAAGGCGCCTATTGGGATAGCGAGATCAAACGCGGCCAGGAGCTCGGCCTTACCGACTATCCTGTGTTCACGCGGAAAATCGGCACAGATACCGCCTATCTGGCTTGCGCCCGCGCCTTGCTGGCGATGCCGCAGCATCTGTTTCCGCAGTTCGCGACCCATAACGCGCATACGCTTGCCGCCGTGCAGGCGATTGCCGGAGGTCACAGCAAATTCGAATTCCAGCGGCTGCATGGAATGGGCGAGGCGCTTTACGAGCTTTATGACGACTTCACGCGGCCTTCGGGATTAGGTGCAGCAACGCGCATTTATGCGCCGGTCGGCAGTCATGAAGATCTGCTCGCTTATCTGGTTCGCCGGCTGCTCGAAAATGGCGCTAACACCTCGTTCGTCAATCGCCTGGCCAACGACCAGGCGCCGGTTGAGGAGATGATTGCCGATCCGGTGAAGCGCCTTATCGCCGCCGATCCTAAGCGAAATCCGCGCATTCCAAAGCCCGCGAACATTTTTCCCGGACGGCAAAATTCATCGGGGCTTGTCTTGAGCGACCCTGCCGCCGGCAACCGCCTGGTGTCTCGCATGCAGCGCGCGCTCGAAGCCGGCCCGCATACGGCCTATCCGATTGTCGGCGGCGTCGAACACATGACGCCGGAGAAAGCCGTGCTCGACCCGGCCGACCGCCGGCGCGAAGTTGGAAGAGTTGGAGAGGCGGGCGACGACGATGTTCGCGCGGCGCTGGATAGTGCGGCATCCGCGCAAGATGCGTGGGACCGCCGGAGCGGAGCGGCTCGTGCGGCCATTCTCGAACGCGCCGCCGATCTCTTCGAAGAGAACCGCGGTTTGCTGATGGCCCTTGTGGTGCGCGAAGCGGGCCGGACTATCCCAAACGCGCTTGGCGAGCTGCGCGAGGCCGTCGATTTCCTGCGCTATTACGCCAAAGAGGCTCGGGCGCATTTCCAAGATGCGAGAGTGCTTCCCGGAGTAACCGGAGAGCGCAATCGGCTGGCCCTTCGCGGGCGTGGTGTGTTTGCCTGCATCGCGCCGTGGAATTTTCCGCTCTCGATTTTTACCGGCCAAATGGCGGGCGCGCTTGCCGCCGGCAATAGCGTGCTCGCCAAACCGGCAGAGCAGACACCGCTGATTGGCGCTGCCGCCGTCCGGCTGCTGCACAAAGCTGGCGTGCCGGGCGAGGTCCTGCACTTTCTTCCCGGCGACGGGCCGCGCATTGGCGGTCTCATCTTTCCGGATCCCCGCCTCGCCGGAATCGTTTTCACGGGATCGACCGAAACGGCCGTCCTGATCAACCGTGCGCTAGCCGCTCGCAATGGCGCGATCCCTGCGCTGATCGCCGAGACCGGCGGCATGAACGCCATGATTGTCGACTCGACGGCTTTGCCCGAGCAGGTCGCGAAAGACGTCATGACATCGGCGTTCGACAGCGCCGGCCAGCGCTGCTCGGCTTTGCGCGTCTTGTTCCTTCAAGAAGACATCGCCGAACCCATGCTCGAGGCGATTCTGGGCGCCATGGATGAGTTGACGCTCGGCGATCCGTTCGATCTGGCGACCGATATCGGCCCGGTGATCGACGAAGATGCGCGGGCCAATCTTGCGGCCCATGCCGAACGCATGGAGAAGGACAGCAGATTACTCAAGAAATTGCCTTTGAATCGGGCATTAGACCACGGCGTGTTCTTTCCACCCCACGTCTTTGCCATCGAATCAATGAGCGCCCTGAAACGTGAAGTGTTCGGTCCCATTCTTCATGTGGTCCGTTTCGCCGCCGGGCGCCTGGATGCCGTTTGCGAGGCCATCAACCAAAGCGGCTACGGGCTCACGCTCGGCGTGCATAGCCGCATCGATGCGACGGCCGAATTTGTCTACCAACGCGCGCGCGTGGGCAATATCTATATCAACCGCAACCAGATCGGCGCGGTCGTCGAGGCACAGCCTTTCGGGGGCGAGAATCTGTCGGGTACCGGACCCAAAGCGGGCGGACCCTATTACCTCCCGCGCCTCGCAGTCGAGCGGACGTTCACGGTCAATACCGCGGCGGCGGGCGGCAACGCGGCCTTGCTCAGTCTCGACGAAGCTTGAGCGGTTTTCGCCTACAATGGCTACGAGGGTTGCGATTCGGGGGCAAAAGGAATGAATGTGGAATTGAAGAGGACAAGTGTGCCGGAGGCCGCCGCGGGCGCGGCCAGCCGCGTTCATACGATTGTCTTCGGCAATGAGAAAGGCGGCACGGGGAAAACCACAACCGCCATGCACGTCACGGTGGCGCTGCTGCGTCTGGGCAAAGCGGTTTCGGCGATCGATTTGGATAGCCGTCAAAGAAGCTTCGCGCGCTATATCGAGAACCGCAGAGAATTTGCCTCGCGCATGGGCCGCGCGCTTCCCGTACCGGATGTGCAAGTTGTCGAACGGAGCAAAAGCACGGCCGACGCCGCGGCCGATGAAAGTGCTCGGCTTGCCGAGGCCTTGGCGCACGCGAAAGCGGGCGCGGATTTCATTGTCATAGACACGCCGGGCAATGATACCGATCTATCGCGACTCGGCCATGCAGCGGCAGACACGCTTGTCACGCCGATGAACGACAGCTTTCTCGATTTCGATCTTTTGGCGAAATTAGATGCCGAAAGTCTCGAGGTAAAAGGGCCAAGCCTCTATTCCGAGTTCGTCTGGGATTGCCGCAAGCGGCGGCTGATCGCGAGCCGCGCCAATCTTGACTGGGTGGTGATGCGAAATCGCGTCTCTTCGATCGAGGCTCGCAACAAGCGCAAAGTGGCAAATGCGGTCGAGCGGGTCTCTTCCCGGATCGGTTGCCGGGTGGCGCCGGGCTTTTCCGAGCGAGTGATTTTTCGCGAACTGTTTCCTTTAGGTCTTACGGTGCTCGATCTACCGATCCCGGGACTTGCCATGCCCCTCACCATGTCGCATATCGCAGCTCGGCAGGAAGTGCGCGAGCTTCTCTCGATGTTGCGCCTGCCCGGAATCGAAAAGGGATCCGGCGCCGCTTAAGGTAGGCGCGGGAAAAAGGCAATATGCCTGCATTGCTTGCCGGCGCGGCCCTGCTAGGCCTGCTGTTGCTACTGGCTAAAGGCTACTCGGGGACTAATCCGAAAAGCCTGGCCAAAGGTATGCGGTTGTCCGGAGGCATTGTCTTGGCGCTGATCACCGTCGCGCTGGTGATGATGCGCGAGCTCGGATTTGCCTTTCTAACTGCGAGCGGAGCGTGGTTTCTGCTCTTTGGTTCGGCGCCGCCCTGGCAGAGAGCCACTTATGGACCGGGTCCGCCGGGAGGGGGCGAAGACCGCACTCGCTCCGAGCCGCGTCCAGGCTCAATGTCGCGAACCGAAGCGCTGAAGGTTTTAGGACTCGAGGAAGGCGCAACCGACGATAAGATTCGCGCCGCGCACCGGCGTTTGATCCTTCAGACTCATCCCGACAAAGGCGGCACTACCTATCTCGCCGCCAAGATCAACGAAGCCAAGGACATCTTGCTGCGCCGTTGATCAGTGCGCGTTTAGCCCCGATCCGGCATTTCTGGCGCCGGGACGCAGCGATGGCCGCGCCGGGAGATGGTTTTGCAGATGTCGCGCGCTTCATTTTCGGCAAACAGGCCAAACCGGGCCCGGTAGAGCGTACGGCCACCTGTTGTATAGGGAATAACGATCCGTTCGGCTTGGCCCAGGACATCGACGCTGCGCTTAGCGAGCACCGCAAGCTGCGCTTGCGCGAGTGTCTCGCTGGCAAACACGCCGATCTGCACCGCCCAATGCTTGACCGCTGCAACGGCGGCAGGTTTTGGCGCAAACGGGGCTGGTGCTGCACCCACGCCGTCGCCTTCCGCGATTTGCGCGGGCGGCGTTGCGGTGGACAATGGCGGAACTGCTCCAAGCCGGATCGGGGGCAGCGACTGAGCGCCAGCCTGAGCCAATTGCGTCGATGTCGGCGCCGGCGCAGGCTTAAGCAAGGGCGTGATCGTCGCAGCAGTCCCAGAGCGCGCACCTTTTGCTCTCGCGTCGGCCAGAATTACCGGTGAGGTCTTCCGCCCTTTCGCTTCCAGCACGGCCAACAGCACGTCATCTTCGCCCGGGTCGGCTTTGAAAAGGTCCACACCCGGACCGTTTCCACCCTGCCAGGGAACATTGGCATCGGCCAGGATGGCCGGATTTTCGTTCTCAACTTCAAAAGCCGCCGAAACCAATTCCAGCATCTCGCGGTCGCGAACCGCAGCGGTAGGCCCGCCCATCACCACGCCGACCACGTGCTTGTTATCGCGGACGACAGAGGTGACCAAATTATATCCCGACAATTGCGTATAGCCGGTCTTTAGTCCGTCGACGCCGTCGAACTCGCTCAGCAGATTGTCGTGATTGTTGTAGACGCGGCCATTATAGGCAAACGAAGGCACCGAAAAATAATGGTAATATTGCGGGAAATCATAGGCGAGATGACGCGCCAGCAGCGCCATGTCGCGAGCGGTCGTGAGCTGCTCGAGATCAGGCAATCCCGACGCATTGTGGAAATTGGTGTGCTCCATCCCGAGCTCATGCGCCTTTTCCGTCATCATCGAAGCGAACGTGATTTCGCTGCCGCCGCCTAGCGCTTCGGCCAGGATCACTGCGACGTCGTTCGCGGACAATACGGTGATGGCCTTGATCGCCGTATCGACCGAAATCGAAGTGCCAAGCGGGACATAAAGCTTGGTTGGCTCCTGCACCACAGCGTGAGTTGAGGCAATCAGGGGTGTGTCGAGTGTGATGGTGCCTTTTTCCAGAGCGTCAAAAAGCAGATACAGCGTCATCATCTTGGTTAAAGACGCTGGATAACGGATCGCGTCCGGATTGCGGGCGTAGAGAACCTTACCTGTCGCACCATCGACGACGATCGCTGCATCTTTTTCAGGCGAGGGCAGAAGGGGGCGAATGACGTGCGACTTGGCTCTGGCCCTTGGAGCGGCCGCCCATGCGGAAGTCGTTGCAAGAGCAGGGATAAGGACCATCAGGGCGGTCAAGAACGCGATGCAAAAGCGAGACTTGACCCTACTTAACATGTGTGTCCTCACCAACGGTGGCGCACCGCGCGAATCGAATGAGACCAAATTGAGGCCAGTCCCGCAAGTAGGTCAACATGAGAAAGCTTTAACCTGTAACGCCTGAATCGGAGAACCGATGTGGTCCATAAATAATATCGTTGTTTTACTTAAGGTTTAATCGCCGCCGAATTCACATTCGGGTCATGGATTGTGCGGTGCACAAATAGGCCTTGACAAGTTGTGTTGCACTTGCGATATCTCTCTTGTTGCAGTGCAGCAATTCAGCGAGGATCAGATGGCCACCAAGAAAACCACCACCACCGGCGCGGAGCCTCTTGAGACTACGCTCCTGACCGGCGCCGAAGCAATCAAGGACGGCTTTGAAAAAGCCGTCAAAGGCTATGACCAATTCATTTCCTTCGGCAAGGACAATGCCGAGGCGGTTCTGAAATCGGCCAATGCAGCCGGCAAAGGAATCGAGACCATCAACAGCGAAGTTTTTGCTTATACGCGCAAATCCATCGAGGAGGGGGTTGCGGCCACCAAGGCGGTACTGGCCTCCAAGACGGTCGAGGAAGCCATTCAAGTCCAGAGCGAATTCGGCAAAGTTGCGTTTGAGACCTATGTCGACCAACTGGCAAAATTCGGCGACATGGCGTTGGCGGCAGCCAGGCATGCGGCAGAACCTTTTCAGGCACGGGTTTCGGCCTTCACCGATCTCGTACGGGCAGCCTGATCCCGTAATTCAGCGGTGGGCGAGGCTTCGGGCGATTCTCCGCCCGAGGCCTTTCGCTTTTTTTGCGCCGCCCGTAACCTTATGTTCGTCCACAACGTCTTTAATGTGCCACCACATTTGTGCCACGGGGGTGGCACAGGCTTGAGAACGGATGAGCAATCGCCACGAGTTTAGGGTTTTCAGCGCCGGTCCCACGCGCGGAGCTGGGCAGGGCGGCGATGGGAGCGACCGCGGCGTTGGCACGGGTATTGTCACCAAGACCCGTCCCAAAACGAAAAAACCGTCTCTTTACAAGGTCCTGATTCTCAACGACGACTACACGCCGATGGAGTTCGTCGTCCACGTCCTGGAACGTTTCTTTGCCAAACCGCGCGAGGAAGCGGTTCAAATTATGCTGCATGTCCATAGGCACGGCGTCGGGATTTGCGGCGTTTACACCTTCGAGGTGGCCGAAACCAAAGTAGCGCAGGTCATCGAGTTGGCGCGCCGCCACCAACATCCGCTACAATGCACGATGGAGAAAGAGTAGCCCGATTCCATGCCCTCACTATCACGCAGTCTCGAACAAGCTCTGCACCGCGCCATCCGAATCGCGAGCGAACGCCATCACGAGTACGCAACGCTGGAGCATTTGTTGCTTGCGCTCGTCGATGATAGCGACGCCGCCCAAGTCATGCGGGCGTGTAACGTCGATCTGGACGCGTTGCGCGCCGGCTTGACGAAATATGTCGATGAAGATCTGGCCACTCTGATCATCGACGACGGGGAAGATGCCAAACCCACGACCGGATTCCAGCGTGTGGTGCAGCGCGCGGTTCTGCATGTGCAGAATTCCGGACGCGACGAAGTGACGGGCGCAAACGTCCTGGTTGCGCTGTTTTCCGAACGTGAGAGCCATGCCGTCTATTTCCTGCAAGAACAGAACATGTCGCGCTTGGACGCCGTGAATTACATGAGTCACGGCATCGCCAAGCGCCCGGGCATGAGCCAGTCAAAGCCCGTACGCGGTGCCGACGACGATGAAGACAATGCCGAAAAAGGCGCCAAGCAGGGCACCGACGCGCTGGAAGCCTATTGCGTTAATCTCAACGATAAGGCGCGCAAAGGCCGCATCGACCCGCTTATCGGCCGCGAGCCCGAAATCGACCGCACCATTCAGATTCTGTGCCGCCGCAGCAAGAATAATCCGCTTTTCGTCGGCGATCCCGGCGTCGGCAAGACCGCTATCGCCGAAGGCCTCGCGCGTAAGATCGTCAAGGGCGAAGTGCCCGATGTACTGAAGGCCTGCACGATCTATTCGTTGGATATGGGCGCTCTGATCGCCGGCACGCGCTACCGCGGCGATTTCGAAGAGCGCGTGAAATCGGTTGTGAAGGAGTTGGAGGCCCTCAAGGGCGCCATCCTTTTCATTGATGAAATTCATACTGTCATCGGAGCGGGCGCCACTTCGGGCGGGGCCATGGATGCGTCTAATCTGCTCAAGCCCGCGCTTCAGGCCGGAACGCTACGCTGCATCGGCTCCACGACCTACAAGGAATACCGGCAATATTTCGAGAAGGATCGCGCTCTCGTCCGGCGTTTTCAGAAAATCGATGTCGCCGAACCTACGGTCCCCGACGCCATCAAGATCCTCAGAGGGCTCAAGCCCTATTTCGAGGATTACCACAAGGTCCGCTACACCAATGAGGCGGTGAAGGCCGCAGTCGAGCTGGCGGCGAAGTACATCAATGACCGCAAGCTTCCCGATAAGGCAATCGATGTCATCGACGAAGTGGGCGCCTCGCAGATGCTGCTGCCCGAGAACAAGCGCAAAAAAGTCATTGGCGTTCGCGAAGTCGAAGAGGTTGTGGCAAAGATCGCGCGCATTCCGCCAAAATCCGTCTCCAAGACGGACGCCGAAGCCTTGAAGAGCCTCGAAGAGGATTTGAAGCGGGTCGTCTACGGCCAGGATTCGGCCATTCATGCGCTCGCGTCCGCTATCAAGCTCGCACGCGCCGGCTTGCGCCAGCCGGAAAAGCCGATCGGCTGCTACCTCTTCTCCGGTCCGACCGGTGTCGGCAAGACCGAGGTTGCCAGACAGCTTGCCCTGGTTCTAGGGGTTGAGCTTCTCCGCTTCGACATGAGCGAATATATGGAGCGGCACACCGTCTCGCGGCTGATTGGCGCGCCGCCGGGCTATGTCGGCTTTGATCAGGGCGGTCTCTTGACCGACGGGATCGACCAGCACCCGCATTGCGTGCTGCTGCTTGACGAAATCGAAAAGGCCCATATCGATCTCTTCAACATCCTGTTGCAGGTGATGGACCACGGCAAGCTCACCGATCATAACGGCAAGAAGATCGATTTTCGCAATGTCGTTCTGATCATGACCACCAATGCAGGGGCTTCCGACGCGGCGCGCGAATCGATCGGCTTCGGGCGCGGCAAGCGTGAGGGCGAGGACGAGGAAGCGATCAAGCGCCTTTTCACGCCGGAATTCCGCAACCGGTTGGACGCGGTGATCGGCTTTGCTGCGCTCTCGCGCGACACCATCGATCGCGTTGTCGAAAAGTTCGTGCTCGAGTTGGAAGCCCAGCTCATCGATCGCGACGTGACCTTCGATCTCACGCCCGAAGCGACGCGCTGGCTGGGCGAGAAGGGCTACGACGATGCCTTCGGCGCCCGGCCCCTGGCGCGGATCATCCAGGAACACATCAAGAAGCCGCTGGCGGACGAAATTCTTTTCGGCAAGCTCAAGAACGGTGGAACCGTGCGCGTGCTCCTCGACCGCGAGAACGACAAGCTGGTTTTCGAGTTTATCACCGACAAGGCAGCCGCGCTGCCCGTGGACGGCAAGAAGAAGCCGAAGGAAGAAGTGTAACGAAAGAAAGGGAGTCGAACATGCGCTTTACCGCGATCGCTTGCGCAACCGCATTTGCCCTCACTGTTTCGTTCCCCGCCGCCGCCCATCATGGCTGGGGCGGCAATGTTGACCAGGTGTCGGAGATGACCGGAACCGTGGTTGAGGGCGTAAAGCTTGCGGGTCCGCACGGCACGATGCGGATCAAGACCGCTGACGGCCGCGTTTGGGACATTACGCTCGCGCCGCCATACCGGACCAGCGAGGCCGGCTTAAAGCAGGACACCATTCCGGTGGGCGCCATGGTGACCGTGCGCGGCAACAAGAACCGCGACCCCAACCGTTATGAGATGAAAACCATCCAAGTCGAATACGCAGGCCGGCACTTCAACGTATACCCCGAGCGTCAAGCATTCCTGCGTTGAGTTTTGCGCATTTCATGGCCTGGCTTGAGGGCTCGGCCCTCGGCCACGCCATGCGCGACAATGGCGTGTGGTTTTACGGAATCATCAACCTCACGCATATTCTTGGGGTGGCGACGTTATTCGGCTCCGTCGTCATTCTCGACCTGCGCCTTCTGGGCTTTTGGGCACATGTACCCTTGGGCGCGCTGTCCAAACCCACCGTGCCGATGGCCATAACGGGGTTTCTCGTCGCGGCAACCAGCGGGGCGGGGCTGCTCGCGACCAAGGCCACCGAATATATCGGCAATCCGTTCCTCTACATAAAAATTCCGGCGATCGGCCTTGGTCTGCTGAACGTCCTTGCGGTCCATCATTCCACCGCCTGGAAGGCCCACCGCACACGCGAACTTACCGCGCATGAGCGAGCGCAACTGGCCGCTATGGGCGGGATCTCGCTGGTTTTCTGGCTGACGTCCATCAGCGCCGGTCGCATGATCGGCTATTGGTGAAGCGCAGCTTTGATTTTTTCGGCCAGCGCTTTCAACTTCTCCGGCTGCTCCATTTCGCGCGCATGGAGGCGGAAATCGACGCCTGCGCTGCGCGGAATTACGTGGAAATGAACATGAAACACGCTTTGGCCCGCAGGCGCGCCATTAAGCTGTGCGATCATCAACCCGGGCGCGTTCAGCGCCTTTTTAACCGCCTTTGCGACTTTTTGCGTAGTGGCCATCAAGGCCGCCGCGCCGTCCGGCGAGAGATCGAAAATATTCTCCGCCTCCTCTTTGGGTATCACCAGCGTATGCCCGTCCGCTTGGGGCATGACGTCCATGAAGGCAATCGTCTTGTTGTCCTCATAGACCTTAGCCGACGGAACCTCGCCGCGCAGGATTTTCGCGAAGACATTGTTGCGATCATAGGCCATGAAGGTGAATCCTCATTCCAATTTCAATCTGGCAAGCCTCGCCGGAACGGCGCTTTTTCCGCAAGCTCCTCGATATGATCGGCAACTGCTTCGCGCTCATGTTCCAGATAATCCGCAACCGCACGGCGCAGGCCGGCATGCGCGATGTAATGCGCCGAGTAGGTCGGTTTCGGCAGATAACCCCGCAGCAGTTTATGGGTGCCCTGTGCGCCTGCTTCGACACGCTTTAATCCCCTCGCGATCGCGAAGTCGATGGCCTGATAATAGCAAGCCTCGAAGTGTAAAAACGGCAGATAGATCGTGCAGCCCCAATTGCGGCCGTAAACCGCGGTATCGTCGAAAAAATTGAGCGCGCCACCCAAATAGCGGCCGTTCTGCTTCGCCATGATGAGCATGATCTGGTCGCCCATGCTTGCGCTTACGCGGCTGAAGAATTCGCGGGTCAGATACGGCGGATTCCATTTCTGATTTCCGGTCGCGGTATAACATTCGAAAAAAGCGTCCCAGACTCGTTCGGTAAGATCGCGGCCGGAGAGCCATTCGAAGGACACGCCCTGCGCCCGAACCGCTGCGCGTTCTTTTCTCAGGTTTTTCCGCTTGGCCGAGGAGAGATCGCTCAAGAATGCGTCGAAAGTGCCGTAACCGCGGTTTTCCCAATGGAACTGCTTGTCGGTGCGCTGCAAATAGCCCTGCTCACCGGCGAGGCGCCATTCCTGCTCCGTCATGAACGTCACATGAAGCGAGGAGGCGCGCATCTCATCGACGGCGCGCTCGCCTGCCGTGAGCAATAGGCGCGCGACTTCCGAGAGATTTTCGCCTTCGGCAATGAGCAAGCGCGGACCCGGCGCAGGCGTAAAGGGGACGCTTGCTTGCAGTTTGGGATAATAGCGGCCGCCGGCGCGCGCAAAGGCTTCCGCCCAACCGTGGTCGAAGACATATTCTCCGTAGGAGTGATTTTTGAGGTAAAGGGGGAGAAGCGCGATCGGACGATCGTCACGCGACAAGATGAGATGAAGCGGGCGCCATCCTGTTTTGGCCGTCGCCGAACCCGATTCCTCCAGGGCTTCGATGAACGCGTGGCGCAAAAACGGATAGGGCAGGGGCCGTCCGTCCGGATTGGCAAGCCGATCCCAAATTTCGGCGCCGATCTCCCGCGCGGTTCCTCCGAATCGGGCTCTCGTTCCAGTCACGCGACTTCGAAAATCGCTTCGATTTCCACTGCAGCATTGCGCGGCAGCGAAGAAACGCCCACAGCCGCGCGTGCGTGGCGCCCGGCATCTCCGAAAACCTCCACAAAAAGATCGGAGGCGCCGTTCACCACTTCGGGATGTTGCGTGAAATCAGGCGAAGAATTCACAAAGCCGGTCACCTTCACCACTCGCTTGATGCGATCGAGATCGCCGTCGAGAGATGCCGCGGCTTGCGCGATGACATTCAGCGCCGCCAGCCTTGCCGCCCGTTTTCCGTTCTCGAGATTGACATCTCGTCCGAGCGTACCCAGATACTCAAGGCCGTTTTCGCCCATAGTGATTTGACCCGAGACGAATAGCAGCGCGCCACTGCGGACATAAGGCACGTAGGCGCCTTGGGCCGCGGCCGCTGGGGGCAGACCAATACCGAGTTCTTTCAGCGTTGCTGCAATGCGTCCGGTCATTTTCGCCTCTCTTTTGAACCTAACCCGGCATTACGCCCGATGCGAGGGGGCTCCACAGCGAACGCGAAAAGTGGTTAGGCTGAGGTTTCGGATGGTGGATGCATGAACAAGACGCTCGACGCTGCGTCGCCTTCTCCCGTGCAGAACGGATTCTTCTGGCCCGCAGAATGGGAGCCGCATCGGCGCACCTGGATGTGCTGGCCGGTGCGCGCGGAATGTTTCGGCGGCGCGGACGGGATTCTGCGCGGGAAACAGGCCTATGCGCGTGTTGCACGGGCCATTTCTGCCTTCGAACCGGTAGCGCTTGTCAGTCGGCCGCAGGATGCCGCCGAAGCACGCCTTGCAACAGGCGGCAAGGTAGAAATCCTCGAGATGGCGCTCGACGATTCTTGGGCGCGCGACTTTGGACCAACATTCCTGAAATCCCGCACGGGCCGGCTTTCCGGCGTGCAATGGATTTTCAATGCCTGGGGCCAAAAATACCATCCGTACACGCACGACGCGACGTTCGCGCGCCGGGTGCTCGAGACCATCGGCGCGGCTATCTACGCGGCTCCCCTGGTCTGCGAAGGCGGGGCCATCCACGCCGACGGCGCCGGGACAGTGCTCACCACCGAACAATGCCTGTTGAACGCAAATCGCAATCCCGGACACACACGAGAAGAGGTGGAGGGAATCCTTAAGCTCTATCTCGGTGCTCGCAAGGTGATTTGGCTGAGCGGCGAATTCTCCGATACCGAAACGGACGGCCACATCGACAACATTGCCTGTTTCGCGGGTCCCGGGCGCGTGATTCTCGGCATGCCGGCGGCAAAAAGCCATCCCGACTATGCAGCGGTTCACGACGCAAAACGCCGGCTGAAGACCGCGTGCGATGCGGATGGCCGGACGCTCGAGATCGTTCCCCTGCCGCAGCCTAAGAGACAGCGGCAATCCTGGTCCGGACGCCTGCTTCCGGCGAGTTATGTGAATTTCTATCTCGCCAACGGCGCCGTGATCATGCCGGGGTTCGACGATCCCAATGACGAAGCGGCGCGCGGCGTGCTCGCGCAATGTTTTCCGGGGCGCGACATTATGCAAATCGATGCGTTGGATATCGTCCAAGGAGGCGGAGGAATTCACTGCATCACGCAACAGGAGCCCGCGGTTTGAGCAGGATCAATTTTGCCGCCGCGCAGTTCGGCTGCACCTGGGATCGCGCGGCAAATATCGCCAAAGCCAAAGCAATGGTGAGACGAGCGGCCGGGGAGGGCGCGCAGGTTGTGCTTTTGCCGGAATTGTTCGAAACGCCGTATTTCTGCCAAGACCAACTCGCCGATCACTTTGCGCTGGCGCAACCGTTCGAAGGCAATACTCTCATCGCGGAGTTTGCGGCTCTTGCGAAAGAACTTTCGGTTGTTCTGCCGCTGAGTTTTTTCGAACGTGCGCAAAGAGCGCATTTCAACGCGCTCGCGATGATCGATGCCGACGGAACGATTCTTGGCCGCTACCGCAAATCGCACATTCCCGACGGTCCCGGGTATCAGGAGAAATTCTATTTCCGTCCCGGTGATTCCGGATTCAAGATATGGAACACAAAATTTGGCCGTCTTGGGGCGGCGATCTGCTGGGACCAGTGGTTTCCAGAGGCGGCGCGGGTCATGGCGCTGAAGGGCGCGGAAACGCTCCTCTATCCCACGGCAATCGGCAGCGAGCCGCCGCCTGCGCCGCCGGTCGATTCCCGCGACCAATGGCGGCGCGTCATGCAGGGCCATGCCGCGGCCAATTACTTGCCGCTGGTTGCGGCAAACCGCATCGGCGTGGAGAAGGGACAAGGCGGTGAACTCAGCTTTTACGGATCCTCGTTCATTGCCGGTCCCACCGGAGAGATCGTCGCCGAGCTTGGGCGCAACGAGGAAGGGCTGATTACGGCCGGTTTCGATTTTGCTCAAATCGCGAAGCTGCGCGCGTCCTGGGGGCTGTTTCGCGATCGAAGGCCGGAGCTCTATGGCGCAATTCTTACAGCGGATGGCGGCAGTTAGGGCTCGCAGGGACCGGATTGCCGGCCCATAAGCAGGCCGTCAAAGGCTAAAATTTCAGCGCCCAACGGTTTCATCTCAATACGCCGTTAAGGTATCGCCCTTAAAACTGCAACTGGATGCAAGGGTGAGGGTTGCGAGCGTCAATCTTTTATTAACTCCCAAAGGGGGACACGGCGCCGATTGTCGGCGGCGGCAGTGGAGTATCCAAATGGATGCGATGGCAAAAACTATTCTGATCGTCGAAGACAATGAGCTCAACATGAAGCTCTTCCATGATCTTCTTGACGCCCACGGTTATCGGATCCTGCAGACCCGGGATGGAATGGAAGCTCTCGATATAGCGCGCGAGCATCATCCCGACCTGATCCTCATGGATATCCAGCTCCCGGAAGTTTCGGGACTGGAAATCACCAAATGCCTCAAAGACGACGAGACCCTGCGCTCGATTCCGGTCGTTGCGGTTACCGCTTTTGCCATGAAAGGCGATGCGGAAATGATCCGCCAGGGCGGCTGCGAGGCTTACCTTTCCAAACCGATCTCCGTCACCGGATTCCTTGAAACCGTGCGCCGTTTTTTGGGTTGATTTGCAAACCTCATGACCGCTCGCGTTCTCGTGGTCGATGACATTGTTTCCAACGTCAAGCTGTTGGAAGCAAAGCTCACGGCCGAATATTTCACTGTCATGACCGCGTCCAGCGGCGAGCAGGCGCTCAAGCGTGCCGGCGCCGAACATCCGGACATCCTGCTTCTGGATGTCATGATGCCCGGCATGGACGGTTTTGAAGTATGCCGCCGGCTTAAGAGCCGTGCGGACACGGCTCATATACCGGTCGTGATGATCACGGCGCTCGATCAAACGTCCGATCGTGTCGCCGGCTTGGATGCGGGTGCCGACGATTTTCTGACCAAGCCCGTGGACGATCTATCGCTGTTTGCGCGTGTCCGTTCGCTGGTTCGCATGAAGACCATGACCGACGAACTCCGCATGCGCGAAGAGACGGCGCGCGGCATGGGATTAAGCAATGCCGGTGACGCAATATTCGATGTGGATCCTGCCGGCAGCATCCTGATCGTCGAAGACCGGCCCGAATC
>Ga0307477_10001194_pt1 | contig 22846 bp, 18 predicted proteins | sample atmos_gasesECM2C_FD_203316 | JGI IMG/M metagenome (GOLD analysis project Ga0307477, IMG submission 203316) | Hardwood forest soil microbial communities from Morgan-Monroe State Forest, Indiana, United States - atmos_gasesECM2C_515 | ecosystem: Environmental > Terrestrial > Soil > Temperate...
CGCGAGCTCCCCGGTCGCTCCCTCCACAGCCCCGACCGCCCCGTCCGTGACCACGCCCTCCACGGTGGTGACGGCTCCCACCACAACCACTCCGGCGACCACCTCCCCGCCCCCCAGTGCCAATGCCGGGCCGGCCGCGCCCCTGGCCTCGAGCTTCATCGACTCAGTGGGGGTCCAGGTCCACATGTCCTACCTGGACACCCCCTACGGCGACGCCGCCACCATCCAGCGCGAGCTGGTCCAGCTCGGCGTCCATCACGTGCGCGACGGGGCCTGCGCCGGCTGTCTGGAGCAACGTCAGGCGCTGCTCAACTTCGCCGCGGCTGGGATCAAGACCGACTTCGGAGTGGCTCCGCCCGGCAGCCAGGAGTCACCGAGCACCGACGTCGACGCGCTGGGGGGTCCCATGCGCCCGGCGGTGGACTCGATCGAGGGGCCCAACGAGTTCGACAATTCGGGCAATGCCAACTGGGCCACCGCGCTGCCGCCCTATCAGCAGAACCTGTACCAGCTGGTCCGGGCCCAACCCGGGCTGGCCGGCGTGCCCGTGCTGGGCCCGTCCATGGCCTGGCGCGAGGACTACGCCCTCCTGGGCGACCTGAGCGGGTCCGTGGATGAGGGCAACGTCCACGCCTACCCCGGCGGCCAGCTGCCCGACGCCAACCTCGACGGCCACTGGCAGGCCGAGACGGCGGCGGAACCGGGCAAGCCTCTGGTGGTCACCGAGACCGGCTACAACAACGCAGTGGCCGCAGTGGGCGGCCACCCGCCGGTGTCCGAAGCGGCCGCCGCGGCCTACGTGCCCCGCATCTTCCTCGACTACTTCCGGGCCGGCGTGACCCGGACCTATCTGTACGAGCTGATCGACGAGTGGCCCGATCCCGCCAAGACCAATCAGGAGGCGAACTTCGGACTGCTGCGAAACGACTACAGCGCCAAGCCCGCGTACCGCACGCTCCAGACCCTGCTCGGCGCGCTCGCTCCCGCGTCGACGTCCTTCCCCCGCTCGAGCGTCCAGTACCAGACCGGCCAGGCCCCCGCCGACCTGCGCGAGCTCGTGCTCCAGACCGGGCCCAGCCGCTACGCCCTGGTCCTGTGGCGCGACGTCAGCGTGTGGGACCTCGCGCGCTCCCAGGACGTCTACGTGGCGCCCCAACCGGTCACCGTGAGCTTCGCCCCGGCCCTGGGCTCACTGACCGACCAGCGCCTGGACGCGGCCCAGCCCACCTCGCTCGGCCCCCAGCAGCCCGATCAGGCCGTGACCCTGGCGCTCGATGGCATGCCCCAGGTGCTCAGCCTGGTGGTCAACCCGTGAGCGCGCCGACCCTCGGCCTGGAGGGTCAGCCCGTGAGCGCGTTGGCGGCGTAGGCCTGGAGCGCCTCGATCAGCGGTCCCAACCGCCGGCCTCGGGGCGTGAGCCGGTACTCGACCACCGGCGGGCTGGACGGGATCACCATCCGCTCCAGCAGCCCCGCCTCCTCGAGATCGCGCAGGCGTTCGGCCAGCATCCGGGACGAGATCCCGGAGACGGCGCCCGCGAACTCGTTGAACCGCACGGCGCCGCTCAACGCGGCGAACAGGATCGACAGCTGCCAGCGACGTTCGAGGAGGTCCGCCGCGCGGCGGACCTCCTCGGGGACCGGTGTGCATCTACGACAGCGCTTCATGCCGTCCATATGTCAGCACCTCCTCCGGCCTACGACAGGGCCGCTTCCGCCGCCGGGGCCCGGGCCGGCTCGAGGGCCAGCTCGAGCACCTCGTTGACCGACATGACCGGGTGGAACGTCATCTGCTGGCGCACCTCCTCGGGGATGTCATCCAGGTCGCCGCGGTTGCGCTCGGGCAGGATCACGTCCGTCAGCCCCGCCGCGTGGGCGGCCAGCGCCTTCTGCTTGAGGCCGCCGATCGGGAGGACCCGACCCTGGAGGGTGACCTCGCCGGTCATCCCCACCGTGTGCTTGACCGGGCGTCCGCTGAGCAGCGAGGCCAGGGCGGTGACCATGGTCACCCCGGCGCTGGGGCCGTCCTTGGGGATGGCCCCCGCGGGCACGTGCACGTGGAACTCAGCGTCGTCGAACGCGTCCTCGTCGATGGCCAGCTCGGGGGCGTGGCCGCGGACATAGGACAGGGCGATCCGGCCGGACTCCTTCATCACGTCGCCCAGCTGGCCGGTCAGGACCAGCCCGGAGGTGCCCTTCATGCTCGTGGCCTCCACGAACAGGACGTCTCCGCCCGTGCCCGTGACCGCCAGCCCGGTCGCCACTCCCGGCACCGCCGTACGCACGGCGGCCTCCTGGAAGAACTTCTGGCGACCGAGAGCGTCTCGCACCGCTTCCACCGTGATCTCGATCGGGGTCTCGGCCTCATTGGAGGCCACCCGGGTGGCGGTCTTGCGCAGCACCTTCCCGAGCTCGCGCTCGAGCTGACGCACGCCGGCCTCCCGCGTGTACTCGGTGATGACCGTGCCCACCACGGCGTCGGAGACGGTGACCTCGTCCTCACGCAGGCCGTTGCGGTCGCGCTGGCGCGGCCACAGGTACCCGCGCGCGATGGCGAGCTTCTCGTCGTTGGTGTATCCGTCGAACTGGATCACCTCCATGCGGTCCAGCAGCGGGCCGGGGATGGTGTCCGCCTGGTTCGCGGTGGCGATGAACAGGACCTGGGACAGGTCCAGCTCCACGTCCAGGTAGTGGTCGCGGAAGCTGTGGTTCTGGGCCGGGTCCAGCACCTCGAGCAGGGCGGCCGACGGGTCGCCCCGCCAGTCGGCCCCGACCTTGTCCACCTCGTCGAGCAGGATCACCGGGTTCATGGTCCCGGCGTCACGCAGGGCCCGCACCAGGCGGCCCGGCAGGGCTCCGATGTAGGTGCGCCGGTGACCGCGGATCTCGGCCTCGTCGCGCACGCCGCCGAGCGACATGCGCACGAACTCGCGCCCGGTGGCTCGAGCCACCGACTCGCCGATCGAGGTCTTGCCCGTTCCCGGAGGTCCGATCAGGGTGAGGATGGCCCCCGACTTGGGGTCGAGCTCGATGCCGCGGTCCTGGCGCAGCTTGCGCACGGCCAGGTACTCGGTCACTCGATCCTTGACGTCCTCGAGGCCGGCGTGATCGGCGTCCAGGACCTCACGCGCGCCCACCGGATCAAGGCGCTCGTCCGAACGCTTGCTCCAGGGCACGGCGATCATCCAGTCCAGGTAGCTGCGGATCATGCTCGCCTCGCCGGACTGCTCGCCCATGCGTTCGAGCCGGCCCAGCTCCTTCAGGGCCTGCTCGGTGACCGCCTCGGGCATCGCGGCTTCCTCGATCTTCGTGCGGTACTCCTCGACGATCGAGCCGTCGTCCTCGCCCAGCTCCTTGCGGATGGAGTCCATCTGCTTGCGCAGGAAGTACTCGCGCTGTTGCTTCTCCGCGCCCTCCTGCACGTCCTCGCGGATGCGCTTGCGCACCTGGAGCTCGGACAGGCGTTCGCGCTGGAGGCGCACGGCCAGCTCGAGGCGGGCGGTGACGTCGAGCGTGCGCAGCAGCTCGACCTTCTGCTCGTAGGTGAGGTCGGGTGAGTAGCCGGCCGAGTCGGCCAGCGCGCCGGGCTCGTCGATGGCCCGCAGGAACTGGCCCACGCGCTCATCGGCCCCGCGCAGCTCGAGGATCTCCTCGACCAGGGCGCGGTACTCGCGTTCCGCCGTGCGGGTCTTGCCGTCCACGGGAACGTCGTCCGGGTGTTCCTCGACCGTGACCCGGAGCTCACCGCTGGGTCCGGTCTCGGCCGCGCCGATCAGGGCACGGTGCTCGCCCTGCAGGGCGACGGCGTGGGCGCCTCCGGGGAGGCGCAGGCGCTCGTTCACCGCGGCCACGACTCCAACCTCGGCGAAGGAGGTTTCGTGCCGGGGCACGAGGACCACGCGCTCGTCATCGCCGACTTCCACGGCCATCGTGATGGCCATGTTCGGGAAGACGACCGTGTCGTCCAGGGGGATGAGTCTCAGGGAGGTCAAGGTGTCGACTCCATACTTGGTTACGAAACGTAACGTAGTGTAGCAAAGAACGTTGCGCGTGCAACCACCGCGGGAGACCGGTCCGGACCGCTTCCGCGCCCCCGACCTGGCCCCGATCTAGCCTTAGTCCGTGGCGCGCGATCCGCAGGCCATCCCCACCGGCAAGGCCCGGCGGGCAACCAAGACCACCGCCGCCCTGGCCCCCAGCACGGTTCGCTTCTTCGGCACCCTGGCCACCAACGTGGCGCGCTCGCCCGAGAGCGCCCAGCAGATCCTCGAGCGCCGCCACGAGGAGATCGCCGACCACGCGCTCGAGGTCCTGGGCACCCTCCGGGGCGGGGCCATGAAGCTCGGGCAGCTGGCCTCGTTCGTGGACGTCGACATCCTGCCCCCCGAGTATCGGGCCATCTACCAGCGCAAGCTGGCCGAGCTGCGCGACGCCGCCCCGCCCATGAGCTGGAAGAAGGTGCGCCGGGTGCTGGAGGCCGAGTGGGAGGAGCCGGTCGAGTCGCTGTTCGAGGCCTTCGAGCCCGAGGCGGCGGCCGCGGCCTCCATCGGCCAGGTCCACCGGGCCGTGCTCCCCGGGGGGCGACGGGTGGCGGTCAAGGTCCAGTACCCGGAGGTGGCCGACGCCCTGGCCTCCGACGTGGAGGTCGCGGCCATCGGGGTGCACCTGGCCCGGGCCCTGGCCCCGGGGCTCGACCCGCGGGCGGTCATGCACGAGCTCCGCGAGCGCATCCTGGAGGAGCTCGACTACGAGCTCGAGGCCCAGCACCAGCGCGCCTTCGCCCGGGCCTATCGCGACCACCCCTTCGCGTTCGTGCCCGCGGTCCACACCGCCCTGTGCCGGCGCCGGGTGCTCGTCTCCGACTGGGTCGAGGGCCGGCGGTTCGAGGAGATCCTGGCCCTCCCCCAGGCCGAGCGCGACCGGGTGGGGGAGATCATCGACCGGTTCTTTTTCGGGTCGATGTACCGGTGCAGCCGGTTTAACACCGACCCCCATCCGGGCAACTACCTGCTGGCGGAGGACGGCCGCATGGCGTTCCTGGACTTCGGGTCGACGAAGGTGGTGGACCCGGCGTGGCTGGCGGCCGGGGACCGGACCATGGCGGCGCTCATCGACGGCGACGCGGCCCGGTTCCGAGACGAGGTCGGACATCTGGGCTACCTGCACCGCCCCGACCACATCGACGCCGACCTGCTGCTGGCCCAGGCCCAGGCCACGGGGGAATGGTTCCTGCACGACGAGGTCCGCACGATCGATTCCGATTACGTGGGCCGGGTGTCGGCCCGGCTGCTCGACCTCTCACCCCAGATCGTCCGGCAGGCGCGGGCCATGAAGGTCCCGCCCGAGGAGGTCTGGTTCCGTCGCCTGCAGGTCGGGGTGTTCGCCGTCCTGGGCCACCTGCGGGCCACGGCCAACTGGCACCGGATCATGCGCCAGTACATATTCGAGGAGGAGCCCTCGACCGAGCTCGGGCGCTTGGACTGGGCGTTCTGGGCCGATCGGTTACCGTCTAGGCCGTGAACCGCGATCGGGCCATCCGCACCCTGGTGGGGATCCGCATGGGGATCGGGGTGGGGGCCTGGGTCACCCCCCGGGTGGCCGGGCGGCTGTTCGGCTTGGACCCGGCGGGCAATCCGCAGGCCCCCTATCTCGGCCGCCTGTTCGGGGTCCGCGACGCCGCCCTGGCCTACGGCACCGCCGCGAGCAGCGGCGCCGCCCAGCAGCGCTGGCTCGCCATGGGGCTGGCCTGCGACCTGGCCGACGCCGCCGCCGGAGTGGCCGGGGGCCGGGCGGGCTACCTGTCGGGAGCCACCACCGTGCTGGGCACCGGGACCGCGCTGGCGGCGGTCGCCCTGGGTGCGCTCGCCCTCCGGGAGGGGAACGGGACCGCCCCGGCCGCGCCCTAGGCCGCACCGGCGGCGCCCCGGTTCGAGGGTCGGAGTGACAAGCGAGCGTCCACTCGGCGAACGGGTCGACTGGACCCCAGTCGAGCGCCCCGCCCGCGCCCCCCTGCGCGGGACCCACGTCCTCCTGCGCCCGGTCGAGCCGGCCACCGATGCCGCCCCGCTCTACGCGGTCTCCCACCCGGCGGAGGGAGACCGCGCGATCTGGACCTACCTGCCCGATGGCCCGTATGAGAGCGCGGACCACATGGGCCGGATGCTCGAATGGGCCGCGACCTCGGAGGACCCGCTCTACTTCACGCTCGCCCGCCTGCCGGAGGAGCGCCCGCTCGGCCAGGCCTCATACCTGCGCATCACCCCGGAGTTCGGGGTGATCGAGATCGGCCACATCTGGTTCGGGGCCCCCCTGCAGCGCACGACCGCGGCCACCGAGGCCATCTACCTGCTGGCCCGCCACGCCGTCGATGACCTCGGCTACCGGCGTCTGGAGTGGAAGTGCGACGCCCTGAACGCCGCCTCGAGGCGGGCGGCCGAGCGCTTCGGGTTCACCTTCGAGGGCGTGTTTCGCCACCACCAGATCGTCAAGGGGCGCAACCGTGACACCGCCTGGTACGCGATCACCGACCGCGAGTGGCCGGCCATCCGGCGCGGGTTCGAGGGGTGGCTGGCCCCGGCCAACTTCGACGGCGGCGGCGCGCAGCGGCGCTCGCTCGCCCACCTGATCGCCCACGCGCGGCCGTAGTGCTCAGCGGCGCCGTCAGGTGCCGTGCAGGGCCAGCTTGGCCGCCGCATCGACGGCGCGGAGGGCGCGCAGCTCGCCCTCGAGCACCGCCACCACCTCGCGGTCGAACTGCGAATCCGCATGGCTCCACAGTTCGCCCAGGGCGGCGTCGGCGCTCATGGCCCGGCCGTAGGGACGATCGGCGGTCATGGCCGAGTAGGCATCGACCGCGTGGATGATGCGGGCCTCGAGGGCGATCTGGGGGCCCGAGAGCCCGGCGGGGTACCCCGTCCCGTCCACCCGCTCGTGGTGCTCGAGAATGAAGCGGGCCACCCGGGACAGGCCCCAGGCCTTGACCATCTCCGCCCCGACCCGGGGGTGGGTGCGCACGAGCCGCAGCTCGTCGTCGTCCAGGGGTCCGGGCTTGCCCAGGATGGCGTCGGGCACCGCGATCTTGCCCACGTCGTGCAGCTGGGCCGCGAGCCTGAGGTCGGCCAGCCGCTCGCCGTCCAGTCCCATGGTGCTCCCCATGTTGACCGCCAGGGTGGCCACCTCGGCGCTGTGGGCCACGGTGGGCGCGTCCTTGACCCGGAGCAGCCGGAGCAGGTCCTGGACGATGGGCTCGCTCCCGTCGGCCACGCGCTGCTCGCCCAGGGCCAGGCTGGTGCAGTCCTTGCCCGCCCCCTTGGCCGCGTACAGCGCGGCGTCGGCCCGGGCCAGCAGCCCGTCCCGATCGCGGGCATCATCGGGCCACGACGCGAGCCCGATGCTCACCCGCAACGGCATCTCGAACGGGGTGCTCGCGACCGCGGTCCGCAGCCGCTCGGCCACCGGGAGGGCGTCGCGGGCGGACAGCCCCGGGAGGAACACCGCGAACTCCTCCCCCCCGATCCGGAACACCGCGTCCTGGTCGCGCACCCCGCGGCGCAGGGTGTGGGCCACCCGCCGCAGGGCCTCGTCTCCCACCGGGTGGCCGCGCAGGTCGTTGACCAGCTTGAAGTCGTCGATGTCGATCAGGGCCAGGGTGAAGATGCGCTGCGGGTCGCTCCCCAGGCCCTGCTCGAGCGCCTCGTGGAAGGCCCGGTGACCGAGCAGGCCGGTGAGGCTGTCATGGCGGGCCTGATGGGCCATGCCCTCCACCAGGCGGGCGTTGTCGAGGGCGGTGGCGGCCTGGGCCACCACTCCGGCCAGGCAGTCCGAAAGCTCGCCCGACGCCTGGAGGCGCTCGGGTCGCTCGGTCACGCTCACGGTCAGCATCCCGTAGAAGCGCCCGTGGGCCACCATGGGCACGATCACCAGGCGCTGGCTGCCCAGGCGCCGCATCATGGGCCCGAAGAACTCGTCCGGCGTGTCCGGGTCCACGAACCGGGGCCCGGGCTCCGGGTCGTTGATCAGCTCGGCCAGGGCGGGCGAGTCGGACACGCGCATGCGCAGGTCGCGCAGGACCTCACCCGCATCCCCGGACACCCCGGTCAGGGCCCGGCAGGTCAGGGCCTGGTCGCGCTCGCTCCACAGGAACACGGACACCCGGTCGCAGTCCACCACGGCCGGCACCGCGTCCACCACGCGCTTGACCACCTCGTTCCCGGTGCCCAGCCCGGCCACGGCCCGGGAGAGCTCGAGCAGGGCCTGGGACTGGCGATGCTCGCGGCGGGCGTCCTCGAGCGCGGTGGCCGTGTCCAGCACGGAGGCGGCGTAGCGCGCGTACACCGTGAACAGGTCCTGTTCCTGGGCCAGGAAGCCCCCGGCCGGGAGGGCGGCCATGAGCCGCCCGTAGTGGCGGGTGCGCGATTCGATCTCCGCCACCAGCCACACCTCATCCCGACCCTCGGCTCCCCCGGCCAGCAGCGTGCGGGCCGCGTCCGTGGCGTCCTCGTCGTCGGCGAAGCCCCGGTGGTGGACCTGGAGCTTGGCCGCCGGTCCGGTGCGGACGGCCAGCAGATACTTGGGAGCCCTCACCGCGGTGGCCGCCCGCTCGGTGATCCGGGCCAGGGCGGCGTCGACGTCGTCGAACGCGATCAGGTCCTGCGCCGTGGCGTACATGCTCTCGAGCCGCTTGTTCATGCCCACCAGCTGGGCCTCCAGGGCGGTCACCACCGCCTGAGGATCGGCGGCGCTGGCGGCCTGGTCGGCATCCCAGGTCACGGTGTACAGGCAGTGGTCGTCGCCCCGCAGCTCGCATGAGGACTCCTCGACCCGGGCGGGCGGGAGCCCGAACAGGGGCGGGGCCTGCGAGAGCAGCCCGGCCGTCCAGTCGCACAGGTGGCGATGGCGCTTGAACCCCGGGCGGGCCTGGGCCCGCATCACCGCCCGGCCCGGGATCACCTCCACCGGGGTGAGCTCGGTGACCGTGCTGAACCTGGTCACGGCGGCGGCCTGCTGCTCGTAGATCGCCTCGGGGGAACCGAGCGAGCGCAGCAGGGTGGCCACCGGCGTGCCCGCGTGCTGGCGTACGGTCTGCTCCCCCACCCGCCGGCCGATCCCCTCGTCGCCGGTCACCTTCGCGCCGGCCTCGAACAGGGCGACCGCCTCGTGGTACCAGAGCCAGTGGCCGACGTCGTCGAGGTACTCGCGCGAGTAGGGCACCCCGGCCAGGGCCAGCAGCTCGTCGACCGCCTGCTCTCCCCGCGACTCGCCCACGTAGCGCAGCAACGTGCTCGTCGTCGAGCACGACAGCTGACCGACCGCGGGACCGCCATTCCCGGGGGTACTCGCGGCGGGCGATCGCTCGTTCACCGCATAGTTATCGGTGATTCGGCGATCGAGCATGACCCCCTAAACGGAGGATGTCGCGCCCCGGGGGCCCGGCCCCGGGCCCGGGCCGTCAGATCTCCAGGCGCGACTCCTCGAGGTCGAGCTCGCGGATCACCTGGTTCATGGTCTCGTTGGAGATCTCGCCCCCGTTTCGCATGCGCACCAGCGCGTCGCGCTGGGCCGCGAGCACGGCCTGGACCACCTGCTGGTAGGCCAGCGAGCGGTCTTCGTAGCCGTCGTCCTCGATCTTGCCCGCCCGGGCCGCGAACCGGCGCTTGCGGTACTCGTACAGCCGGCGCATGCGGTCGATGGTGTCGTCGCGCGTCCACTGCTCGTCGGCCAGCTCGTCGAGCTCGTTGAGCGCCGCCTTGGTGGCGACCAGCCGGGCCCGGATCTCCTCCGCGTCCTCGCTCCCGTCGCGCGTGATCCCGAGGGCCCGGATCAGCGCCGGGAGCGACAGGCCCTGGACCACCAGGGTGAAGAAGATGACCGCGAAGGTCAGGAACACGATCAGGTCCCGGTCGGGAAACGGTTTGTGGGAGTGGGTGGTGAGCGGGAGGGCCAGGGCCGCGGCCAGCGACACCGCCCCCCGCATCCCGCTCCACGCCACCACCAGCCTGGGGCCCGCCCCCACCCGGCGCAGGCGCTGGCTGGGACGGCGGTCGAGGGCCCGGATCACGTAGGGCACCGTGAACGCCCACACGAAGCGCATGCCGACCACCACCCCGGTGACGGCGGCCGCGTACCCGGCCAGCCGGGCCACCGGCTCGCTCCCCAGCCGGTCCACCACCGTGCGCAGCTGCAGCCCCACGAGCACGAACAGGCTGACGTTGATGATGAAGTTGAGCAGGTCCCACACGAAGAATCCCTGCAGGCGGGTGCGGGCCGGGATGATGCTGGGGCCCCTGATCCCCATGTAGATGCCGGTGGTGACGGCGGCCAGCACTCCCGAGGCCCCCACCCGGTCGGCCGGGATGAAGGCCGCGTACCCGCTCATGAGCGAGATGGTGATGTTGATCTGAGCGTCCTCGACCCGCTTGCGGATCTCGGCCACGATCCAGCCCACGGCCAGGCCGATGGCCACCCCCCCGGCCGCGCCGGCCACGAATTGCCCGCCCGCGCTCAGGGCCGAGAAGCTCCCCCCCACCGCGGCCCCCACCGCCACCCGGTAGGCCACCAGGGCGGTGGCGTCGTTGAACAGCCCCTCCGCCTCGACGGCGCTGACCAACAGGCGCGGAAACTCGAGCCGGCGCATGATGCTGGCCCCGGCCATGGCATCGGTGGGCGAGACGATCGCCCCCAGGGCAAAGGCGCCCGCCCAGGGCAATCCGTGAATGACGGCGTGGGCCACCACCGCCACCGCGGTCGTGGTGACCAGCACCAGGCCCACCGCGGACAGGGTGACCGTCCGGACGTTGCGGCGGATGTCGCTCAGGTTGGCGAAGAACGCGGCCCCGTACACCAGCGGGGGGAGGAACACGACCAGGACCACGTTCGGGTTGAGCCGGAACGCGGGGATGCCGGGGATGAATCCGAACAGGGCCCCCCCGATCACGAGCACGATCGGGTACGGCACCGTCAGCCTGCGCGCGAGCGCGCTCAAGCCGACCACGGCCACGAGCAGTCCGATGATCAGGAGCTCGGCCTGGGCCACGGGGCCAGTTTGACCGGAACGGGTACGGTCTCGCGAGTTTGAGTCCGCCCCCCCGTCATCCCCGCGCCCGGCCCGTCTGCATCCTGGGGGCCGGGGGCACGATCGCCATGGCGGGCGGGCCCGCCACCCCCGCGCTCGAGGTGGAGGCGCTGGTCCGGCTCGCGCCCGGGCTCGAGGACTGGCCCGGCCTTCAGGCGCGCTCGATCGTCAACCTGCCCAGCGCCCACCTCACCCTCGCGGACCAGCTCGTCATCTCCCGGACCGCCCGGGACCTGGCCCGGGAGGGGGCCGGGGTGGTGGTCACCCACGGGACCGACACCCTCGAGGAGACGGCCATGCTGTGCGACGTCCTCCACGATGCCGACGCCCCGATCGTGTTCACGGGCGCGATCCGGCCGTCATCGGCGGCGGGGGCCGACGGGCCGGCCAACCTGGTCGACGCGGTCTCGGTGGCGGCCAGCGAGGAGGCGGCCGGGCTGGGGGTGCTCGTGGTGTTCGGGGGCGAGATCCATCACGCCCGGTGTGCGCGCAAGACCGACACCATCTCGCTCACCGCGTTCTCCTCCCCCCAGACCGGCCTGCTGGGCCGGGTGACCGAGGGCCACCCCACGATCTGGTCGCGCGTGCCCCGCAACCCCTCGCTCGACCCACCCGACCTCGACCGCCGGGTGCTGATCGTGCCCACCGCGGCGGGCGACGACGGGTCGCTGGCCCGGTCGGCGATCGAGAGCGACCCCGACGGGGTGGTCATCGGCACCCTGGGGGCCGGGCACCTGGCCCCGGAGCTGCTCGAGCTGTGGGGGCGCACGGCCACCCGCATTGCCGTGGTGGCCTGCTGCCGCCCCGAGCGGGGGGTGGTGCTGACCGGGACCTACGGGTACGCGGGCTCCGAACGCGACCTGCGCGAGACCGAAATCATCCCGGCCGGGTTCCTGTCCCCCCAGGCCGCGCGCATGAAGCTCCTGGCCTGCCTGGGGGCGGGGCTACCGATCGAGGAGGCGCGGAGGGTGTTCGGCCAGGACGACGGTTGAGCCGGCCCGTCGCCCCGGCCGGTGACCCCTAAGCGAAGCGGCCCCCCCCTTACAGCGGCTCGTGGCGCCAGCGGCGCGGGCCGCGGCGAGCGTGCAGGGCGATCCCCACCCCCCACCACAGCAGCACCCACCCGGGCCAGAACGGGCCGAAGCCCGACAGGGCCCACACCGCGATCAGGGCCAGGTTGACCACCACGTAGGCGCGCAAGTGCATCGGGCGCCGGCGGCGGGGCATGACCGCGGAGCGCCGGCGCTCGCGCGGGAGGTCGGTCATCACGGCCTCGAGCTCGCCCCGGGTGCGTGCCCCCAGGGCGTGCTCGAGGCGCTGCTCGAGCTCGTCCACCGACAGGCGCCCGGCGCCCGCGTGGCGGCGGAGCTCGGTGGCGGCGGCGTCACGCTCGGCGTCGGAGGCGCGCACCCCCGCGTCGGACCTCACCCGGGTCACCACGGGCCCGTCCTCCTCATAGCGCTCGGACCGGTACCCGCGATAGCCGCGCCCCCCGTCCGCGTACAAACACATCAGAGCGCCACCTCCTGACCATAGAAGTCGCCGTGAAATCCAAATGGTACGTGGTGCGGGACCTCGGCTCGCCCCGTCTCGGTCCAGGACCGGGCGTCGAGCACGAGCAGGAACGACCGCTTCGCGCGGGCGTCGAGCACCACCGACAGGGCCACCCCGTCGTCCTCGCCCCGGCCCTCGGGATGGGCCACGAACACCGGCTCGCCCGGATAGCACCCGGGCTCGGCCCACTCCCTGGCCTCCCCGGTGCCCACGTCGATCTTGACCAGGCGGTCGTTGACCCCGGAGGGCTCGGACACCGCCCCGATCCCGTAGGCGAAGCGGTAGGGCCGCAGGTAGCAGCGCCCCTCGTTGAGCCGGGGGAGCTCGAGCGCGGCGTCGCTCAGGACCTGGTCGCGGACCGCGCCGGTGCCCAGGTTCACCCGCCACCGGGTCAGGTGCGGGAGCCGACCCTCCGGCCTCCCCTCGTCCTCGCCCCCGGCCCCCGCCTCGCCGCGCAGGCGAGCCAGGTACAGGCGGTCGATGACGCTCGCGTCGCCGTGGTCGCAGAAGTCCATGACCAGCTCCTCGCCCTCGTCGAACGCCCCCAAATGATGGAAACCAAATGCCGGCGGCCCCTCGAACCGACCCACCCGCTCCCCCGTCCGCCGGTCCAGCACGTGGATGCGGGTCCCCCGCCCCCCGTCCCACCGGAAGTTCTCGATCATCGGGCGGTTGGCCACCGCCAGCTGGGTGGGGTTGACGGTGAACGGCCACTCGGTCAGGGCCAGGTAGCGCTCGCTCATGGCGAACGAGTGCATGTAGGCCGGACGGCGCACGGGCAGCCGGGCCATCACCCGCGGCTGGCCCGCCCCCTGCCGGTACACGCGGTACGTGCTCAGCGCATTGAAGTGAGTGGCATGGTTGATCAGGTCGCCCGTATCGGGGTCGCGGTGGGGGTGGGCGGTGGGCATGTGGCCGGGCGCCGCCGGCCCGTAGCCCAGGGTGGACAGGGTGTCGGGGTCGAACACCATCGGGAGCGGGGTCTCGGTCAGGGCCACGTACGCGTCGCCCAGCCGGGTCACGCTGACCAGCGCGTTGTCGGTGATGCCCGGATCGAACACGGACACCACCCGCCGGAAGATCGAGCGGCACGGGTCGGTGGCGAACTCGCGGTAGGCCAGCCTGCCCTCCTCGCGCGCCCCCTCATAGGCCTTGGTCCGCAGGAACCGGTTTCCGTACCCCACGCGCCCCTCGGCCAGGGTGAACCGGTGCAGCATGGCCAGCCCGTCGAACCAGTGGGCCACCGAGCGGCTGCCCGCCTCGAATGCCCCCGGGCCGTTGCGCACGAGCGTGCCCGCGAGCCAGGCCGGAATCGTCCCCTGCACGGGAAGCCGGTCGACCACCACCTCGCGGTCGAGCGTGGTGTACCCCAGGGCCGCCTCCCGGCGCGCTTCCCGTGAGGGGCTCGCCGCGGGCGCGACCGCCCCCGTCGCCACCATGTCCGAAGCTTCAAGCGCGTGTGCCATCGTGCGGCCTCCCATCGACGTTCCGGTATGGATGATCCAAGTCATACCATATACTTAGGATGATGGCAACCAACCAAGCCGACCCCGCCCCTCCCCACCCGGACGTTCGCCTCACCCCCACCTCGGTCATCGTCCTGGGCCTGATCTCCATGACCGGGCAGGCCACCCCGTACGAGCTCAAGCAGGCGGTGGCCGCCTCGGTGGGCAACTTCTGGTCCCTCCCCCACGCCCAGCTCTACGCCGAGCCGGCCCGCCTGGCCCGGGCCGGGCTGCTCGACGAGCAGGTGGAGAGCGGCGGCCGCCGGCGCAAGACCTACCGCGTCACCCCCGTCGGGCACGCCGCCCTGGGGCGGTGGCTGGCCGAGCCCACCGGGACCTACACCGAGCTGCGCGACCCCGGGCTGCTCAAGCTGTACTTCGGCGCCGACCGGGGGCCGCTCGCCCGGGCCCAGCTCGACGCGCACCGGGCCAAGCTGGCCGAGTACGAGGAGCTCATGCGCTCGGTCGGCCCCACCCTCCCCCCCGGCCCGCGCCTGGCCCTGCGAAGCGGCATCGGCCACGAGCGCGAGTGGGTGCAGTTCTGGTCGGAGGTCGTCCGGGAGGCGGGCCCGGACCCCGGGGACGGATAGGGGACAGGAAAATGGGCTTCGCCCCCGGGGGGCTCCGCCCCGGTTGCCGGCGCCCGCGCTCGGTCAGCCGCCCAGACGGGCCTGGCGCACGATGCTGGTGAGCTCCGCCGGGGGGTCGCCGATCAGGCGCCAGCGCCGGTCCACCGACTCGACCAGCCCCTGATCGGCCAGCCGGCTCAGGGCGCTGGTCACCGAGGGCCGCCGGGCGGCGACCAGGTCGGCCAGCACGGAGTGGGTCAGCCGCTTGGTGAGCATCACGCCGTCGGCCCGCACCCGTCCCCAGCGCTGGGCCAGGTGCCACAGGAGCATGTGCACGCGGACGTCCACGCGCGGATAGTGGACGATGGCCATGTTCACGGCCAGGGTGCGTGAGCGGGCCAGCGAGCGTTCGAACAGGACGGCCATGACCTCCGGATAGCGCCCGAGGCATTCCGCGAACGCGAGGTCGAGCACGGCCAGGCGGGCCGGCTCGAGCACCTCCCACGCGGTATAGAAGGGCAGGGCGGGGTCTCCGTCCTGCTGCCACGGTCGCAGGAGGTCGCCGTCCCCGAGCAGCTCGGCCCCGAACCGGCCCTCGTGCCCCACTCGCCGGATGAGCAGCCCCTGCAACACGTACAGGCCGATCCCGTGCGGTCCCACCGTGTAGCGCTCGGCCTCCCACGGCCCCCGGCCGACGTCGACCAGGGCCGCCACGCAATCGCGCTCGGCCGTGTCCCTGATCTCCGATGACACGGCGGAGCCCAGATCGGGGTCCTCCACCAGGACCCGAGCCACCCGCCTGGCTTGCCCAAGCATCGTGGGAGGAGGTTAGTTGACCGGTTCGCCCATCCCCCCCGCCGGGCGCGGCCGCGCTCGAGGGCGCCCCGAGCGAGAGCTCAGCTCACGGGCTCGACCAGGCCGGGACGCGGAAGCGCACGCGGGTGCCGGGCCGGCCGGGCTCGATCCAGATCCGGCCGCCGTGAGCTTCCACGATGGCCCGGGCGATGGCCAGGCCCAGCCCGCTCCCCGGCCCCGAGCGGGCGGCGTCGCCCGCGCCCCGGAAGAACGGGTCGAACACCCGGCTGCGCTCGCCCGCGTCGATGCCCCGCCCGGTGTCGCGCACCTCGACCTCGATCTCCGGGCCGGCCGGAGCGGCGTGCACGGTGATCGTCCCGTCGGCCGGGGTGTGGCGGATCGCGTTCTGAAGCAGGTTGAACAGCACCCGTTGGAGCTTGTCCCGGCTCCCCCGGGCCGACAGGGCCCCGTCTCCCAGCTGGGCGCTGAGGGCCACCCCCTTGGCGTCGGCGTCGGGTTCGAGCGCGGTCACGGCGTCGTCCACCAGCTCGGCCAGGGCCACCGACTCCACCGACCAGGCGATCTGCCCCGCTTCCAGGCGCGAGAGCTCGAACAGGTCGTCCACCAGGACGCCCAGGGCGCGCACGTGGGTCTGCATGGCGGGCAGGTAGCGCGCGATCGTGTCCTGGTCGACCACCCCGTCGTTGATGGCCTCGGTCATGAGCTGGAGCGAGGTGATCGGCGTGCGTAGGTCGTGGGAGAGAGCGGCCATCACCTCCCGGCGCGAGGCGTCGGCCGCGTCGCGCGAGGCCTCCTCTCCGGCCAGGGTGGCGATCATGTGATTGGCCGCCTCGGCCAGCTCGGTCAACTCGTCGCGCCCGCCCGTGGTCAGCTGCACGTCGCGGCGCCCGCGCTCGACCGCCAGCAACCCATCGCGGATGGTGCCCACATCCCGCCTCACCGACCCGGCCAGCAGCTGGGCGGCCCGACCGGCGATGAGCGCGGCGAACAGGAGCAGGGCCGCGGTCACCCAGGCGTCGTGGCGGGAGATGAACATGAGCTGGGTCCCCACCAGCACGGCGACCAGCAGCTGCCCCAGGACCAGCGCGATGCCCACCCCGAAGCGCCGGGGCAGCGTCCCCAGCCAGCCCGGGTGCGACGCCCCCAGGTGGGCTCCGGTCAGGGCCGCCCCGCCCAGCGGAGCCAGCAGGGCCAGCGACTCGAGCGCGGAATCGGTCCCCCCGATGGCGAGCATGGCCAGCGCGGACAGCAGCAGCCCCGCGGCCAGCACCACGACCGAGCGAGTCACTCCCCGAGGCGGGTCGTGGGCGGCGGGGCCCGACCGATGGACGCCGGGCCGGGTCATGGGTCCAGCCGGTAGCCCACGCCCCACACCGTGTGGAGCAGGCGGGGCCGCTCGGGGTCGACCTCGAGCTTGGCCCGGAGGCGGCGGATGTGGACGGTGACGGTCGAGGTGTCGGTGTAGGCCGGAAATCGCCAGACCGCGTCCATGAGCTGATCGCGGGAGAACACCTGGCCGGGATGGCGGGCCAGGTAGCTCAGGAGGTCGAACTCGCGCTGGGTGAGCGCCACCTCGGCCCCACGGACCAGGACCCGGCGGGCGGCCGGGTCGACGCGCAGGTCGCCCACCTCGACCGGTCCCTCCGGGGCCACCGTGGGCCGGCGGCGGAGCACGGCCTCGACCCGGGCCACCAGCTCCTTGGGGGAGAACGGCTTGACCACGTAGTCGTCCGCCCCCCGGCGCAGGCCCACGATCCGGTCGGACTCCGCGTCCTTGGCGGTCAGGAGGATCACCGCCACCTCCCCCGGATGGTCCTCGCGCAGGCGGCGCATGACCTCGAGGCCATCGATGCCGGGGAGCATGATGTCGAGCACGGCCAGGTCGGGCGGGCGCTCGGCCGCCAGGGCCATGGCCTGGAACCCGTCCAGCGCCAGGCGCACCTCATAGCCGGCCCGCTCGAGATAGCGGGACACCACCTCGCCGATGGTGGGCTCGTCGTCCACCACCAGGATCGAGGGCCCGCCCGGTCCGGGGCGGGAGTCGAGGGGGGTGGGATCGGGAGTCATGGTGGGGGAAATCATGGGCGTCGCCGCGGAGGCCATCAACCAAAGGTGAGCATCACCCGAACGTGAACGAATAGGCCCGCACCCCCGGGGCGAAGTGCAGCGTGACCACGTGGCCCTGCACGCTCGGGAGGTCGACGATCCGGTACAGGCGCTGGAAGCCGACGGTGACCGAGGCATGGTGGACATCGGCCCCCGAGAACCGGGCGGGGATGGGGTGACCGTCGAGCAGCACCTGCACCGTGCGCTTGCGGCCCGGGGATCCCATGACCAGGAACACCCGGCGGGCCTGGAAGGAGAGGGCCAGGCCGGCGTTTCGCTGGGCCAGCACCAGCGGGGCGCCCACGTTCCACTGGCCTCCGTAACGCAGGTTGCTCAGCGGCAGCTGGGGCGCGGCGGGCAGGGTGCCGTAGTCGTGGACGCCCGGGACGATGGTGCCGTTGACGAAGCGCTGGGCGTTCTCGGCCCCGAGGTATGACTCGGGGGTGATCATGGCCGCGGAGGGCTGCTGGGCCTGCGTGTGGGTGACGGCGCCCAGGCCGGTGGCCCCGGCCTCGACCAGCAGGCCGCGGATGGCCTGCTCCTTGGCCCCGTACTCCCCCTCGCCGAAGTGCACGAGCCTGATCCGGCCCTGGGCGTCGATGAAGTACTCGGCCGGCCAGTACTGGTTGCCGTAGGCGTTCCACACCGTCATGTCGTTGTCCTGGGCCACCGGGTAGTGGATCCCGTTCTGCCCGATGGCCTGGGCCACGTTCGAAGCCGACCGTTCGAACGGGAACTCGGGCGTGTGCACCCCGATGATGGTCAGGCCCTTCGACCGGTAGCGGGCATCCCAGGCCTTCAGGTAGGGAAGCGTGCGCAGGCAGTTGATGCAGCTGTACGTCCAGAAGTCGACCAGCACCACCCGGCCGCGGAGGGAGGCCAGGGTCAGGGGGCGATCTCCGGGGGTGTTGAACCACTGCTGGGTGCCCTGGATCTCGGGCGCCTGGCCCAGGATCGGCAGCTGGGATGCGGCCCGGGCCTGGGCGATGCCCGCCGCCGAGCGGGTGTGACCGTTGCTTCTGAGCGCGGCCAGGTGGCGCTGGACGACCGAGCTCGACTCCAGCGAGTGGGTCGGGTTGACCAGGAACGACGGCAGACCCGATGCGATCGCCGTCTCGAACCGGGTGTCGTAGTTGCCGATCATGAGCAGGGCCACCACCACCATCACCGCGCCCAGCGCGGCCTGGAACTTCCCGCTCCGTCGGGCCAGCCGCGAGGTCAGCCGGCGCCCGCCCAGGAGCAGGAGGTAGAGGACGATCGCCGACCCCAGGCCGTAGGCCCCGGCCACCACCAGCCGCCCGGCCGTGAAGCTCTGCGACGCCGACGCGGTGATCACCCCGGCCAGAATCGGCCCGGCACAGGGCGCGTACACCAAGCCCAGCCCGGTCCCGGCCACCAGCCCCGACCAGAAGCCGTTCCCCCGGGTCCGGGCCGCCGGCTGGCCCGCCGCTCCCAGCCGGGTCAGCCGGGCCTCGAGCCGGTCGGCCAGGCGGGGTACCAGCAGGGTGAGGCCGAAGACGCCGAGCACGATGATGGCGGCGGTGCGCAGGAAGCCGTTGGGGAGGCCCAGGGCGGAGATGACGTACACCAGGGCCACCACGGCGAACGTGAAGGACAGGGCCAGCCCGGTGACCACGCCCAGCGGGCGCCGCCGGCCTCCGGTCAGCCCGACCGAGAAGGCCAGGGGCAGGACGGGCAGCACGCAGGGCGAGACGGCCGTGGCCCCACCGGCGAGCAGGGCGAACACCAGCAGCACGACCATGGCCACAGGGTGCCAGCGGGATGTTGCAGGCCGATTACGCGCGTGCGTGCGCGCGCGAGAGGGGGTCCGCCCGCGGTCAGGCGAGCGCCGTAAGGGATCGGTAAGTCCGGGGGTTCACCCTCTCGGGAGCGCTCCGCCGGCCACGCCCGGAGCGCGTCTCAGCAACGGTCCCCGGGAGGTGGGCATGAGTCGCACGTTCAAGCGGGCAGGGTTCAAGCGGGCAGGGTTCATGCGGGCAGGTGTCGTGGTGGCCGGTGCCGCTCTGGTGGCGGGAGCGATGCTCCCGGCCGGTGCCGGCGCCGCGCCCAAGCACGTCATGCACTCGCACTCGATGCATTCACATTCGGTCAAGCATCATTCGAAGCGCCACCACTCCAAGCACGGCGCGGCGATGCACCACTGATAGGCCGCGTACCATCCGGGGGTGCCCGCTCCCGACCTCCGGACCGCCATTCGCGACCCGAAGGCGCTGACCCCGGACGCCCAGGCACTGGCCCGCGGCGCCCGGGCGCTGGTGCCCGACCCGTTGCTCAAGCCGCGCCTGCGCGGGGTCTCTCACCAGTGGGCGTTCGTGGTCTCGGTCGTGGCCGGGATCGCCCTGGTCGTGGCCTCGCCGGGGGACGCTCGACTCGCCGTGGTCGTGTACGTGGTGACCGTGGTCGGACTGTTCGGCACGAGCGCGCTCTATCACCGGGTCAACTGGCGCACGATCTCCGCCCGCCGCTGGATGCGGCGGCTGGACCACTCGATGATCTTCTTCCTGATCGCCGGCACCTACACCCCGATCGCGGTGCTCGCGCTCCACGGGACCCTGGCCACCGTGATCCTGATCGTGGTGTGGGCGGGCGCGGCGGCCGGCGTCATCGTCAAGCTGTTCTGGATCGACGCGCCCAAGCCCGTGATCGCGGCCATGTACGTGGCGCTGGGTTGGGTTGCGGTGGCTGCGTTTCCGCAGCTACCGAGCCGCGTGGGGGTGGCCGCGACCGTCCTGCTCGGGGTGGGCGGGCTCCTTTACAGCGTGGGCGCAGTGGTGTACGCGCGCCAGCGGCCCGATCCGTGGCCGAGGACGTTTGGCTACCACGAGGTCTTCCATGCCCTGGTCATCGCGGCGGCGGCGCTTCACTACGCGGTGGTGGCGGGGTTCGTCGTGCCGCGGGCGGGCTGAGCGCAGTCGGCCCCGGGGCTGGGGCGAGAGGGTGGTTTTAGTCCGATGCCGGGGTGGCTCGGCGCGGAGCGTGTGTCCACCCGGACGGAGCAAAGACTTGAGGCCCTCGGGGTGCGGGCCGATGCGTTGGCATGGAGGCTCCTCGCTTCCGCATGGACGCCAAGCGACGTTTGCTCCACTTGTCACCACGCTCCGTTCGATCCGTACTGGCCGTCGCGCTGGTCGCCCTCCCGGCCGCCCTGCCGGCCCAGGCGCTGGCCAACACCGTTTCGATCCCGGGCGGCGGCGACCCGGACCTGACCGTGGCCAACGGCGACACGATCGCCGCCGGCTACTCGTTCACCGTGCCCGGAAGCCATCCCGCGCTGGATGTCCAGATGGCGTCGGCCCACGTGGTCATCACCGGCACGTGCAGCAACGGCTCGGCGGATAAGACGATCACCATCCCGCTCCGCTCCGGCGACGCCATGGGCAATCCCTACGTGGTCCCGTCGGGAAGCAGCGCCTGGTTCCCTAGTGGGGACCAGTCCGCTCCCGCGAGCTATCAAGGATCGGTGGTCGCCGTGGTCTGTGGGGGGAGTGGCACGTTGACCCTGCAAAGCGGGCCAGCCTTCAGCGCCGACGTGCAGGCCGACGTCTCGGGTGGCGCCAACCCCGCCCCCTATTCGGTCAACGTTCGCTTCCACTACGTCGACCCGAACGCAGCCGGGCACGGAAACATCGACTGCTCCACTCAGTCGGCTGCTTCGTCCAACTGCTCCGCGGGATGGAGCGCAACGGTGACCGGGACACCCGGGACGCTCGCGACGAGCGGGCCGACCGGCGCCACCGGGCCGACGGGCCCCACCGGCGACACCGGCCCTACCGGGGCGACGGGCCCCACGGGACCGACCGGCGTAACCGGGGCGACCGGCCCCACCGGCCCCACCGGCGACACCGGGGCGACCGGCCCCACCGGGCCCACCGGCGCCACCGGGGCGACGGGCCCCACCGGCGACACCGGCCCTACGGGGCCGACGGGGCCCACCGGGCCCACCGGGGCGACCGGAGCCACCGGACCGACCGGAGCGACCGGACCCACGGGCCCCACCGGCGCCGCCGGGGCGACCGGAGCCACCGGGCCGACCGGAGTAACCGGGCCGACGGGACCCACCGGACCGACCGGCTCGACCGGCTCGACCGGAGCGACGGGGCCCTCAGACCCGAGCACCTCCAGCACGGGGGAGAGCCAGCCGAGCGACTACGTCGCTGGACCGGTCGGTCCGGGCGGAGTGTGGGGGAACCCGTGGGCAGGCGAGCGCAGCCAGAAGTCCGACCGCGGGGCGTCCGCCGCAGCGGACGGTCAGGACGCAACGGTTCCGGGAACGCCCGTGCTTGGCGACACGATGTGGGTATCCCACGTGGGGGGCCATGTGTTGATCCACCTGCCCGGCACCCACCGCGTCGTGCCGATGACCCCGGGGACCCAGCCGCTGGGCGCGATCATCGACGCTCGCAACGGGGCCGTGACGGTGACCACCGCAGTGGACGGGCACGGGACGAGTCAGAGCGCTACCTTCGGCGGCGGCGAGTTGGTCCTCCGCCAGGGCCGGGGACGGCGCCCCTACACCGACGTGTACCTGTTCGGGTCGCTGCCATGCGGCCAGCCGGCCTCCGGCCTGGCGGCCGCCGCCAAGCGCCGACCGACGGGCACCGCGACCCGCCAACTCTGGGCTCACGACAACCACGGGCGCTACCGCACGCACTCGAACAACAGCGTGGCCACCGTCCGAGGCACCACCTGGCTCACCCAGGACCGCTGTGACGGGACCCTGACCTGGGTGGGGGATGGCAAGCTGACCGTGCGCGACCTGGCTAGCGGCCGCAGGTTCCACCTCACCGCCGGCCAGTCGCACTTCTCCCCTCTGCCCTAGCTGACCGGCCCGGCCCCCGGGATCAGTCGAGGTCGCAGTCGGCGATCAGTCGAGGTCCCAGCCGAAGTAGACCTCCGCCCGGCAGATCTGGTCGCCCCGGAAGGTGAGGACCTCGGTGTTGCGAAACCGGTGTCCGTCGGTCTTGGTGCTCTCGTAGGTCACGACGACCTCGTCCCCGTGCTCGATCAATCGCCTGAACTCGAAGTCCTGGATGAGCCCGGAGTTGGGCCAGCAGCGCTCGAAATAGGTCGCGCGGTCGATCCCGGGATCGGGCGGGCTGTAGAAGGTGAAGTCGTCGGTCAGGAGCTCCTCGACGACCTGGCGATCGCCGGACTCGTAAGCGCGGTAGCAGTCGCGCGCACGTTGTGTGCGGTCGTGAGCAGGCA
>Ga0307477_10001195_pt1 | contig 22844 bp, 16 predicted proteins | sample atmos_gasesECM2C_FD_203316 | JGI IMG/M metagenome (GOLD analysis project Ga0307477, IMG submission 203316) | Hardwood forest soil microbial communities from Morgan-Monroe State Forest, Indiana, United States - atmos_gasesECM2C_515 | ecosystem: Environmental > Terrestrial > Soil > Temperate...
TCCGGGACAGGACTTTTTGCATGCGTCAAATAAAATTTCTCCATTGGTAGCATGGCACAGTGCGGGCTAAAAAATCGACTGGCCAAGAGACCAGTTTTCGATTGATCGAGTACAGTGGCCGTCTTGGCAGCTTATCCGACGCGCTAACGGGTATTTCAGTTTAAGCACAGTACCATTGAAGGATTTCTGCTCCTCGGTGATCATTGGGATGCTGCCAGTTCTCGTTGGGATAAACCTCGTTTCCTCGCCTTCTCGTACTCGCGCAGCGTAAATCGCATCTTCGCTGTCTTCATCGCAATTGCGGGAGACAGCCAACAGTGAAGAACAACGAGGTCTAAAAGAGCCTTGTCAATTAGCAGCACAGTTTCGAGCACTGCGCCGCCAGGTCCCGCGATAGACATAGCAGTTGCAGACGACTTGCGGCTGCGGCGACCGGCAGTTGATCTATCACGGTTATATTGTGTGGACTTGCTGCGCGGCGCGGCCGTGATCCTGATGGCCTTGGACCATACGCGAGGCTTTTTCAGCGGCGCGGGATATGCACCCGAGGACCTTTCACATACAACCGGGGCGCTCTTCTTTACGCGATGGATCACGCATTTTTGCGCACCGGTGTTCTTCCTTCTTGCGGGCACAGGCGGATATTTGTCGCTTTCCCGAGGCAAGACGGTCCAACAAGTCAGGAGGTTTTTCTGGACTCGAGGATCATGGTTGATATTTCTGAATTTAACTATCGTAGCGTTTGCCTGGACATCCACATTTCCATTTCTATTTAGTGGTGTGCTGTGGTCACTGGGATGGTCGATGATTGCGATGGCGCTTCTCATGCGATTGCCACTGGCAGTGATCGTTGCTTTCGGGACGGGGACCGTAGTCACCCATAACTTACTCGATCGCGTGAATCCCGCGGCATTCGGAAAATTCGCAGGAGCGTGGCTAATTCTCCATGGCCACGGCACTTTCTGGATTGACCCCGGGAAGCTCGATTTCTTCGTGCTTTGGCCATTCTTGCCATGGGTGGGAGTGATGGCCATCGGCTATGCCATCGGGGCTCTATTGACCAGAAGCGACTGGCAAAAAGTGATTTTCAGAATTGGAGGGTTAGCGACGGCTGCTTTCTTGCTTCTACGATTCTTCCGCCTTTACGGGAATAGCTCTCCAAGCTTGTTCGGAGTCGCAGCGGGCCCATGGAAAGTGCAACCAACAATGACTCTGACCATAATCTCGTTTTTTGACACGCTGAAATATCCGCCTTCCCTGCAGTTCCTGTTAATGACGCTCGGACCTGCATTGATGGCGCTCGCTTGGCTCGGCAAGGTTGATACAAGGCGGCCGCTAGCAGCATTTGTGAACGTATTTGGCCGGGTGCCGCTCTTCTATTACGTTGTCCATCTATACATAATCCGGACGCTCGCGGTGTATACCGCACTGATCGTCAAGCAGAAGGCTGCGTGGCTGTTGTACGGTGGAATGATGGTGCTGGATCCGCCCCGAGGCTACGGACACAGCCTGGGTTTCATCTACGGAATGTGGTTAGGAGTTGTACTGTTCATGTATCCACTTTGCAAAGGATTCATGAAATTCAAAGAGCAGCACGCAGAATTGTGGTGGCTGCACTATTTGTAGTCGTGGATGGGAAGCGCCGGGTCCAACTGGTCGAACCAGAATTTATGATTACCGGTGGGTAAAACGGATTTACCGAAATCGGTGACCCGGGCGCAAGGGATTACGGCTCTACCCCACGGGTACTATTGTTTCAGCATGGCTGTCGATTTACATTCGCTGGCATGGATGCACAGATTCGGCCGGGGAGGCAGCTTCGAAGAAGCAAGCGGCTAATATTGTCAGTCCCCGTCCATGTTTTTGGACAGGACGTGTTCCGTGAGTCCTTCAACGAGTTCACGCGGATGGTTTCGGTAAACGCCCATGGCGGAGCGCTCGCACTAGCTGCCAAGGTCGAGAAGGGCCAGGGAATTGTACTCGTAAATAAAAGCACGGGCGAAGAGCGAGAATGCAGGGTCGTGCACGTGGGCTCGTTGCAGAACGGGAAATGGACGGTGGGAATTAAATTCGCCGAACCCGTGGAAAACTTCTGGAAAATAAACTTTCCGTCAGGCACTTTGCGGCCAGCATCGAACCCGCGAAGCTAGAAGGTAGCTGCTTATCGTACCGTAGGGATTGGAGAATCTGCTCCTCCCGGCTGCGGCTCCCATTCGACTTACAACCAGACTTCCACTTGTTGCCTTATCGCATGAAGGTTCTTACGGAAAATTGAGTCTGCATGTTGCTTCCAGACTCGAAACTAGTCAACGGGAGCATCCGGAGCTTGTTCTCCTTCGCCCACAGGGATCCCGGGAGCCAGCGAAATCAGAGCTACGCCGATGACAACCAGCGCGGCCACGCCCCATAGTTCCCCGCGGGAGATGAGATTGCGTAGTGCCTGCATGCCCATAAGCGCGGCGTGGGCAAAGCTCGACCATGCCGTGAAAGCAATCAGGCTACGATTTGCCGAGGGGTCACGGGCTGCGAGAAGCAGGAAAATGCCAAGGGTGGCATACACGCTAAGCATCATCGCCAAGGCAGGCTCTTGCCGCACGAACATCGTCATGGGATAGACTAGAGCGCAAAAGATCAAGCCCACCACGACCAGAACAACCTTCAGCGCCCGGTCTCGATTCATGGTGACCCTCCTGCAAAATCACATGGAGTAAAAAAGAAATATCCAGAGCAGTAGGTGATGGCCATTCCAGAGCCACTCAGTCTTCGAGGATTTCTAGATGGATTCCAGAGCCTAGGCGGCACGCTCGAAGATGCCGGCTGCACCCATACCTCCGCCGACGCACATGGTAACCAGGCCGTAGCGCGCATTGCGGCGCTCGAGTTCGCGCAGAATCGTGGCAGTAAGTTTTGCGCCGGTGCAGCCGAGAGGATGCCCGAGCGCGATGGCACCACCATTGACATTCACGCGCGCGGGATCGAGGCCGGCGAGTTTGATCACGCTGAGAGCTTGGACGGCGAATGCTTCGTTGAGCTCGATGACGTCAATCTGATCGAGGTTGAGGCCGGCAATTTTCAATGCCTTGGGGATCGCAAATACGGGGCCGATGCCCATTTCCTCGGGCGGGCAGCCAGCGGTGGCGAAGGCGAGAAAGCGGCCGAGGGGCTTGAGATCCAGCGCGCGGGCGCGTTCCGCACTCATGACAACAGAGGCGGCCGCGCCGTCGCTCATCTGCGAGCTGTTCCCTGCTGTGACGACGCCGCGGGCGTGAAAGGCTGGCTTGAGTTTTCCGAGCACTTCGAGCGAAGTGTCGGCGCGGGGGCCTTCGTCGGTTAAAAATGTAATCATTGTAGTTTTTGGTTTTCCGCCATTGGATGAGCCATTGACGGTGGCTTCCAGAACTGTGTAGGTAACGTCGACCGGGACGATCTCATCCTTGAATTTTCCAGCGACGATGGCAGCGAGGGATTTCTGGTGACTGGCGAGTGAAAATTCGTCAGCCTGCTCGCGCGTGATGCCATATTTTTTGGCAAGATTTTCCGCAGTCAAGCCCATGCCGAGATATGCATCCGGATAGTTATCCATCAACCAGGGATTGGGAGCGACTTTATTGCCACCCATGGGAACCATGCTCATGGATTCGGTGCCGCCTGCAACGGCGACATCGCCCTGCCCGGACATGATGCGTTCGGCGGCGAGAGCGATGGCCTGCAGGCCAGAAGAGCAGAAGCGATTGATGGTCATCGCGGAAGCGTCCACGGGTAGTCCAGCGCGGAGGGAGGCGATACGCGCGACGTTCATTCCCTGTTCGGCTTCGGGCATAGCGCAACCGAGGATGACGTCTTCGATTTCTTTGGGGTCGAGATTCTTGGTGCGCGCGACTGCTTCCTTGATCACGGCTGCAGCGAGGTCGTCCGGGCGCGTGGCTCGCAGACTGCCCTTGGAAGCCTTTCCTACGGCTGTCCTGACCGAGCTAACAATTACGGCTTCTCGCATGGTTCACCTCGAATGATCCTGCCGACTTGTGTGTATGGCAATCCTACCATTGGATGCAAGAGAGTGAAAAAAGCAACAGCGCCTTGGGGGAGGCGCTGTTTAGGTGCGATCAATGATTCCTGTGAGCTTGGACGCTGTTACCGATGGAATTTGATGGTGACTTGCAGCTCCACGGCGACCGGCTGGCCGTTGAGTTTAGAAGGCTCGTACTTCCAGCGGCGAAGTGCGTCGAGGGCCGACTGGCGAAGGAGCATTGGGCCGGACACAACGTGCATGCCGACAACGTTGCCATTCTTGTCGATGGTGGTTTTGACGACTACGTCGCCTTCCACGCCTGATTGCCTGGCACCTACAGGATATACGGGCACGGCGGAGGAGATGAGTCGCGGCTCTTTCACGTCGCCGCCAATTTTTACCGGCCCTTCCGGCTGGATGCTGGGAGGGGCAAGCGCTGGAACGCGTGGCGAGGCGGAAAGGCCGGAGAGCGCCGCGGCACTGCTGTCTGAATCGGCGGAGGCATCGAGAAGCGGCGCGGCATCTGAGCCGCCCGAATCAGCGCGCTGAGCCGTGGCTGGGCGCGAATTCAATGATTGCGACACCATGCCCGGCGTCACTCTTGGCGCGGCTGGTTTGACGATCGCGACGGGTTGCGAAGGCGTGGAAACCGGCGGCTTGGCTATAGCGGCTGGATTCGAAATTGGTTGTGAATTCGCTGCATCCGGAGCAGTTGATGCGGATGCTGAACTGGCCGGCGCGCTTGACGGCTGCACGATGGAGTTTGAGGCCGGCGAAGGCACGGCATTAGAAGACACAGGCGGCGCAGACTTCGCGGGCTGCTGCGCCGTCAATGAGGCATTCCCAGTTGCAGCGTGATTGTCTGTGGAGCGGCTGCGGAAGTAGAGCCCGCCTCCCAAGACGGTGAGCAGCACGACAGCGCCAGCAGCAATCAGCATCCAATTCACGCCTGGTCGAGCAGCATCCGCGGTAGAAGCACCAAAGCCGGAGTCGAGGCGTGCACCAAAATCTTCGGACGGAGAGGACTGGGCCGCGGCTAGTGTGTTGCCACCGGCGAAACTTCCAAACGTGCTCCGTGAATTTTCGGATGCGGGACGGGCTGCGAGGGCGAGCGCTTCTTCTTCGGCAACAGTGGTGACGGGAGAGAGCGCCGGGACCAATGGAGCTGGATCATCGTCGCCGCGCAAATCGGTCATCGAAAGCGCTGCAGGAGGCGCGGACGGGAGGTCCAGCGGCACCGAGACCTGCGGGGGTGGCGGATCAAATGTTTCGTGTTTGCTCTTGGTTTGAGCAGTTGCAGAAGCTGCCGGCTGCACCTCTTCCTGCGAACCGATGGAGATAAATGACGGCTCCGGCTTAATGATAGGGATGAAACGTTCTACCGGAGGCGGAGCAGGGACGGGCTTGGATTCTACAGGTCTTGAATCGGAGACTGGAGGCTTCGGCTGCACCGTGCTGGCAGGCTGGGCAGGGGCCCAAGAAAAGTCGGACACAGATTTTTCTTTCTCTTTTGATCCTGAGCCGGGGGCAACTGTGGGAGCGGCGGCCGCGGGTCTTGCAGGGGCCACGTCATCTGAGGGAAAGTGCACTCCCCAGAATGCCGGCTGGCGCTGCGTGAATTCCACTTCGATGTAGGAAGCGAGATTTGCGTTGGGGCGGACTTTGACGACACGACAAATGGCATCCTGACGCGATTTCAAATTTGTGAGCACCAACATCTGGCCGACATTCACGGCAGTGTTCATCCGCAAAACGCCACCCTGCGGGAAAATAATCATGGTGCTGGTCTGCTCTTCGAAAGGCTCGGTGTGCGGCGTAGCGCCGGCCGCGTCTTTAACTCTTGAGCCGTGCACGCGGACAGCGACCTCGAGCGAAAGAGCGTCGGAACGCATGTGCCCGGCTGCGGATTTGGATTGAGTGGCGGCGCGCGAGACTGCATGTTCGGCGGAGGAATTTGCGATGTCGAGAGAGTCTTTTGTTAGTGGCGCCATCTTCGTGTTCGGCAGTCAGCCGCCCCCAGAGTGATTATGAAATATGCAAGATGAACTGATTTTCGTAGGGTGTGACAATTAGCGGCAATAGTACGTTGGTACTGCCTGAGCACAATTGTGCAGGAGTGCGCAAGGGCGATGGACAGGAGGGTGGGGAGATTCGCGGCCCGGCGAGTACTGCACGGCTTTTGAGTCCGAGTAGGACTTTGGATTAGAACTGGAAACGTGCTGCAAATTGGAGCACGCGTGGACCGCCGCCACCCAGGCCGGGATTGCCTTGCGCGACGTCGGGAGTTTGGGTGACTTGCCCGAAGCTTGTGGAGCCGAATGAGTTTCCGGGCAAGGAAAATTGGGGATGGTTGAAGATATTGAAAAATTCGAAGCGAAGCTGGAGCAGGAGACGTTCGGTCAAGTTAGTGTTCTTGGTGACGGAGAAGTCGACATTCCAGAAGCCCGGGCCGTAGATGGCGTTGCGGCCAAGATTGCCAAAGGTGCCGTCCGCCGGTTGCGCGAAGGCAGCAGGATTCAGATAGCCAGTTACTGCATTCCAGTTCGGAAGGATGAAGGGTTGGCCGGGCACAACATCAGGGCGTTGGTGAAAATTCGAGGCAGTGTCGAAAAACGGAAATTGCTCGTTCGCTGGGATGGTGCTGTTGTCGGAGGAATTTACGATTGGAATCGGGCGGCCACTTTGTGCAGTGACGATGGTGTTCAACTGCCATCCGGCAGCGAACTTGCGCGGCAGTGAGCCCCATGTGGGAACCTGGTAGTTCAATGCAGTTGTGAAGCGATGGCGGTTATCGAAGGTCGAAGGGCCGTGTTCCGCTTTCAGGTTGTTGGAATTCTGAGGGAGAGCAGCAGTGGCGAAATTGAAATCAATTCCGTCGGAGGCATCGTCGAGAGATTTCGAAAAAACATAACCTGCAAATCCGGAGACGCCATGCCAAGCGCGCATGCGGGCAGCTAACTGGAGGGCATGGTAGGTTGAGTTCGAGATGGAGGCGAATTCATCCATGAAGCGGAAATTGGGATTGGGCCGGAAGCCAGTCTGCGTGTCGGGTTGGTTGGCGTCGAGCAAGCGAACGAGATGGGTTCCTTTTGTTCCAACGTAACCTGCTTCGAGGCCGATCGAATTGCCAACTTGCTCTTGGAGATTCAAGCTCCAAGTTTGCATGTAGGGAGTGCTGAAATTGCGCGGGATGAAGAAAATGCTGTTTGGAAATACCGTGGGAGTCAGGATGGGAGTGGAGGTGTCGGAACCATTGAACGCGTTCTGATTGAAATCGAGTCCGGTCACTGGCTTTGGGCCGATGGGATTGGTGGAAACGCCGGCGGAATTGGTGAAGTTGTCGAGCATGATGTCTTGGGGGACATAATCGTAATAAATGCCGTAGTTGGCGCGAACCACGGTATGTGAGAACGGGCTCCATGCAACGCCGAGGCGGGGCCCAAAATTGTCGAGATCGCGATGGTAAAGCTGCTTGAGGGTAGGGCTGCCGACGACGACGAGGTTGCCAGCAGCGTCGAGATTGGAGAGTAGGTTGTTGTTGTCGGCTGAAAGGATGCCGAAATATTCCCAACGGAGACCGGCGCTGATAGTGAGGGATGGCCGGACGCGCCATACGTCCTGAGCGAAGAGGGAGAAGCCGTTGTTGAAAGTGTTGCGCTGGGTATTGCCCTGGAGGGCTTCCACGAAGGCGTTGCCGAGGTAATAGCCAGCTAGAAGGTCGATGGCGGGGTTGGGATCAACGCCGGCGCCGGAGAAAGAAAATAGCCCACGCTCGAGATTGTCGTTGAAGCTGTCGACAGCAATGCGACGGTACTCGCCGCCGAATTTCAAGGTGTGGGTGCCACGGATCCAAGTGAAATTGTCGAGGAACTGATAATTCTGGCTGATGCGACCGCGAGGAATGCTGAAAGCGGTGGCACCGAGATTGTCAAAGGTGCCGCCAAAATCGAATTCGGGGAGGCCGAATTTTCCGGTGCCGAAGTTGAGGCCAACGCTGGAGGGATCGAAGCCTACATCAAGAGAACTGAACGAGGTTCGAAAGCGGGTATAGCCGAAACGCGTTTCATTGATGCGGGTGGGATCGAGGGTGCTGACAAAGCTGATGGACAAAAGTTGGACCCGTGTGGGGGAAGTTTGCGCGAAGGCAGGGAGACGGGAGCCGCTACCGAAGCCGCCGAGGGAGCCAAAGGGGAACACCTGAGAGCTCTGACCGAAGGCGTAGCGGCCAGATAGAAGGTATTTTGATGAGAACTGGTGATCGAGTTTAAGTATGAAGTTATCCGAGTCGTTCTTGTCCTTCACAGCAAAAGGGATGATGCCGGTCGTGCTGGCGGGAAAGAATCGCGCAAGGATCGCGTCGGTGGGGCCGGTATTGATCGCAGGGTTCACGGCGAGCGCATCTGCGATGGCGGCAGCGCGTTGGGCGGCCGTGGGAACGAAGAGAAGAAAATCAGAGCCGACGCGCTCGCGCTGGCCTTCGTAGGCGCCGAAGAAGAAAGTTTTGTTGTGAATGAGGGGGGCCCCGAATGAGCCGCCGAAATTATTGTTGATGAATTGCGTCTGCGGAGTGCCAACGGGATTGAAGAAATTGCGAGCATCGAAGAAAGAGTTGCGGTGATATTCGTAGAGCGAGCCATGAAGCTGATTGGCGCCGGACTTGGTGAGGATGTTGACGACGGAGCCGCTGTTGCGGCCGTACTCCGCCTGGAACTGGTTCTGGAGGTTGAACTCCTGGATAGCATCGAGCGGAAGGAGAGTGGCGGGCGCGCCGGAGATGCCGACCTGATTAAGCGCGGAGTTGTTGTGAAATGGATCGTTGTCGTCGGTGCCATCGAGCGTGTAATTGTTGGAGCGGTCGCGATTCCCATTGATATTAAACTGGCCAGTTCCCTTCTCGGAGCCGGCGACGCCGGAGCCTTCGACGGTGACGCCCGGAACGAGGGCGACAAGCTTGCCGAAGTCGCGACCATTGAGCGGGAGCTCCTGGACGAGCCGGTTTTGAATATCGGTGGAGATTTGGGTTTCGGACGTATCGATGAGGGGTGAGGCGGTGGTGACGGTAAGGCTGGTAGAAGCGGGGCCGGGGGCGACGATGATATCGAGGGTGGTGTCCGAGCCGACCTCGACAACGGCCTTGCCGACCGGAGCCTTCAGGTCCTTCGCAACGGTGGCGACGGAGTAGTTGCCGGCCGGTAGCTCGGGGATGACGTATCCACCGTCGGCAACAGTGATTGCCTCACGAGAGAAACCGGTGGCGTCATTTGTGGCCGTGACTTTTGCGCCGACGACTACACCGCCCGAGGAATCGCGGACAGTTCCACGTAGCGAACCGCGGAAGGACTGAGCATAGGCAGGAGCAGTGGAGCAAGCGAGCAGACCGAGAATCGCGATGGTGCAAATCGACATGCGGAGGAAATTTCGAGAGAGCGCTAGGTTGATTTGGTTCGTGCAAGAGTGGTTAAGGGCGATCATCGGTGCTCCTCTATTTGCGTTTCCGGGGAATGAAAACCGGCGCCGGTGGTGAAACTTTGTTTACCTTTGAAAAATCCTGCTCATTGAGCGCGATGCCTACACGACCGCGGGAATCTATGTACAGCAGCGGGTGGCCAATGGGGACATCCATGAACGTTTTGACGTAGGGAATGGTGTAAGGCTTCCTGTCAATTCTCAGGGGCACTAAGTCGCCGAGGGAATACCCGAGTTTTTTGAAATCGTCGCCCTGAATGTCCGTGACCAGGCTGCCGAAGGGATCGTCGAGAGCGATGACTTCGGCAGTGATGCCATTTTCTTCTACCGTCGCGGCTCGCGGCCGCAAGCGCACGAGTTCCTTCACTTCCGGGCCGACCAGGGTCCAGTCGTCACCAGCGGCAAGGTGTGCGGCGGCGGGTGAGAAAATATCGCGGCCGTGAAAGGTGGAGGAAATCTTGTCGCCAATCATCCAGGCAGGGTTGGTGATTTCGCGTGAGCTTTCGACGCCATCACGGTCGGCAATGGGAGTGATCAGGCCATTGTCCGGAAGGACAAAGAACTGGCCTTTTTTTGACTTTACGACGATTGCTTTCCGAGAGGTTCCCACGCCCGGGTCTACTACCACGAGAAAGACTGTGCCCGGGGGATAGTACGGCGTGACGGCCGCAAGGAAGCGCGAGCCCTCTTCAATCGAGAACGGAGTAACTTGATGAGTGATGTCCATGATGCGAACTTCGGGGACGATGCCAACGATCACGGCCCTGCAAATGGCTACGGCATCATTGGCGGTGCCGAAATCGGTCATGAAAACGATGGTGGGACGAGCTGCCGGCTTCTTAGCTAGCTCCTCAGTTTTCGTGGGGCTGGCGCAGCCTGCGGGAAACCATCCTACAGCGAGTAGAAATAGAGCAAGTCCCCGCCGAAAATGTTGCGAATGCATGCTGACCCCCTCAGCGAATGCACGACCCCTCAGCCACGCTTGGGTGGATGAGATGCGGTCACCCTGAAAACGATTCCCCCGAATCGAAAAATCGGCAAAAATTTTCTGGGATTATAGCGCGAGGCGAGAATGATTCAAAGGAAAGGCGCAGCGGTGAAACTAGCGCGCGGGCTCGGGGCGCTTGCGGTATTGCTCGTAGAGGTCACGGTGACGATTAGACGTGCTGGTGAGTTGGCCGTTGACGAAGAGGTAGCGCAACTGGGTGCGAATTTCGAGAGGGTCGCCGGTGGTAACGATTAGGTTGGCCATCTTGCCGGGCTCGATTGTGCCGAGTCGATCCGCGAGGCCGAGCATTTGCGCCGCGTTCACGGTGACGGCTTTCAAAGCTTCTTCGTGGGGTAGACCGTAGGCAACGGCCGTGCCTGCGTATTGCGAGAGGCGGCGCGAAAAGGAAGTGCCGAAGCTCGAAAAAGCTATCGGGATGCCTGCCGCATGCAATTCGGCGGGCTGGCTCATTGGTTTGTCGTAGGGGTCGTCCTCCTGCGAGGGAAGCTGCTCGCTGGGGCCAAGGATTACGGGGATTTTTTTCTCTTTGAGCAGGTCTTTAACTTTCCAGGCTTCCGAGCCGTCGCCGAGGATCATCTTCAAATTTTGCTTGGAACAGAATTCGACGGAATTGCGAATGTCGCGGGCCTCTGCGGCGATAACCAGGACTGGCAATTTGCCCTCGACGACGGGGATCATGGCCTCGAGTTTCAGATCGCGTTCGTAAAGTGCCGGAGAGCCTTTCTGCCTTGCTTGGGCGTAGTGGCGCACGCGAGCGAGCCAATCGCTGAGTTCATTGACGGACTTGTCGTACTCTTTTTTCGCCTCCGCATAGGGTTTTTCTTTGTAGCTGAAGGATGCGAAATCGAAAGTGCGCGTCTGAATCGAGGGCCAGTTGATCACCATGGCCACGGAAGGTTGAATTTGCATTTCTTCCATGGTCCAGCCGGCGAGGTTGAATGCCGAGGCTTGTCCGGAAACGATGCCTCCGCCATTCAATTCAAAACCAGGCGCTCCGGGCGCGGCAACCACGTGGGTAATACCACTGGCGCGCGTGACAGCGATGTGCGCACTGGCGGGATTCACAGCCGTGGCCGCGACTAGCTCCGGATTGAAATCTCCCAATTCGCTCACATCCACCGTTGCGACGACCTGGCCGACCTCCGTGAGTCCAACCTGAGTGACAGGATCAAACAGGCCGGGATAGATTTCGAGTCCCTTCGCATCAATCACGTGCGCATCGGCGGGGATTTCGATATGAGTGCCGACGGCCGAAATTTTTCCGTCGCGAATGATCACCGTCGCGTTTTCAATTGGCGGTCCGGCAAGCGTGAATACTTTTCCGCCCTGAATGGCGTAAACGCGTGAAGCGGGTTGGGCAAACGTGGGCAGGGCCAGGAGGCAAATGAGGAGGAGGGAAACGAGCTGTGTGGCAAGATTCGCGGTGAAGTCGAAGCGTGAACCGTTTGAGCGGCTTGTGGTGGGGTTCATCGGGCCGCTCCCGAGGCTAAATTGCTCGCATTACCCGGCTTCGAGGTCTTTTTCTTTTCCTGCTTTTTTTCGGACTTCTCTTGTTTTTTTTCTTCCTCGGCCGCCTTTTTCTCTTTTTCGAGTAGAGCTTGCTTTTCTTTCTCGAGCCCGGGGCGCGCGGCCAAATCACGATCGCGGTCAAAATAGACCTGCCCGTCAATCAGGGTCTTTTGGACTACTGCATATACACTGAGCGGATCATGATTGTAGATGGCCAGGTCAGCGTCCTTGCCAACTTCAATCGAGCCGACGCGATTGTCGATGCCAAGCTGAATGGCGGGGTTGATGGTAACAAGTTTCAGCGCATCACTCGGGGAAAGATCGCCGTACTTGATGGTCTTGGCAGCTTCCTGGTTCAAGTGGCGCGCTTCTTCAGCACTGTCTGAGTTGATTGAGACAAGGACGCCACGCTCTCGCATCAATGCTGCGTTGTAGGGGATAGCGTCATAGGCTTCCATCTTGTAAGCCCACCAGTCGGAGAATGTGGAGCCACCTACGCCGGCGGTCGAAATTTCATCTGCGACTTTGTAACCTTCAAGGACATGCTGAAAAGTGCGCACTTTAAATCCAAATTCCTTCGCGACTCTAAGGAGCATCAGGATTTCGTCTGCGCGGTAGCAATGCGCATGCACGTAGCGCTTCCCTTCGAGCACTTCAACCAGTGGCTCGAGGCGCAGGTCACGACGAGGCGGGATTTGATTATGTTCGCCGGCAGCTTTCCGTTGGTTGTAGTCGTCCCAGTGCTTCTTGTATTCGCGCGCCTCAGTGAAGGCCTGGCGGATAACTTCTTCCACACCCATGCGCGTGGCTGGATAGCGCGCTGGCGTCCCGGCCGGCGGACCAAAATTCGAGTGCTTGGGATTTTCACCGAGGGCGAACTTGATTCCGGGTAAAGCGCCTTCGAAAGGTAGCTGGTTGGCTTGCTTCCCCCAACGCAATTTAATCACGACGGTCTGACCGCCGATGGGATTCGCGCTGCCATGAAGGATGTTGGCGGTAGTGACCCCGCCGGCAAGATCGCGATAGATGTTTACATCCGCGGGATTGAGCACGTCAGCTATGTTGGCCATCGAAGAGACAGCGGGAGCGCCTTCGTTCACGCTGCCATCGACCGCGATGTGGGAATGGCAATCAATTATGCCCGGGATGATGAACTGACCCGTGGCATCGATCACCGTTATGCCAGCAGGAACTTGCACATCGGCGCCTACGGCAGCAACCTTGCCATCGCGAATCAGGATGGAGCCGTGTTCGATGGTTCCCTGCGTGACAGTGAGGATTGTGGCGTTCTGGATGAGGACGGCGTTGGGAGTTTGCGCCGGGACGGAAGCGGGTGCGACCAAAGCAAATGCAAAACTTGCAATCAGCAGCGCGCGACTCATCGGGTGGCGGCCCCGACTGCTTCCGGAAAATCACTTTGGCGCTCCGGCTTTTTTTCTTCCGGCTTGTCGGGCGGGGGCTCTTCATGAACTTCAAACCATCGGCCGTCGATGAAGACGTCCTTCAGCTTAGTTTTCTCGTTGAAGATTTCGCCATCGGCAACGATGATATTTGCGATTTTCCCTGGCTCGAGTGAGCCCATGCGGTCACTCACTCCGAGAATGTCCGCAGCATCGAGGGTGAAAGCGCGCAAGGCCGCGTCTGGCGTGAGGCCCGCGTCCAGTGCCTTGCGCAGCCTTTTGAAAATGTCTTTCGGCGTCGCCAGACCATCGGAATAAAACGCGAATTTCACACCTGCCTTAGCGAGCGCCGCCGGAGTGGAAGGGGCAAGATCGCGAACGCGGAGATCATGTAAAGTCTGTTCCGCCTCCGGATCTGCGTCTTTGGAGCGCTCAGGCCATTTCAAGCTGACGAGAACAAGAGCTTTCTTTGCAGCAAGGATCTCTGCAACGGAGTAGCCCTCGTAGCCACCTTGAAGGATGGGGGAAATTTTCCATTCATCCGCTAATTTCAGTGCACGCAGAATTTGGACGGAGCTGTTTCCTGGAAGAAGGACAACTTCATTCGCGCGCAGGGAGTTGTTGATTAAGCGCTCCGCGCGGTCGTAGGGGAGGCGGTCGAATTTCGTGAAATTCGCGTCATACACTGGCTGCGCTTGCGCGAACCAGCTCGCGTCGATGAAGACTTGCCGCACGTAGGCAATCGTTCCCATCAACGAACCCGGGAAACTGAAAAAGCCGCCAATGGGCTTGAGGGAGACTGGAAGCGCCGTGGTGGGCTTGACCACAAAATCGCCGGACCGCTCGCCCGCGAGATTGATGAGGGTTCCCTGTCCCGGGAAGATCCCGCCCTCAGGAAGCGTGAGAGCGGATGTGAATCCGGCATTTCGCCAGGAAGCGATGCGTTTGTCGTCGATTTTCAGTTCATCCGCGGCTACGCGCCAGGGGGTGGTGGCGGGGCGGTCCTCCGGGCCTGCGGCGATTTCTGAAGGCACTGTAGGCTTGCGGCCGTGAGTCGCGCCAGCGGGTTCTTCGGGCTTTGGGAGGCCAAGGTCTGTCCCGGCGTCAATCAGGCCGGGGTAAATGGTGAGGCCAGTGCCGTCGATCACCCAGGCTTCAGGAGGGATGGGGGCACTCGGGCCAACCGCCTGGATCAAGCCCTTTGAGATGACGAGAGTTCCATTGTTGATGGGCGGACCGGAGACGGGAATGATTCGCGCGTTAGTGATGGCGAAGTAGCGGGGCTCGCCGCCTTCGCCCCGGGCAGCGTGCGCCCAAACGAAAATCGCGATGATGCATACGGCGACTAATATCAGCGACTCGCGCTTGTGACCGGGGTGAAGCTTCATTTATCTCCCCTATGCAGTTGTAGTGTTCAAGACCACCAACGAGGAACTCATTGAAAGCGTCCGATGCTATCGGCACGCGGCAACAAAATCAAGGGCATGATTCCGGTTTCTTGACCATCGGAATGGAAATTTGAGACGGAAAGGAAAAACTTCAGGGGCCCGAGGGGACCCCCGAAGCGAGATGAAGTGTTGCGATATTTAAAACTGGCGTGACATCACACCTAGCATCACACGCTGACTGTCGATTTCGATGAGCAGGTAAGTTTGGTTGTCCACAACGTAGTAGGCAAGAGCGAAGGTCGTGGGTGACGGCGGTGCGGTCTGCAGGGTGATGGTCCCACGGCCAAGAGTAGTGGGACTGGTAGAAGTGGAACCAGATAGCAGGAGATTGGGGAAAAGTGATCCGTCAACATTCGCGTCGAGGTAACCGGAGAATGCGGCTGTGCTCGTGGACGAGATTGCGCCGTTGACGTCCTCTTCGCCAGTGCCGACTGCGCCCGTAAGATTGAGCGCGTAGCTTCCCTGCGGAGCCGCCGTGGAAGCCTGCAGATATGCAAGACCGGTGGCAACGAGGGCGTTGGTATCCAGTTCGATCAATTCGGCGGTGTTGTTGGAGTTGAAGTACACGCCATAAGTGAATGTTGTTTTGCCGTTCGAGATGTTGAGCAAGATACGATTCGAACCCGCCGGCGTGACTGTGTAGGTCGAACCAGACATCGCAATGTTCTGTGCCTGAACTTGGCCAGCGATGTTTATGTCCTGAACGCCATTGGTGATGGTGCCTGTGCCATTTGAGACAAAAATTCCACCCGCGGCATAGGCCCCTTTGGTGACAGAGCCTCCAACCGTGAATGCGTTGTTGCCGGTGAGTGAAGCGAGTGAGATGGAACCCGGGGCACTGAACGCGTCTCCCGCAAGGACGGGAGCGGTATCGGTCTCGACCAGTTTGAAATGGGTGTGGTCCACAATATAGAACGCGAATGAGAGCGTGTTCTTGGTTGTGCTGGTGAACTGAAGCAAGCCACGGCCAGAATTGGTGTCGAATGTGACGATCTGGCCGTGCAGCGAAGTATCGGCCTGAGTGAGGGTGCCGCCGTCGTTAACGTCTTGAATCGCGTTGTTGACGGGGAAATTGCCGTTGCCGTCGGCGAAGAAGTTTCCGGCAATGGCCTCCGGGAAGTTGCCGGAATTGATTCCGGAAACCGCGAAAGAATAGAAATTGGAGATAGCGCTTACTGAAAGCTCGGCCTTGTTTTGAAGATCGAGAGCGCCACTACCGGTGGCAACAGTGTCGAAGCGAACGAGCACAGCATGCTGAGCGGAAATGATAGTGACTTGGAAACTGATGGTAGCCGAGCTGGTTGTGAAAGCCACGATAGTGCGGCCGTCAGGTCCGACCTGGTAAGTGCCCCCGGTAATGGGGTTGGTCACCACTCCTGCGGCACTGTTGACGTCTTCAACTCCCCCGGAAGTGATATTCCCCAGTCCATCAAAGGCGATGCTGCCGGCGACAGCCAGGAACCCAGCGGCATCCTGGCCGGAATAAGAGAAGGCGTATTGGCCAACGAGTGAAGCATTCGCGAAAAGGATGGTCACATTTGCGGTGCCGGAGCCGCTGGCGCTGGTGGCGGAAATCGTGACTGAACCTCCAGAAGGCGGGACTTGGGGCGCGGTGTAGTTGCCGTTCTGGTCAATTTGGCCGGGATCCCCTCCCGCGGGAGCGACGACGGACCAGACCACCGGTTGACCTCCTGAGGATGCCTGAAATTGCTGCACGCCTTTCGCGGACACGGCGACCGCAGAAGGAGTAACGGTGACTGGTTGCGCTGCAGTGACAGTAACCGTGACCATCGCAGACTTGGTGGTGTCCGCCTGAGAGGTGGCGGTGATAGTGATTGGTCCCGGAGTTCCGGGAGCGGTGAGAACATTTCCGGCGAATGTACCGCCGCCTGTGGCGGCCCAAGTGACGGCCGTGTTGGTGGCGTTGTAAACAATGGCGGTAAAAATCACCTGGCCGTTGATGGGAACAGTAGCGGTGCCAGGAAATACAGCCACGGAGATGGAGGTGCTTGGATTGATGTTACCTCCGCCACCACCATTGCCGCAGGCGGCAGTCAACAAGAGCAAGGCTGCTGCAAAGCCGGGGAGCAACAGACGGCGAAAGCGCATTTGCGCGCTCGTATGTGTTGACATTAATTGCCCCCCTTCTGCGCATCGCCCGAAGAAGAATTGCCGCGCGGCATCATTGCGCGGGACGGAATTCCGCGCTCATTTCTCAGAATGAAGATGCGGTTGGAAGTAGTGAGGACGCGCGCGAGAAGGACAGGGCTGCCTCCATGATCGGCCATCATTCCGGTGATGCTCACACTTTGGCCTGGCGCTAGGCCAATCGACCCAGTGCCGGCAAGCGCGCCCGAGCCCAGATGGACATCCACGATTCCTTGCGCCGATTGCAATTGCAGGTGAGTGCCCAGGATGCGAGGCCCTGAAACGGCCTCGATCTTCAGGATGGTTCCCTGAATATTAATTTCTTTCGTCAAGTCGTAAGCGGGCGCTGGCTCACTCGAGCTCGCACCGGCTGCAGTCGAGACAGTTGTGGATTGCGCCTGCGCTGTAGATATGGCGAATAAAAAGACTGTCATTGCCGAACATATGAGTAATTTCCCTTCAAGATTGCGAATCATTCTCATCTCCTTGAGATAAAACTTTCATTCTAAGGATTGCGGCAAAAAGTTCCAACCACACGAAAAATCGAACCTCGCAATACACTGACGGATTTCCATGACCTCACCCGAGTTCTTAGATGCAGAAATCCCTAAAGAGAGGTACACGCGTGTGATGAAAATGTTGCGAAAATGAATTCAAATTCTGCGCGAATCTAGTGTGGCCGGCTTGCTGGGCGAGGAATCGCGGCGTATTATTCACGCTAGAATGGTTTTAGGAAGGAGATCTATGCGACTGTTCCAGTTGCTCCTGCTCAGTTCGTCCGCGCTGTTACTGACCGCAATCGCGAGCCCTGGCCAACAGCAGGCGCCGTCATCAACCGTCTGGCAGCAAACACAAAAAACAGAGTCCGGCCGTGGAAGTTCGAATGTGCAATTTAGTTTGACTGGGAAATTCCTAACGCGGCCGCCAAAGGACGCCGACATCCCCCCTTCTCTCGTTGTGACTTGCAGGCCTCATAGTTCCAGGCGGAAGTTCTTCACGGCAGATGTGAACGTGGGCGCGCCTCTCACAGTCAAGTATATAGAGCCCGATGAAATCAAAGCAGGGACGTCCTATTTTCCGAAGGTGTTTGTTGAATACCGGTTGAATGACGGCAAAGAGCAAAAGGAACAGTGGACGCCGGGCACGGAAAAAATTTCGGCTGCTATTCCGAAGAAGACGCTGGAGAAAATACTGCAGGCAAGCAGTGTAATGATTAAGGTACTGGATAATCGCGGCGGAGAAATATCGATGCAATTTGATATTCCGGACTCAACGCCGCTTGCAACGTCGTGCGATTTGCCTATCCGGAAGAAGTGAGCGGGAGCCGCCGTGCGACTTCAGACAGCCACAATTTCCGTGCCGGGTCTGGAGCTTCGCACCTCCACGCAAGAAGACATTGTTGTGGTGACTTGCAGCGGAAGGCTGGTGAATGAAAATGCGCTGCATCTGAAAAACCACGTGAAGGCACTAATCCCGCACGAAAAGCGAATTGTTTTAGAGCTAGGCGAGATCGCGCGCATGGATAGCGCAGGGCTCGGAACGTTGGTCGCGCTCTACATTTCCTCTAAAAACGCAAATTGCGAACTTTACCTAGCTAACCTGAGCAAGCCTGTTCGCGATTTGCTGGGACTTTCGCACGTGCTGTCGGTCTTTGAAGCGTGCGGACGATGCGGCACGCACCTTCCCTGATTAGAATTCAAGAACAATCCAAGAATAAGTCGGGTGAACAAATGGCGGATGCTCCGGGCGGCTGGGCTGATGAACTGCGCAGACATTTAATTACGTAACGGCTTGCCGGTTTTCAGGGTATGGGCAATGCGCTCTTGGGTCTTGCGCTCACCACAAAGGGAGACGAAAGCTTCGCGCTCGAGATCGAGAATGTATTGTTCTGAAACAGTTTGTGGCGCGGTGATCGAGCCACCTGCAAGTATCCCGGCTAGCTTCCTGGCAACAACGCCGTCGTGCTCGGTTGCGAATTCGCCGCGCACCAGCATGTGAATAGCGAGTTTCGCGCCGGCGAGAAACTCCTCACCCAGAACCCGGATTTCGGCGGGCGGGGGCGGATGATATCCGGCACGGACCATGGCAAGCGCGGTTTCCTTGGCATCTGCGACTTGGCGATCGCGATTCATGGCGATTAGATCCGACGGGCGCAAATAGCCGAGTGACCGCGCCTCCTCCCCGCTGGTAGAAACTTTGGCCATGGCAATATTCTCGAATATAGGCTTGAGCGCGTGGAACAGGTCGAGATCTTCACCGCCCGCAGAGTGCTCATTCGCGCGGATCAGCATCTCTTTCGTGCCGCCGCCTCCAGGAATTAATCCGATGCCCGTTTCAACTAAGCCGATGTAGGCTTCCGCCGCTGCATGAATGCGCGCGGCGTGCAAACCGATTTCGCAGCCTCCGCCGAGCGCCATCCCTTGAGGCGCAACGACGACAGGACGCGGAGCGTACTTGATGGCCATGTTGACGCGTTGGAATTGGCGAATTCCCAAGTGAATTTCGTCCCACTCGCCTTCCTGTGCGCCGATCAGCAAAAGCATCACATTCGCGCCAACGGAGAAATTCGGAGCCTGGTTGGCAATGACCATGGCCTCAAACTCCGTGCCGAGACGATTGACGCCCGCTTGAATCATGGCTGCGAGGTCGTTGCCGATGGCATTCATCTTGGAATGGAATTCGCAACAGACCACGCCATCGCCGAGGTCAATCAAGCTCGCGCCGGAATTCGACTGCACGACGCCGGTGCGATCCTTGAGCGATTTCAAAATGATGATCCCCGGCTGCTCGGGCATAGGCTTCGAAGAATTCGCGGCGAAGTCGAAATAGCGAGTGCTGCCCTTCTCGTACTCATAGAAAACCTTTTTCGGCGACGCGAGAACATTTTTGACTACCAAGGGCATCTGCTGGCCGTCGTTTTCCAGCGCCGCCGCCATCTTGACCACGCCAATGGCATCCCAGACCTCAAATGGGCCGAGTTCCCAGGCAAAACCCCAGCGCATGGCGCGGTCAACGTCCAGGATAGAGTTTGCAATTTCGGGGACTCGTCGCGCGGCGTACATGCAATTTTCGCTGAGGCAGGACCACAGGAAACGGTTGGCCTTGTCGCCATCCTTGGCATTTAGCGCCGGTGCCACGAGCGAGCGCAGGCGATCTCGCGTATCTTCGATGCCTTTACCGGCCTCGATCGAGCCGAATTTAGCCTTTTGGCGCGGCCGGTACTCGAGCGTCCTCCAGTCGAGTGTGAGGATTTCGGAGTCACCGCCTTTTTTTACGCGCTTGTAAAATCCGCCGCCGGTTTTGTCGCCAAGCATCCCGCGCTTCAGCATTTCTTCGACAAACGCAGGCACCCGCCACATTTCGCGCGATTCATCGTGGGGAATGTTTTCGTAGATATTGCGGACCACATGCACCAGGACGTCGAGCCCGACGATGTCGGCGGTGCGAAATGTTGCGGATTTCGGCTGGCCGATGGCGGGACCGGTGCAGGCATCCACCTCTTCGATGGTCAAGTCGAGGGCCTGCATCTGGCGCAGGACGTTGAGCATTGCGTAAGTCCCAATTCGATTGGCAATAAAGTTCGGAGTATCTTTGGCGGTGACAACGCCTTTGCCCAGGCGGAAGTCGCAGATTTCACGGAGCGAGTCCAGAACATCGGGACGCGTTCTCGGGCCGGGAATCAATTCGACAAGTTTCATGTAGCGTGGCGGGTTAAAAAAATGTGTGCCCGCCCAGTGTTGCTGGAAATCTTCTGAGCGGCCTTCGGCGATCAGATGGATCGGCAAGCCGGACGTGTTGGAAGTAACGATGGTCCCGGGCTTGCGGACAGATTCGACACGAGAGAACAGCTTGCGCTTGATTTCAAGATTTTCGGCGACGGCTTCCACGATCCAATCCACTTGGCCACACCAAGCAAGATTGTCTTCAAGGTTGCCGGGAGTGACAAGGCGTGCCGTTTCGAGAGTGAAAAACGCTGCAGGGCGGGCTTTTTTTGCGGCTTCGAGGCCAGCGAAAACAATTCGATTCCGGACAACACACGTTTCCAACGTGAGGCCTTTGCGCGCCTCATCTGGAGTGAGCTCGCGCGGGACAATATCGAGTAGGTAACAGGGTATGCCGGCGTTTGCGAGATGAGCAGCGATGCGCGCACCCATCGTCCCGGCTCCCAACACAGCGACTTTTTCGATGCGCCGTTTCATTTGCGAGTGTAAACGCGAACGTCGAGGTTACAAAACGGGTAACGACGGGTCAACCTGAAAGACCACGACCCCCCGAAGTACGCTAGACTAATTTCTGGAGTGAATGTAGCAGATGGGAACAAAGGTCAAATGGCTTGGGAAGGCCCTACAGGGCCTGCGCTCGTTTGCCTATGGCTCAATAGGTGAACGGCCCAAAGTGGGTCTGGCGTTAGGTGGCGGGTTTGCGCGAGGCGTCGCGCATCTCGGTGTGCTGCGCGTGCTGGAAGAGCATCAAATCCCCATCGACTTTATTGCCGGCACCAGCGTGGGTGCGCTGATCGCAGCAGGGTACGCGAGTGGTACGCCTCTCGATGAAATGGCGCGGCAAGGCAGCGGCACACGATTTAGTGATTTCGGGCGCTGGACGCTTTCTCGGATGGGCATGGCATCGAACGACCGGCTGGAAGATTTCCTGCACCGCTTCACGACCGCGAAATACTTCAATCAACTCAAAATTCCGCTTTGCATCGTGGCTACGGATCTGCTGAAAGGCGAGTCGGTGCATTTCACGAGAGGCGAAATCGTACCGGCATTGCGTGCCTCGTGCGCGTATCCCGGATTGTTTTTGCCAGTGGAGCACCAGGGGCACTATTTGGTGGACGGTTTTTTGACCGAGCAAGTCCCTGCTCCCGCAGCACGTGAGATGGGAGCTGAGATGGTGATTTCGGTTCACCTGGAGCCCGGTCTGCTGGATACGAAGCCGCGAAATACAATCGAGGTAATCAGCCGGTCGTTCTCCATCATCCAGACAGTGGCGAATCAGCCTTGGCGCGGCTCCACGGACGTTCTCATCGAGCCGGACGTGCATCATGTCTTGTGGGATGAGTTTGTGAAAACGCCTATGCTCATTGCCGCGGGAGAAGATGCCGCACACGCGGCACTCCCGATGATTAGGGAGCTGCTTGTTGGCGGCGTGCGCCAGCTTCAGCAATCACCAGACTCCGACCACGTCCGCGAAGAAATCTAGCGCCCGCCGTGACCGCTCTTTGCTAACCAACTTTGAGATGCCGCGTCGAATGCCCTGTGAGGAGCCGGACTCGCACTGCGATGACCGCTGCAACGCCCCAGTCATACGCACGGTGAGTTCGGCTCTTCCTCCTCGCTGAATGCTTGCATTTCGATTTGTGAATCGAATATCCGAAATTCCGTAGGCAAAAATTGCGCGAATTTATTGCATTTCTCGGAGTTCCACGATCACCGGCAGACCGTTCCCTTTCCCGCGCTTGGTGAACCAGTCGCTCATCGCTGCCGCAAGTCGGGTGGGGTCTACGTTTAGTCCGGCTTCAAGCTGGCCCTCACCAGTCGGGAGAGTGTCGTCGAACTCCGCGGAACCGGTGAAATTCCTCATGCAAAAGCTGTCCAGCCAGTCGAGCGGCGCAGGGCGGCGCTCAGCTCCAATGGAAATATCGGCTTTGAACTTTCGCGCGTACATTGGGCCGAAAGTATAGCATTCGACTCCAGCGGGGAAGTTTTTGCGGGGCGCTGTCTTGCAATTCCTGGAGGCGTGTCCTACACTTTTCATGTTGTGGGTGCCTCTGTATTGCCTGTAGTGACGTGCTCGGATCTGGCTGATCGAGCAGCGTCCCCCGCGCGAAAATCGTAGGAGGATTAGTGCCG
>Ga0307477_10001196_pt1 | contig 22824 bp, 24 predicted proteins | sample atmos_gasesECM2C_FD_203316 | JGI IMG/M metagenome (GOLD analysis project Ga0307477, IMG submission 203316) | Hardwood forest soil microbial communities from Morgan-Monroe State Forest, Indiana, United States - atmos_gasesECM2C_515 | ecosystem: Environmental > Terrestrial > Soil > Temperate...
CGAGTAGCGCACGGCATCATCCCGTCCAAACGCGTACTGTGTCAATGCTCCCACGGCAGTGGGTCCGATTCCCAGCCCGATGAGATTGATGGAGAACAAATACACAGCGGATGCCTGCCCACGCATGGTTGCGGGCATCATTTGCTGAATTGCGGCGGGAGCGATACCGAAGGGAGCTGCCGCAAGCGCGCAGCCGGCAACCAACCAGAGGGTTGCCCAAGTCGCCGACGGCGCCAGGTACAAAAGACAGTTAACAGGTATCCCGACTAGTCCGATCAGTGCACCCACAAACAGAGTCGCGTTGTCCCGGCCGCGCTTGCGCAAGTAGTCAGCGATCCGGCCCGCGCTGATGATTCCAGCGCAACCGAAGATCGCGACGCAGGAGCCGTATACAACGCCTGTGCTTCCGATGGCCCAGTGGAAATTGCGTCGATAGAATTCCGGCACCCAAGCGGCACTGGCGTATGAAGAGAGCGCAAGTAGGCCGAAACCGATGTTGTGGAGCAGGAATGTCCGCCGGTTTTTGAAGATATAGGAGAAGACTTGCCGCGTTGGAACAGCTGTCCGTCGGGCGGTTCCGGGGCGTGCGGAGGGTTCGCGTACCGTAAAGAGCAGGGGCGCCACAGCAATGCCCGGAAGGCCGATCGAAAGAAAGATGATCTGCCAGGGGTGGACGGCTCCCAGCAGCGGAATGATCCACATGGCCTGGGTCGAAGCATACGCCACGACTAGTCCACCGAGCAGGTAGGCCAGGCCGGAACCGATGTAGATGCCCATCGAGTAGACGCTAAGGGCCGTAGCGAGGCGCTCGCGAGGAAAATAATCGGTGATCAGCGAATAGGCAGCCGGGGAAAGCGCTGCTTCGCCCACGCCGACGCCCATGCGCAGCAAAAGCATTGTTTCGAACGTTTGCGCCAGTCCGCAACTGGCTGTGAACCCGCTCCACAGTACCAGGCCGGTCGCGATGATCAGCCTGCGGCTGTAAATGTCGGCCAGCCTGCCGAGAGGGATTCCGAAGAATGTATAAAACAGTGCGAAGCTGAATCCGATCAGCAAACTCATCTTAGCGTCGCCGATGTGTAAGTCGCGACGAAGCGGGCCGACCAGCAGACTGAAGATCTGGCGGTCGATGAACGAGAATGCGTACAGAAGTGTTAGGATTCCGACGACGTACCACGCGTACCGCAATGAATGCTCGGTAGAGTCAGCGGTGGTCTGAGCAGCGGCGGTTGTGGCTCCGGTTGGCGTGGGAGCGGGCATCTTTTTGTAATTTCGTTTGCCTCAGATCATTGACGGGATCAGCAGTTCCGGCTGTCCGCGCGGTCAGAGCAATAACCGTTTAGGCTAACACAATTTGAGAACGTGATTTTCTCGATCAGGACCTACACGTGACTCGGCTGGTGGAGCGCAGCTTTCCCGGCGTGACCAGCGGCTGGGCCTCTGCGAACAGCCCGACGCGGCGCTCCTGCAGTTACGTAAGGCCATCCAAGGAACTACTTTTCCTATCCTGGAGAAAGACCGCTGTTCGATCCCATTTCGTCAGCGTTCGCAATTCGGGGAAATGCGGCAAGCGGCAATCCAGTGCCAGCAGAATTTCCTGACTCATCGCGAGCAAGTTGGGCATGGGCATTAAATTGAACGGTCAAAGCAAGTCATAAGTCCTCCGGCTGCCGAGCAGATCGTGGTGTGTAAGTTTTGATCAGTGCGGCCGAACCGCATTTGGCATTGGCTCCTGTGGGTTGTAGAAGTGGGGCAAAACTCCTTCCGAGTGGATTGTTTGAATGCTACGTTGTACGACGGGTAATAAGCGCACGAGGCGGTCGTGCAGGAAGTGTTGAGCCGATCGACCCAGCTCCAGAACCCGTATGCCGGATTAATCTCGACCGGTCCGGAGGGAGTGCCTTGCGTCGCCCAAAGACCGGGCTGGGCGCCTAGATACCCGGCCATCACTCGTTGAACGGAAGGCTGGTTCTGTTACCGAAATCATCAGACCAGCAAAAAGAGTGTCTCGGGTATGAAAACCTGGAATATTTCCTGCAGTCGTCAGTTCCATTCGGTAGAGGCCGCCGATATCGCAATAGCGCTATCGCGGACCACAGTCAATCCCTTCGAGCTGAAGACAGTGCTGCTCGCCAAAGATGCGCAACAGCATACATTTTCCGATCGGGGTGGTTGGTTCAGAAATTGGGAGGAAGAGTCATGAAAATGTTATGTGGAGTAATCGTCCTGACATGTTTGCCCTTAGCTCTGGCAAGAAATGATGTTGCATACCCCAGCGAGAAGGTGACCGAGTGGTTGGTCGAGAAACTGGATGTGACAACGCTTCCTTCTGGGATCCGGCCGAAGCGGGAAAAAGGAAAGAAGACACTCGGCGATTATGGGTATGTCACACGGAAGGTAGACGAGAAGGAAGTACTCCTCGAGACACCGCATGGGGGATCACAAATTGCCATCAGGCTCTTAGAACAAGACGGGTCTGGAATTTACGTTTGCGTTGAAGCTCAAGGCGAGAGCGCAAGCGATGGCCGCATGCAGCGAGTCCGACTGTTAAAGCAGAAAGATGCAGATGCCCTTCTGAAGAGCAGGGAGTCCGGGAAGGAATTCAATGGGTGTCCTGCTGTTGGCGGGGAAGCCGACGACTCGCGAATAAGCATGTACTGACAGGCGGAGCAAACCTTGGCGAAATTCCGGTTGAATGCGCCCGCTGCTATTGGAGTCGTTGTTGTAACCTCGCCATTCCGCCCACAGTTTGGAACTGCGTCAAGCTAGGTCGATGGCGTACAGGGAAACTTGCAATCAACTTGCCGAAAAGGTTACGCCTCTACCCAACCAGTGACCAAAGTGCCAGCGACCTGGCACACGAGAGCCATTCTCATCCGAGCGTCCAATACGCATAATTCGGAGATAGAGACAGAATCCATGAATCACACTGCAGTCAATTGCGAAGAACTTCTGCTGGCTCTGGCCGAATGTTACGAACACGATCCGAGCCAATTTGTAGCGCTCGCCAGGCAAACCGTAGATTCCTGCTTTGTCCGGGAGATTGTCGCCGGATTGAGGAATGAAGGCTATGTTGAAGAACGCCTGCGGGGCGTGATTCGGCTGACGGCGCGCGGCTACAGTACATATAAGAAGCGATCCCTTCTTGTCGCTTACCAGAGCTAAGGCATCGGTCCCAATCAACGTTCGATTTGTTTAGAGACGCAGCAAAGATTCTCATCCACGCGAGTTCAGCGCCACCTTCACCCGATCCTGCGTGAACGGCACTTCCCGAATTCGGGCGCCGGTCGCATCGAAAATCGCGTTGCCGATCGCTGCGGCAACCAGTGTGATCGCTGTCTCTCCCGCGCCAGTGGCCTTCGCTTCTGGACGGTCGATCAGAACACAATCGATGGCTGGTACCTGGATTCCAAGCGGCAGCGTGGTGTAGCTCTGCCAGTCGATCGAAGTCACCGTGCGATCGTCCCAGGTGATTTCCTCCCCGAGCGCGCGGCTCATTCCTTGCAATGTTCCTCCCTCCAACTGATTACGCAAGCCGTCGGGGTTGGAAATCGGTCCGCAATCGTGTGCGACGAGAAACCGCTTGGGCTGCACTTGCCCGCTTGCCTGATCCACTTCTACCTCCGCGATCAGCGCGGCGTAACCGTTGTCGCCTTCGTACGCGACGCAAGCGATACCGCGTCCGGTAACGGTGCCCGAGCGCGCCGTACCCGGTTTGGGGGAAGGACGGGCATCCCAATTCGCCGCCTTAGCTGCGGCTTTCACGACGTCAATGATTCGCGTCTCTTTCAGGTGTTGTAACCGATACGCGACCGGATCGGCCTTTACGGATGCGCTGATTTCATCCATAAAGCATTCGTGTGCGAATGTGTTTTGCAAGCGCAATGGCGATCGCAGCGGTCCGGTAAAGAAAGGCGATTTCACCGCATGCGTCAGAACACGTTCACTGCGGATCGAACCGGCTCCGCCGCACTTGCCACTGACGCATCCGACCACATACGAGGGGACCGCATTGTTGCCGTTTTGCGGCTCCCCGGTAGGCTCGACGGCTGCCCGACGAGTAATCGTCTCAGGATCAAAGCCGGCCAGCATGCCGGTGAGTACGTTTCCAGGCTTGCCATATCCCGGTCTCCCGCCGAACGATGCCGACCACGTCTCACAGTCCCACACGTTGATCGCGCCGCTGGCATCGAGTCCGGCCTGCTGCTCGATCACGCACGCGTTGCCATAGCTCTCGGAAATGAACTCGTCGTGTCGCGTGAGTTGTACGCGAACCGGTCGGTGCGCGGCCTGTGATAGCAGCGCCGCATCGTACGAGACCGCATCCGCAGCATTTAATCCATAGCAGCCCGATCCGCGAACAAAGATTATGCGCACGCTGTCGAGGGCTAAGCCGGTAATCGCTGACACGCCATGCTGCGTTGGATACACCGATTGTGTCGGAGACCACACGGTCGCATGATCCGCCTGCACATCGGCCACAGCGCATGATGAACCAATAGAACCGTGCGCCTGATAAGGATGCAAATACGTGGCTCTCAAGACTCGCGAAGCCGTCTTCAGTTTGTTATCCACATCTTTAGAATTGACGAGCATTAGATCGCGTGACGGCTGCTTTCGCATGTAGTCGTAGAAGTCCTTTTGCGCTGGCAGACTGGGGCCAGGCTTCCAGGTGACTTTCAGATCCTGGACGGCTTGCGCTGCCTGCCACTGCTTCTCCGCGACCACACCCACGAAATTATTCCTCACCACCACCTTAATGAGCCCGGGAACGTGTTGCACCGATTTCTCGTCCACGTTCGCAACGGTTGCTCCGATCTCTGGCGGACGCACCACTCGACCGTGAACCATGCCCGGCACGCGCACATTGTGAACGAACTCGAATGTGCCTGTCACGAGGGCAAGTCTGTCCATCGACGGAACGGGTTTTCCCAGCACCTTCCACTGGCTCGGTGACCTGCGTTTCGCCGTAGAGCTAACCGCGATATCGAAATGCTTGCCCCCTACCAGTTCGGCATAACTGACCCGGCGTCCGCTCTTTGAGCTGACAATGCCATCCTCGACGGTAAGTTGATCAGCGGACGCCCTCAGCCTCTGCGCTGCCATTGCGACTAGGGCCTCGCGTGCGGTCCCTGCCGCCTGCGCCAGATTCTCAGTATTAAAATTAGTGGGCGTGGACTGACTTCCGGAGGTCGTCCCCTGATCCGGGGTAACAGACGTATCGCACTGAATCAATGTCACCTTACTAATAGGCACGCATAGTTCTTCGGCGACCAACTGCGTCTGCACCGTATACATGCCTTGCCCGAGATCGCACTTTCCGGTGTACGCGGTCACTGTGCCATCGGATGCGACCGCGAGCCATGAATCCAGCTTCTCCGGATCGACATGCGACTTGTGGGTGTCGAAGGGCCCCTGCGCTATAGCGAATGGCTCGATGAGCGACCCTGCGCTAAAGCTCACGACGAGCGCACCAGAAGCCACGAGAAAATCGCGACGGGAGACTTCTCTTTTCATGCGCGTCGCTCCTGGTAGCGCTTGATGGCCCGCATCATCCGTATATGTGCAAAACAGCGGCATAACACATTCGACATTGCCTCCCGGATCTGCTCGTCGGAGGCCTTCGGATTTTCATCCAACAGGGTCTTCGCTGTAAGTATGACGCCGCTGAGGCAGAAGCCGCATTGCGCAGCCCCCTCATCGATAAACGCCTGCTGAATCGCGTGCGGTTTGTCTGGAGTTCCCAAGCCCTCTAGCGTCGTGATCTCCTGTTCTTTCACAGCGCTGACAGGCATCACGCAGGAGCGCACCGCCCGCCCTCGAATAATAACCGTGCAAGCTCCGCACTGCGCCAGGCCGCAGCCGAACTTTGGTCCACGCAACCGCAGGTCGTCGCTGAGCACGTAGAGCAGCGGAGTTTCCGGATCGACATCCACGGTGTGAACCTGCCCGTTTACCTTCAGAGAAATAGCCGCCATCATCTACCCCCGAACATCTCAGATGATAAAAGCTTACGGCAGGTTCCTCTCGACTAATTGGATATGGCTAGGTAGCCCGCCGTGCTTTTGCTCGGTGCGGAAGAGAAATGATGCCTGACGCGAGCACAAGTAATAGGAAGTGCAGAAAAGATACTGGGGACTGGGGATATCGGCCATCCATGAACAGTCCCCCGTATTGAAGTATTACCGGCTTAGTTAGTGCCAGAGGACGAAGACCCGGTCCCGTGATCCTTTATTTGGGCTACCTTGGTCATCACTTGTGGCGTTTTGATGCTATAGGCGCCGTCTGGTGTTTCGACTTTGCTCAGGAAGTTCTTATCTCCCACGTGCACGAAGCTAAGCTCTCCATGGTCAGCAGAAGCTCCTTCGAAAACTCCGTCGAAAACAACAGGCAACACAAAAACGCTGTTGTCGGAGCTCTGAATGGCTAAGACTGAGCGGCTCGCAGGATAGACACGACTCACCCGGTATGTGCCTGCGGGAAGTGTAGTGCCACCGGCAACAAACTCGAACGGAACATTCGCAACGACTGTGTCTACGTCTTGGGCGTGAGCTTCGCTCAACCCAAACAGGCAAGTCAGAGTGAGTACAGCGATCAAGTACAACTTCTTCATGATTTCTCCTTGTTAAGACATTTTGATTTTCGTTATTGATAACTGCGCTTCGGAGGCTTTATTCCACAAGCTCCCCGAGCCCCCGTTGTCAAATGTTTTTCGCAACGTATGTGGGATTAGAGTCAGGGACCAACGAGAGGATGCGGCTGGGATGTCACTTGATTGTCAAATCTTTGTCCCGCCGCACGGAACTAACTTCGATAACTTTGTTGGACCGAAAACGGATCTTACGTAATTTTGCAACCCGTTCGACATTCACAATCAGAAATTTGAAGTTCGAAGAGGAAGTGGAGGAAGGGATAGAGACCGAGGAAAACCAAAATGACGCTGCAACGCCCTTCAAAAAAACTGCGCCTTGCCCTGGTCGCGTCTTTCGCGCGGTTGTCGATCAGAGATTGGAGCTTCCGTCTGGCGCAGAAGTTGGAGGCCCGAAGCGTTCTAGTGGGCTTCACGAACCACTCATGGAGCGAAAGCTAGGCGAACATCGAATCGATTTCGCCAAGGTTCACGACCACCCTTGTTCAGCAAGTCCATACGGTGTTCTCTGTATTTTTGGGGCTTGTGGTTGTGAATTTGCTGTTCAAACTGTGCGTTTCGGTGCTGCGCAGTTAGTTATGAAGAGCTTCTATTTCGTGACTAAGCCACAGGCGATGCGGTCTCCCGCGTTACCGGCAGGATCAGTCTTCATGTCGTCCGCTTTGGCGTGAATCACCAGGGCCGTACCACCGTTGCTTAACAGTGAGTGACTGTCATCGCCCAGGTTCACATCTTTGTCCCCTGTCCTGACTTTCGCCTTGCCGTTAGCGTCCACCGTGAAATTCTTCATATCGCCGGCATGGTGGCCTTCCGGATTCTCCAGACCATGCTTTTTCCCATCGGGATTGAAATGCGGGCCGGCTGACTTGAAGTCGGGCGGTTCGCATTTTGCGTTTTGGTGAAAGTGCAGCGCATGCTCGCCCGGAGGCAGATCGTGCAGGTTAAGCTCGATCCCTACGCCCCCTCCGGCGTTGCCTTCCCAGATCGTGGCGGAGCCCACACTTTTACCCTGCGCGTCTTTCAGTTCGACCACAGTTTTCGCCGCGCTCGCAAGCGACAGAGCGATCACGGCCATGGGCAATGCAATGGCAAACAGTGTTTTCGGTTTCATGGCCAACATTATAGCCAAGGAGAAGCACGAACGCATTCATTGCCGCATCGTGACATAGTAGGCGTTGTTCCCCGATCGCAGATCCTTTCCATAAGAAAAGATCACGCCCACTCCAAACACACGCAGCTTGGCTTGCCCGCCCACATCTAAAAGCCATTGGTGGGAGCCGAGGGCAGGGTTGGTGTCGGTAATTTTTCCTGTGTCCACGAACGGTCCGAGCTTCAGGGTGAGCAGTCCGTTACCATAGACATTCTTATCGGCCTCCCAATTCGAAAGGAAATAGTTGCGTCCCAGGGGAGCGCTGCCCTTCCTGCCGTCGCGGGTTCCGATATGTCCCCGCATCCACAAGTCGTTGTCCCGCTCCAGCCCCAGCATGAAGAGTTCAATCGTGCGGGCCGATGATTGGGCTCACAGGTCCTTCACTTTCTGCTGCAACTCCCGTGCGATCTCAGCGGGGCCGGTTGCCTTATCAAACTGGATTGGCTTCCCGATTTTCACCCGCACGGCATACGGCTTGGCGAACTTTTTTCCCGCTTGCTTCAGCTCAAATAGGCCATCAATGCGCATGGGCACAACCGGTGTTTGGAGATTGTTCGCGAGCAGGCCGATGCCGGCGCGGAAGGGGAGCATCTCGCCATCGGTCGTGTGGTGACCTTCGGGAAACACCAGGACACTATGGCCGCGGTCCACCAATTCACCCGCGTAAGCAAAACTCTCGCGAAAGCCTGCTTCCCGCGGCAACGGAAAAACGTTCAGCAAGGACACTCCTAGCACCCACTTCACACGGTCATAGATCCGTCCAAAGAAGTGTCGGGCCGGTGGGGGCATGCGAAATGATTCCAGGGTCTCCCCACCAGCGGCCGTGGCCAGCATGTGGCGCAGGCGCGCGGGCAGCGCCGTCAGCACGAAACCAACGTCAACATCACCGATGTGATTGCAGATCACGAGCACCGGTCCCCGCACATGGCGCAGGTTCTCGCGACCTTCAACGCGGGGCCATCCCAACAGGAACACTGCGGGACGCAGCAAAAGATAATGCGTGAGCAGTCGAATCCAGGTCACCGGCCACTGCTGCACCCAACGTGGATAGTGATATTGCGTCCGGGCTGGAACTTTGCCATGCAACATGCTGTCGAGATCAGCCACGGTCTTCACCGCAGCGAATCGTGTCTCGCTAAGGTCAATCTGATAGCGGTCTTCGAGTGCGCCCAGTAGCTCAACCCGATCGAGCGAACTCAGATTCAAATCACTCTCGAGGTCGGCGTCAGGAGTGAGTGCACCTGGCCTTCCGGTGATCCGTGCAATCAATTCTCCGAGCGGGCTTGAGGTGGTCGAGTTTGCGCCCTTCTGGCCGAGTTGGTTCAGTACGACTTGTTGGATTACATTGGTGCGCGGCTTTTGTGTAGATGTTCGCGGAAAGTCCTCGTCGGGCCACACAAACCAGTTGCGCATGCGCTGGTATTCCGCAAGCGTTTCATTGGCACGCTTGATTAACGCCTCCGGATCGAGCTGATCTTCGCGCAGAATCATGACTGCGCAAGGCGCGGCATTTCCGTCGCGAGGCAATCCGATTACGACGCAGTCCTTAACTTCGGGTTGGCGGCGCAAGGCGACTTCAAGGTCTTCGGGATAAATGTTCATGCCGGCGGGGGTGACGATAACGTCCTTCTTTCGCCCCTTGAAGTAGAGATTGCCCTCGCTGTCGAGGCCTCCGATGTCGCCGGTGCCGTACCACCCCTCTTCCGAGGCGACCGGCTGGAGTGCCTTCCCGGTCCAATATCCTGAGGCTACGCCGCTACCACGGACCATAATCTCTCCGTCAGGCGCCAGTTTGACTTCGCGTCCCGGAAGCACTTTTCCAATCGAACCTTTGCCGAGACGGAAAGGATGGTTCAGGCTGACGATCGAAGTAGTTTCTGTGAGCCCGTAGCCTTGGATTACGGCATAGCCCAGGCGTCCCCAGAACTCTTCGGTATCGCGATCAAGCGCGGCGCCGCCGGAAATAAAGGCCCAGAACTTCCATCCAAACTGGCGATGAATGCGGCGGAAGATCCACCAGCGGCGCAGGAAATGCTTGCCTTCAGCGGAGCGAAATCGTTTTCGAAACTTTTCCAGTCCGCCTTCGTCAGCGAGGTCACGTTCGATTTTTTCCTTTAGCGCTTGCAGCATCCGTGGCACGGCTACCAGCACGGAAACACGCTCGCGCAGGATAGTGGCAATGACTTCGGCAGGCTTGAGCGCATCCTGGAAAATTACTGTGCCTCCCAAGAGTTGTGGCAAAAAGATCCCCAGAAACTGGCCGAAGACGTGGCTGAGCGGCAGCAGATTCAAGAAGCGAACTGGATGCACGAAGCGCTCATACTTAAGGTATTTGTGAATTTCAGTTTCAAGGGGCGCGACATTGGCAAGAACGTTGCCGTGTGTGATCACAACGCCTTTGGGCTCGGCCGTGGTGCCAGAGGTAAATACGATCTCCAGCGTGTCGTTTGGTTCGATTGCAGCCGCTTGATAGCGAGCGGCCGAAAAATGCGCCAAGGTTTCTTGCAGGTCTTCCAACACTAGCGTAGGTATGGAGGGCCGGGCGTATTTACGCGAACAAAGCAGGAGTTTGGCGCTGACTTGCTCATAGACTCGGAGGGCAAAATCGGGGGCGGAAGCGTCGTCGATAGGGACCACGATTACGCCCCGGAGAGCGCAGCCCAAAAATGCCCCGACCCACTCCGCCGAATTCGCACCCCAAATTAGAATCCGGTCGCCTTTGTTAATGTCACGCCTTGCCAGTTCACTGGCAAACTGGAATGCAGTCTCGGCAACTTGACGGTAGCACCAGCGCGCGGTGCGATATCCGCTGCGTTGCACATAGGCGCATTCCTGGTCCCTGCGGAGAAAGTCGTCGAGGTATCCGACCAGGGAGTTGCGGCCCATCAAGCAAGCTTAACGCGTCGAGGCATTGCAGTGCCGAGGGCAGTCGGTTTGATTACGCTTGCCGGAAGATTCCGACCCAACCCGCGTAATACAATTCCGTTATTGGCAAGCCGGGCGGCTTCAATGTAGGTTGGCTGTCGCAGAATTCGGCGGCCAAAAATCTCGACAGAGGCTCCCGTTCTTCCTATGACCTGGATTCGCACCATACCCCTCACAGAAGCCGACGACAAATTGCGGCAAGCCATGGAGGACCAAAGATCTCTTTATCCCATCGAGTATGCCACCCCGGTGCACCCGACTGAGGGAGGCGGAGCGCAAATCGTCGAATCTCATAGTCTTATTCCCGACGCGCTGTACCACGCCTTTGCCACCTTTGGGGCGCTCATGTCCCCCGATTTACCGCTCAGCCGGCGGCAGCATGAGATGATCACCACAGTAGTATCGGTGACCAACCGGTGCGTCTATTGAATCGAGTCCCACGCAGAGTTTCTGCGCCGCGTGACCTTGGATAAGGACCTGGTCGAGGCCCTGGAGAGGGATTACGCGACTGCTCCCATCACCGCACAGGAGTGCACGATGCTGGATTACGTTGTGAAGCTGACCCGCGATGCCACCAAAGTATCGAAGGATGATCACGTACGCCTGCGAGCCTCAGGCTTCGACGACAAAGCGATACTGCAGATCACACTGATTGCTTCCTGGTTCAACTACATCAACCGTGTTGCCGACGCGCTCGGCGTTGGAAGGCAATAGACTCGCAGTAGCGATCACTGTTGATCTTTCTCTGGCTCATGGCTCCGGACGAATCTCAGCAACGCCCCTGCGGCGCCATCCTGCTGCTCCGCCACCCATTCCCAGGCCCGCCGTCCGCCTCCATTCGTTGAGCATCTTGCTTCCGCATAGTCCACGAGCCGATTAAGCACAGTCGTCACCGAGGCGATCGGATCTTTGTGACGTTCGATCAACTCCGGGAATCTTCGCCGTAGTTGATCGCAAACCTGACGGGTGCCGAGTGGAACACCCGACTCCATCAACACCAGCCGGCAAGCCCGGGTGAAACCGGGCTGTCGGCTGGCTGGTCTGCGATCGAGGAAAGTGAGCAACTCGTCACTGAGCACCGAGTCGCCGAAGATGTTCGCCAATCCCACCAGCGTTTGCTTAATGGTGCCGATTCGCTTCATCAGTTCGGACCGGCGCTGCACCAGTTCGTAGAGTTCCCGCTCCGCAGAACGGATCACCTGCTGGACATGTAGATCTGCCACCTGCAAATCGGTTGCTTGTGCGTTACCATTGCTTCCATTCTCGCTGGTGTTCATCGCTAATCTCCATGAACGCAATCTAATACGGCCTTACGGCTGAGTTCCCGCTGCTACCGTTTCCTTCGGGCCGCTTGCCATGGACGTTCTGGATCTTGATTTCCCGAGCTCATAGCCATGATCTTCGTCTTGCCTCCACACCTGCGCCAGCACATGTTGACCGCCGTAGCCATCAAATTTCAGCTTGGTTGACGCAGGCTTCCCCTTGGACTCAACCCTGTTGGCCAGGACCGTTGTGAGCACGCGTCCTCGCGCATCCCGCAGCGCCACAAAACGCGAGGCGTCGATGGCAATGGAGTATTCTCCCACGGGAAAAGCCTGCCGTCCGACCGTGAATTCGAATGGAATCTTTACCCTGATGATCTGGTCTGCCTGTTGTGCCTTGGCCATCCCCGCAAATAACGCAACTGCGAGTGAAATTACACTAATAGCTCGTCCCATCTTGTACGTCATGCGACCCCCTTTTGGTTTGTGCCCGACACCTTGAAAGTGAGAATGAGCATCTGAAAACCAGCTTGTCCCAAGCTCATCCTCGCCGCTATCCGATTCTTGCCTCCAAAGCGTTTTCTTGACACCTGCGGATTAGACACACGGGCCTAATCATGAGAATTATTGTTTGTTTTCATCGTCTGAATGAATTAAGCTCATGCCATGGATGCTCGGCTCGAGATTCGTCACCTCAAACTGCTGGCTGCGATAGCAGAGGAAGGCAGCGTCACCGAAGCCGGCAAGCGGCTCCATCTCACGCAATCGGCATTAAGCCATCAACTACGCGACGCTGAGGAAAAGCTGGGAGCGCCGCTATTTCTGCGTCTGGGAAAAAAGATGGTTTTGACCCCGGCGGGAGAAAAGTTACTGGTTTGCGCGCGCCGTGTGCTCGAGGATCTCGGAAACGCGGAGGCACAAGTCGAAGGATTGAATGGTGGAGCTCGCGGAGTGATTCGGCTGAGCACGGAATGCTACACCTGTTACCACTGGTTGCCTCCGTTGCTCAAGAAGTTCCACAATAAGTTTTCTAAGGTCGAGGTAAACATCGATGCCGGCGCCACCGCGTATCCGGCCGCGGCTCTGCTCGAAGGCAAGCTGGACGTCGCCATTATGAGCTGTCCGCCGCGCAACAAAAGTCTTCGCGCCACCCCAATGTTCGAAGACGAACTGGTCATTGTGATGGCTCCGGCTCACCGCCTCGCGTCTTCCAGCCAGATACTGCCCCGCGATCTGGCGCAGGAAACCGTCCTCGTCTATCCCCCGCGGGAAGAAAGTACCCTCATTCAGAAGATTCTGAAGCCTTCCGGAGTCACGCCGTACCGGGTGATCGAGGTCCCACTGACTGAGGCCATCATCGAGCTGGCCTCCGCCGGCACCGGAATCGGCTTTCTGGCGCGGTGGGCAGTCGCGCCTAGCGCGGAAGCAGGCAGAGTCGCGGTCCGCCCATTGAGCGGTAGCGGCTTCCGGCGGCAGTGGTACGCCGTCACTTTACGAAATCAGCCCGCACCCCCGCATCTGACCGAGTTCCTCGGCCTACTCGCCGGATTCTGCCCCAAGCAGGCCCGCCGCATGTCAGCCTAGGGTGATGTGTAATCGGCTACACTTGACCAGTCTTTCCAGGCATGTCACGTGTGCTGCGCCACGATCGTAGGTTCCATTGCCCGTCACCCGCCAGCTGCCCGCCGCGAGGCCCCGAAGCCGCGTGCTTGTCCGAATCATGAAGTCTCCTAGTTTTTGCCGCGACCGTTTCAACTCCTTTCGGAGCACCGTCTCGTCTTTCTGAGGTCTTCCTGAAGGTCTTCGCGCCGTGGGTATCGCCGGAGCGCTCGAATCCGTCCAGCAACAGCTAAGGTAGCTGCCATTCCAACGCGTAGATCTCATAACTGCTGATATCACGCAGAGCCAGCGGAGAATCATCGGGAGCCAGACCCGTCCAAGCGCCGAAACTTGCCGTGTTTGGACGCTTAATGTTGGCCAAGCTGGCCACGCGGTCTACCCTATGATTCTTGATTTGCAGGCGATAGAACGCAGGTTCACCTTCGGCGGTAGAGTTGAAGTACACATATCTGCCATCATGCGACCAGTTTAGCGGAATGACGCAAGTCAGACAGCCGTTCGTTATCGAAATCGGTTGGGTGAGCTCGGTCCATTTCTGGGTCTTCCACTCAAACAGTGCGAGATGGTTAGCCTTTGAAAGAGCGGCAATGAAGGCGCCGTCCGGCGAGAGTCTGGGAAACGAAGTCCCGGCAGAGCCGCTGAGCGTGGTGAGTTGGCCGGACTTCACATCGAGTAGATAGATAGCGGTCGGAGCCGACCCCTCCAATTCAGATGGCGTGTTTCCGAAGATCAACGAATTGCCATCCGGCGACCAATTGGGGAAGACTTCATCGCGTTTCCCTTTCGTCAATTCCTTGGGAGCTCCTCCGTCCGCCGCCACGGTGTAAATATGGTTTGGCTTGCCCGGCACATAGGCGGTGAATGCAATCTCCTTTCCGTCGGGCGCCCATTCAGGCTGAAGCGGGACCATGGGGGGAGAACTGAGCTGCAGCCGTTCCGTGCCGTCCACCCTGCTGCGCCACAAAGTCGCATCGGGATAGCTCAGATACGCGACCCATTGCCCATCCTTTGAAAATGCTAGTTGGATGGCCGATATACCGGAAAGAAAGGGCAAGAATTGCTGAGACTTTGTGTCATACCGGACAAGCTCGCCAAGGGGCGCGCCTCCGATCACAAAAAGTCTCTTTCCGTCCCGACCTGGCGCCGGGGCATGCATCATTGTCGGGCCGGTGGTCAACTGTATTGGCTCCGAACGGCTCCTGTGGAAAAATCCGCTGTTGTCTCGAATAGCCCAAAGGTTACTCGTGTTTGCCACTCTCTCGGATCGAAAAACAAAGTAGTTCCCGTCGGGAGTCCAGTTTCCGCAGCACTCTGAAGGCGGATTGCTCCACCCGGGAAGCAGAGGGTGTAAGCGAGTTCCATCAGACATCACTTCCCACAATGAGCTTGAACTGGTCTTCTCGTCGCTTACGGTGAACCGTAAAACCCTTCCGTCCGGGGACCAGTGAGGGGAGTAAGCCGGCCCTGGAAGCGCAGCAAGCAGGCGGGATTCGCTTCCGTCAGGTTTGGCTATATGCAATTCATTCCCGCGCGCATAGACAATTTGTTCTCCCGTGGGCGACCAGCCGGCATCGTGCGCGAGAATGTCTCCTACGCGACGGGGCAAGCCGGCTGGCAGGGGCAAGGTGTAAACGGGCCCGTCGGAGCTTTGCTCATGAGATTGACTAATCAGCAGCTCAGACCCATTGGGAGAGATATCGTCCAGCCAAATATCCTCTAAGTGTGACGAAATCGTCGCTGTTTCTCCACCCGATGTAGAGACTTCGGCGAGAGTCCATCCGGCCTTCTTCGGCATCATGAAGTAAAGCCTCGTTCCATCCGTAACCAAGGGAGAAAACTTCCGCTCCCGATCACTGGTTAGCGGCGTAAAGCTCAACACCTTCGGTGCTGGCAGGGGTGATTGTCGCCAAAACGCGACCGCGACAATCCCCACGGTTGCAAGCGCGCCCAGACCGAGCCACCGCGGGTGCGGCCAGCGGTGTTGCGTGTCTGAAAGTACTGCCTTCGGAATAGCGAGCGAACGGTGCGACGCGCTTTGGCGCCTCAGTCGCTTCAGGTCGGCGCGCATCTCGACTGCGCTCTGGTACCGCGTTTCGCGATCTTTGTCGAGGGCCTTGTCGATGATCTCGGCAAGTTTATCTGGCAGCTCGGAGTTCAGGTGCTGCGGAGACGTCGGCGTCCGGTTCAGGATAGCGTCAAAAATCACCGCAGAACTATTGCCCACAAATGGAGGTGTGCCAGTAGCCATTTCATACAGGACAGCTCCAAAAGAGAACACGTCGGTTCGAGCATCGAGTTCTTCGGCTCGTGCCTGTTCGGGAGACATGTAGGCCACGGTACCCATGGCCATGCCTGGACCGGTGAGGCTTTCCTCGGCAACGCTCGCGGTGAGCGCGGCTGCCGGGGCTGCGGCAGCGATCCTCGCCGAAGTTTTCTTCGCGAGGCCAAAATCAAGAATCTTCACTTGGCCTCGAGCCAACAAAAAGATGTTGGAAGGCTTTATGTCGCGATGAATGACACCCTTCGTGTGTGCAGCGTCGAGTCCGTCAGCAATCTGAATCGCTAGTTCTAAAAGTTCTTCATTGTCAACGGGCTTTCTCGCAATGCGGTGCTGCAGCGTTTGTCCCTCCAGCAGTTCCATCGCAATAAAAGGCTGTCTTTGGTATTCATCAACTTCGTAAATCGTGCATATATTCGGATGATTGAGCGTGGAAGCCCCCCTAGCTTCCCGGCGAAGGCGCTCCAGCGACTGCGGATCCTGGGCAGCATCCGCGGGCAGGAACTTGAGGGCGACGAAGCGTCCCAGCGATGTATCCTCGGCCCGGTAGACCACACCCATGCCCCCCCGGCCTAACTTTTCCAGCACTCGAAAATGAGAGATCACCGAGCCGACTGCCACCGGATCAGTTTTAGCGCGATAAGAATGATCATGAGCCATCAGCCGTGCCGCCATGTCGAATGCCGGTGCTGCAATAAAGTCCGCCTCGGCCCCTTCATGCTCCAGCAGCGATTCCACTTCGCGGCGAAGTTCCTCATCGTTTCCACAAGCATCTTGCAGAAACGCAGCCCGCTGGGCCCCGGCAACCTTCAACGAGGCGTGACACAACTCCTCGACGCGATGCCAGCGTTCAGGATCCATGCTGTTTGGCTCCGCTCAGATCACGTAACAGCCACAACTTCGCCAATTTCCAGTCCCGCGCCACGGTCTCGCTGGACACCTTCAGCAGGTCCGCAGTCTCCTTGACATCCAGACCGCCAAAGAATCGCAACTCAACCACGCGGCTCTTTCTTTCATCAACCAGAGCAAGACGCTTCAATGCGTCATCGAGCGCGATCAGGTCGCTGTCCGGCTGTGATCCGACCACGAATGCATCATCTAAAGCCATGGGAGCGGCACCCCCGCCTCGTTTCTGATAGCGGCGAGAGCGTGCGAAATCCGTCAAAATCCTCCGCATCAACTGCGCGCAAACAGCAAAAAAATGAGCGCGGTTTTGCCAATCCATGCGCCGGGCATCGATCAGCCGCAGATAAACTTCGTTGATGAGTGCGGTTGCCTGGAGAGTATGGCCGGTCCGTTCCCCGGCCATGTAGTGTCGTGCCGCCCGGTGCAATTCCCGGTACACCAGCGGAGTCAGTTTTTGCAGCGCCTCTTCGTTTCCCGCGCTCCATGCCTGGAGCAGTCCGGTAACTTCGTGCGATTGAGGCGCATCCATATAAGCCTCTTAGATTGCTTAGTTTAGCCCTTGGCGCGCAGCGTATCACAGGTGGTCGGGCTTTTCCACACGGCTAATTCTTGACGAATGAAAACGTTTCTTTGCAGTTTCTCGCTGCAATTCCCGCTTTACAGAGTGTACGGCGTTTTGATTTCAAGCATGCGACCGGCGCTAAGCCGTTCGCCCAATTAAGGAGCGCGTATGAAAACACAAGGCTACACCCTGCGTAAGGTGATCCTGGGCACCTTCATAGTGGCGGCGGTCGCCATGGCGCATGCCCAAAGCGGCGATGTGCTCAAGGTGACAATCCCGTTCAACTTCAGCGTTGGGACGAAGACATTTCTGGCCGGCGAATACAGTCTCAAACCGCTGCTTCCGCATGCGATGGCGCTTCGGAATCAGGCAGGCCAGGTTCTAACCAGCATAGGCACCCATTCTGTCGAATCCCGCGAAGCTGAGCGATCGTCGAAGTTAGTCTTCAACGGATACAACGGTCAATATTTCCTCACCCAGATCTGGGAAGCGGGGGACGATATCGGGCGGGAACTTGCTAAGTCGCGGGCCGAGGCTGAAATAGCGACAAAGTATTCACCCGGAGAGCAGATTGCACTGCGGATTGTTGCCCGTCGCTAAAGGTAGTCTCTTATAACACATTCAACCGGACTGCCCGTCCCAGAGGGTAGAACACGACCGGAATCCGAACAATTCTATCTTCGGATTTCGGTCAATCTTCAATTGAAGATCTTCATGATAGCTTGATTCCAGACCGAGCCCTCCTCAAGATGGCCCGCTGTCAATGGATGCATGCCTTACCATTTGCGTCGAGTGTGGATTGACTAAACTCGACATTCGGGTAGGAGCGACGCCGATAACTTCCCGATTGTCGGCAAACGGGGAGTTGGGAACTCCGACTTGGCTGCTCTGTGTCCGGCGACTCCTGCGATCTGTAAATTCATCCCTCTCGGCGCGAGTACTCCCGAAAAATCGCCATGACCTTCTTAATCTCATCGTTGCTCTCAAAGTCGTACGAACTGCCCAGCTTGCCGATGGCGGCACTCATCGCCGCCCAGGGAACTCGCTCCATCAGTCGCGTCCACTCGTCGGCCACAGCTTGGCGCTGCGCTGCGTCGGCGTCTTTGCAGAACTGTCGCGCGGCAGCCTCGGCCGAGCCGTACTCGTCCAACAAGTCTTGATGAAAATAGCCCCGCAAAAAATCTCGCAGCGCCGGAAATTCGGCGGCAGAAATCTCAGGAGTCTTGGCGTGATCGGGATGCTTGTGGCTCATCAGCGGCACTCCGGGTAGCTAGTCAGAACGTAATAGTCGCCCAGTCCGGCCCATTTCAATACAACTATTGCATGTGAACAGGGCGTTGTCTGGTCCTCGCCACGCCGCAACGTCCGGCCAACCGGGTGAGCGGGGTCTCCGTCGTAATCCAACACCAGGTTGGGATGTCCGCCTTCGCGGTCCAGCCAGCGCCGAATCTTCGGTTGCTCGTGTTGCACCGCTGCACCCACAACTCGCTCGGCTGTCTCTCGGTCGGTGTAGGTCGATGCCGCGGAGATTCCTCGCTCGCGTTCCAGACGCTGCCGAAGTTGCTCGTCGGTGCGGCCTATGTGTTTCTTCAGGGTGTGCCCCCCGGATTTCTCGTCTTGCGAGAGATCGTGCGGAGGACCCAAGGTGCGCTCAACACCGCCGGGGACGGTGGTCTTATCAGGCTCCTGTGGAGGTGCCTGGCAGGCGCTGGTCACCAGAAGCAACAGCCCCAAAATCGGTAAACACGCCCTAACTATTTTTTTATAATGTCCCATTTATCCGAGGTTCCACGTGGAACACTTCGCGCGCGCCAAACAGCCGGAAGTATCGCACAGAGACTCCTAATGACGTGGGGGCAAGCCCTGCTATCCGAAAGGCCTGCCCCCGCCTTTTGACTCATCGGTTTCGCTGGTAACCCACTCGTACACTCCCTTTCGGTAACCCTTAGTAACCATACGAATCTAGGTAACCAGCCTTACAATTGCCCTTGTCCGAAAGACCATCCCTCGGGTAACTGGCAAAATAGCCGATGGAATGGGCAACTTACCGGTGACACCTCCGAGGAATGTGGCTTTCTGACAGGAGACAACCGGAACCGGAGTTCGCACTCATATGGCGTTTGGTTTTGGTTTCAACAAGCAGAAGGTTCTGAGCACTGCGGAGAAATTCGTCCAGCAGGGCAAGCTGCCCAACGCGATCGCTGAGTACGAAAAGATCCTCAAGGCTGATCCCAAGGACCTCACCGTGAACAACACCGTGGGAGACTTGCACGCACGGCTCGGCCAAAATGACAAGGCCATTGAATGCTTCAAGAGTGTAGGCGATGCCTATGCCACCCAGGGCTTCACGGTCAAAGCCATCGCCATGTACAAGAAGCTGACCAAGCTAAAACCCACCCTGGAAGGGGTGCTGAGGCTGGCTGAGCTGTACACCCAGCAGGGCTTGTTCAATGACGCGCGGGCGCAATACCTGCAGGTCGCGGAAGAGTTTCTGCGAGCCGGCGAACTGGAACAGGCGGTCCGAATCTTCCAGAAGACGCTGGAGATGGATCCGGAAAACGTGGCCATGCGCGTGCGGTTAGCCGAAGTTTACCTCCGGCTCAACAAAAAGATTGAAGCCTGGCAAATTTTCGCTTCCGCCGCCGATAGCCTGCGGGCACGAGGCCAATTGGGACCGGCTGAAGAAATTCTGCAGCGCATGCTCACGCTCGATCCGGGCAACAGCCACGCGCTTCTGCAGCGCGGGCGAAATGCGTTTGACTCTGGCGACATGGCGGGGGCCATTGCGAACCTGGAGAAGGTCGCCGACCTGGATACGCATCCCGGCGGACTGCGCGCTTTGATGCAGGCTTATCTGCAAAGCGGGCGCTTGGACGAGGCAGGAACCCTCGCGGGGAAATTGTTTACGGTCCACAACGACAGCGCAGCCATCACCAGCTATGCCGAAGCCTTGATGGCGGCTGGACGTTTCGAGGATCTTCTACTGGTCTATCAGCAGTATTCCGATCGGCTATTGGCGACGGAGTCGGCGAATGTTCTGGAAAGTCTGCATGCCATGATCGGGCATGTGCGCGAGAACGCGCCGCTTCTGGAAACGCTGCTCGAGCTACTTCAGAAAGCCGGAGACACCAGTCACACCACTGAAGTTTATGAACTGCTGGGACATGCCTACGTACACTCGGGCGAATTGGAAAAGGCGCGCGATTACTATCTGAAGCTCACCCAACTCGAACCCCAGAACCAGCTGCACACCCGCAATTATCAGCAGATTGTCGCGCGATTGGGAGGCGGAATCACTTCCCGGTTGATTACGGCGGAAGAAGGCGCGGTGCTGGTCGAGGAGTTGGAAGCTACCGCCCCGTTTATCGATCAACGCTACCCTGACGATGTGGCTCTGACCGTCCGCGCGGCCCTGACTGATGCCGAGCTTTTCGTTTCCTATAACATGCCCGCCAAAGCCTTGGGGCCGTTGCTGTCCGCCCTGCCTAAGGCGCCAAAAGATTTGCGTTTGAACCAGCGTTTGGCCGCCCTGCACACCCGAGCCGGTCGTTTTGCTGAGGCGGCGGTTTGCTGCCGCGTGCTGGAAAGTATCTATCACGACGCGGGGTACCCAGAGGAGGCCACTCGTTACGGCGAGTTGGCCGACAAGTACGAGGAACGCACCTCGGCGAGTACGGTCGAGACCGAAAAGGTGGTCGCGAAGGAATGGCAGGCAGAGCCGCAAGTTGCTTCTCCTGCCGGAGATCCAGTTCATCCGACCGTAGCTGCGAAGCACGCTGCGGCGGCAACGGGACTTTTCTTCCATGCGCCAGGCGTAGCCCCGATGGGAGAATCGGCGGCAGAAGCGGCCGAGTTCGAGGTCCATTCTGGGTCGGCTGCGGAGAAAGAAATCGACATCTCTGCAGAGTGGGAGGGAGAGCTCTCCGGAGAGCCACCAGCAGTTTCACTTCGAGAAGAAGTCACCACCGAAGCCTTGGTGTCCCCGCCGGCAGCGCCTCCGCAGCATCAAGCGATCGAGGAAACAATCGAGGAAATCCGCTTCTATTTGACGCATTCCATGGCGGAACAGGCACGAATGGCTTTCGCCAAGTTGGAGCGCCTCAAGCCGGATGCTGCGATGCTTTCGGCCATCGACGCGGAGATCGAAGCGGCCAGCGCGCAAACGCCGGCTGAGCCTGAAGTGGTCGAAGAAATGTCGGTGGAAGAAATCGGCGCCGCTCCAGTCGAGGAAGTGACTGTACCTCCGCCAAACTCAGGATCCGGCGCACTCAGGGAATTTGTGTCCGAACTCAACACCTCGCTGGGGGACAGCTTCCTGCCCAAGACCGTCACTCGCGAAGTGGAGCGCATTTCAAATCCGGTCATGCCGGAACATGCCGTGGCGAGTACAGCTCCTACGCCAGCTGGAATGTTGAGTGACTTCGTCTCCGACCTGGAAGCCTCGCTGGGTGACACCTTTCTGCCGCAAGCGCCAGTACCGCAACCCGAGGTCGAAGCTGAACCGAAGCCGCAGCCAGCCACCAAAAAAGCCAGCAAGAGTAAGGGGGGCAGCGTACAGGGACCTCAGTTCGCGGCTCCCATGGCTACGGCAGGGGTGGCGACGGCACCAGCGTTGGAGCCGGTGACGGCATCTCCGACTTTCACCTATCAGCCTTCGAAAATGCGGCCCTTGGCTCCCGAGGCACAGCGTCCGGTACCGATGTCGGCAGGCAGTGCTGGAATAGACCTTGCTGACATGTTCGGCGAACTAAAACACGAGTTGGAAGAGGACACCGCGACCGCCGACGAGGATCCCGAAACGCATTACAACCTTGGGGTGGCATTCCGCGAGATGGGATTGTTGGACGAAGCCATTGGTGAACTGCAGAAGGTATGCCTGGCGGTGGACCGCGGGCACACGTTCCCGCAACTCATGCAGACTTACACCTGGCTCGCCCAATGTTTCCTTGATAAGGGAGTGCCTGAGGCAGCAATTCGCTGGTACGAACGCGCTCTCAAATTATCTGGTATTGACGGGGAAACCCGCACCGCGCTGCACTACGAGCTGGCTTCCGCCTATCAGGCTGCAGGAAATAGGCCCGAAGCTCTCAATCATTTCACCGAGGTGTACGGCAGTAACATTGACTACCGCGATGTCGCTGAGCGCATAAAGGCCCTGAAGTCGTAGAATGTGTCGATGGGCTTTTTCTTAAACCTGCGGGTGTGCGCTGGAATATCCTGGAAAATCGCTCCGACCAGATGGGGAGCGCGAATTGACTCCTGATCCAGATACTCCCACCCAGGAGATTCCACCCAGTTCCGTGCGAAGCGAGCTGCCATCCTCGGATGGAGGGGGTGACTCTGCCACGACATTGCAGCCGGAGGGGTCTGGGGCGAATCGGCTCAGCGGCGTGAACCTTTGGCTACATCGGCTTTTGGTGCTGCTGTTCGTGTTTCTTTGCGCGGGGGCTGGAGTGCTGCTGGTTGTGGTGC
>Ga0307477_10001199_pt1 | contig 22783 bp, 21 predicted proteins | sample atmos_gasesECM2C_FD_203316 | JGI IMG/M metagenome (GOLD analysis project Ga0307477, IMG submission 203316) | Hardwood forest soil microbial communities from Morgan-Monroe State Forest, Indiana, United States - atmos_gasesECM2C_515 | ecosystem: Environmental > Terrestrial > Soil > Temperate...
CCTGCTCAACGAAAAGTCATTTCCCCGGGGGCAAAGCCGAGCGGTCCGCATCCAATCCTGGAATGAAACAACCGCACTCAACGCACGTGAAGTTTCCATCGGCGAACTCTCCTTGGGCAATCACATCCTGCTGGTTGTCAAGCTGCCGGCGATTAACCTAAGCCCTATCGCCAAAGCGTGCGGCGGTGAGGTCGACGGAATCCTTGGAGTGGATCTTTTGGAACAACTGGGCGTAACGATCGATCTGAAACGCAGTGTCGCCCGACTCGGCATCGCGCCAACAAGTTCTTCGGAAGCCTCCCTCATCGCGGATATGGATAAAGCAATGCATTCCTGTTCAGAAGCCTTTAATAACAAGGATGCCGACAAATTGGCCTCCTGTTTCGATCCGGATTTCGTATTGAGCACCCCAAGCGGCGAACTGCGCGGACGAAACGAGGCCACCAATCATTTTCAGCAAAAATATTTTGGCACCACTCCTGACGTCCATCTGTCAATCACGACGAGCGAGCAACGAGCGGTGGGCAACGTTGTATGGAGTTTGTATGACTACAAGATTGAATCTCGCTCCACTCACACCGAAGGTCGGGGCATGATGCTTTGCCGCAGATCCGATAACCGTTGGTATATCCTCAGCATGCACGAATCGCCGATCAAGTCCGACTTGAAGACCGCAGGTGGTAGAAACTGGTGAACAGATTTTTGCGCTAAGGTTTGTGAACCATCAAAAAAGTGGCGGACGGGCCTGTAAGCCGGATTCTGTGCGGCGCGCAATTTGTTAAAGCAAATTGCGCGCTGCGGCGATCATTCCTCTAGGTCGCACCTCGCGGTGTGACTCCAGCAGCCTACCCGAGGGTTCTCCTCTGCGACAGCTTACGCCATCGCGGAGGGAGCGCGTTCGCTTTCGCGAAGTTGCTCAGCGAGCCGGGCCGGCTCTCCCCTCCTATTTGGCCTTGCACCACGCGGGGTTTTCCGTGCCTCCGATGTTGCCATCGGAGCGGTGGGCTCTTACCCCACCTTTTCACCCTTGCCTAACGATTCAGCTTTGTCCGGGCGATTAGCCCGGAACTTTTTCGAAGACGTCCCGCAGGTTTCCCTGCGCGATGCCACCGTGCTGCGCCGCCGGCGGTATATTCTCTGTGGCACTTTCCGTAACTGAGCCGCACCGCGTCGAGTGGAACTCGACGCCACCCGTCCAAGTGTTCAACTCGGGCGGGAAACTCTGCATTGCGGCAGAGCCTGCGTGGCCGTCCCCTGGCGTTACCAGGCGCGTTGCCCTTTACCCCGAGCCTCCGAAGGAGGACGAGGGGTTGCCCTCAGCCGCCGCAAAGCGGCCGAAGGGTCTTCGTCACCGGCTCTTGCGAGCCTACGACGACGGTGTCCGGACTTTCCTCCCGCCCCGATTGCTCGGGGCCAGCGATCACCCGGCCCGTCCGCCAACTTCATTATAGCTTGGGATAGTGGCGAGTGACGAGTGGCGCCGCTATGAAGTGCGATTACTTTTTCTGCTGCGCCGCCTGGGCCTGTTCCGTCGATGGGGGAACAATGTTCTTCATCCGCATGTAGGTGACGAGATTGCCGTAGTGTTCCATGTCGTGCGCGTTGTTAATGTTCAGCACGCCGAATTTGGGCATATCCATGCCGAACAATTTCACCATTTGCGCGCCGGACGCATCCGTCATGCCGTCATAGGCCTTGTCACAGTAGGCGAGCGCACCTTTCAGCGCGGCAACGAGATCGGCTTTCGTGGTCTTGGTCTCCTCGATTTTGAAACCGGGGTTGTTCTCTCCGAGTGCCAGCGAACAAAAGTTATATTGCGCGTCCGCGACATGTCCCACGATCTGGCCGTAGCTGCGGACGGCTTCCGTGGGCTTGAAGTTGTAACTCTCTTCGGGCATTTTTTCAGCGGAACTGACGAGGATGGTCTTCATCCTTGCGTAAAAGATTTTATTGTACGTGCTGAACGGACCCTGTGAAGCCTGCTCTCCCTTGCTGTTCGAGGCCCCCTGCGGAGCTTTGGAATCCTGTGCGAAAGCCGCCGTGGATACCAGGAACAACACCACTGCTGACGCCATTGCCTGGAATTTCATCTCATTCTCCTGACCGTGCAGATTTGAGCGCCGACACCTCGGACGCTGCTTTTATATACGCGGCTGGGTCCCGTTTCATTTCAGGCCAAGATAAGAATCGGCGACCCCCAAAACGAAACCTGTCTTCAGGGACCCCGCTGTCACCCGTTGGGACAAGCGCTTCACATTTTGTTGACATGAGGAAATAACGGTTGTTGGGACGAGGACGTCTAATGGATTAGAAGGAGCCCGGTCCCATGAAATCTAATTCGGGTCAAGCAGCGCAAGCCATTGCACGAATCCTTGAGTTGTCAGCGGACGCCCAAATCGCCAGGCGCCTGATGGCTAAAGACTCCCCGGCATACCACAATTTGACCGGTGCGATAGCGGCCTACGGAAAAGCGCTCGCCCTTCTCACGGCTCTCCAACAGCGGGAAGAGTTCTACACCATCGTCGCCGCAGCGGCGTGACGGTCCGGTTGCCCTCGCCGGTGTGTGACCGTTTCCGCGCCAACCCTACACCTAGATTCATTCGCCCCGCAGAGCCCGCTTCGGAAAGCGGGCGCTACAATTGAACTGAAAGCTCTGACCCCAAATACAGAGCCTTTCTTCAGCGGCTAAAGCCCATTTTGCCTTGCGCTTGAACGTGGCGGCTGAAGCCGCCACCTCCTAAAGAAAAAGGCAGGGTCGGAAGCGAGGATACGTTTGCGCCGGCCTGCCACCGAGAAAGCGGCGGCCCCTCGAGGCTCAGGATAAACAAGACCACCGCACTCCAACATTGCGCGTCGAACGAGGAGTTACTGGCAGGGGTCGGGGCGGACTGCGGGTGATAATGTTTGGGCGATGAAGCCTGCGCCTAACGCGGCCGGCCAAAACGGCGGGGGAACTTGCTCCGCAGTGGACGTATCCCAGGTCCAGAAAGACCAGCCTTTGATGCCGTATGCACAGGACTGCACCTCCCAGTTTTGTGCCACGCTGGCGGCCGTGGCTTCCACGGGATAGTCCGACTCCAAGACACCGAACTCCTCGAGCACCACCGGCTTTTGCTGTTGATATCCGACGAATCCGAAATTTTGAGCGTACTGCGCAAAGGTCAGACCGCCGGCCAATGGATACGGATGCACGCTCACAAAATCAGCCGTGGAGTTGGCCATGGCCGGATACACAGTGATGACCCGAGGATCTCCGAAACGCGTGGGATTTGGTGCTTGTGGCACAAAAAAACCTACCTCTACAAGTGCGGTGGGATCGAGCGCGAGGATGGCGGCGCGCACCCGGTCGCTAAAAAAGATGAGGCCGTTGTCCATCATCTGCTGCCGGGAGGCCGCATTGCTCATGTCGTAGGTCTGTCCGTCCGCGGTGGTTACCGTTCCGCTTGTCCAACTGAGCGGAGGAAAATTTGAGTCGTAGTAGTATTCGTTGCGCAGTTCGTATGCAAAGATCGCATCCAAGGGCGCGCTTGCGTTGATTAAACCTTGAACAATGTCGTGAAAGAAAATGGTAACGGCCTGCACTCCTCCGGCGCACAAATTCAGGGTGTTGAAATTACTGAAATTCGTGCAGCCCGCATAGTTTGCCGTGTATCCCCCGAACGCGGGCACCCAATCTGCCTCGACGATGACCCAAATCCCGTGTTGCTTGGCCCGTTTAAGGAAATCCGCCAGGTTGGCCAGATACACGGAGGACAGCCCTCCGGCGGGATTTCCGATGGTATTGTCGTGGCAGCATCCATTCAGGAACACGCGCACGATGTTGTATCCGCTCGTTTGCATTTGATTCAGCGCTGAGTCAAGTCCAACACCATCGTAGAGCCCGATATTGAACGTCGAATGGGAGACTTGCACGCTGCCGTCCGGAAAAGTCTGCGCGGCAAGTCGAATGTAGTTGTTGCCTCGCGGCACAAACGCGTTTCCGGTGCTATGGTCGAAAAATTCAGCAATGGTCGCGGTCGGACGGACGCCGATGGCGTGTGGCGCCAGCACGGATAGCGAGGCGGCGGCCGATTTATTGGCGTCTTCCTGGGAAACCGCGGTGATCGTTACGCCTGCCTGAGCCAACGGAGCGATGTACAGACCTGCGTTGGAGATGATGCCTACGGTTGCGTTGCCTCCGCTGATTCCGTTGACCTGCCAGGTGACTGCCTGGGTGAGTGCGTTGCTGACGCTGGCGGTGAATTGCTGCTGACCGCCCGCGGCTACGATCGCGGAGACGGGCGAGATGGCAACGACGGGATTGGGTACGTTAATCGCGAAAGCCAAGGCGGTCGATGTACCTCCTCCGGGCGCCGCGGTTGCGACGCTCACCATGGCGGTCCCCGCGGTGGCGACGTCCGCGGCCGCGATGGATGCTTGCAAGCTCGTGCTTGAGCCAAAGGTGGTTGGGCGTGGGCTCCCGTTCCATTGCACGGTCGATGCCTGTATGAAATTGGCCCCGGTCACCGTGAGGTTGAACCCTGCCCCGCCCGCGAGAGTCAAGCTGGGATTCAGGGAAGCCGCACTGGGCGCAGGATTCGGATTGACGGGCGCGGGCGGCGGCGGTGGACTGCTGGACCCCCCATTACACCCGGCCAGCCCTGCCAGAGCGGCCATGCACAGAATGTTTGTCGCGTGGAAGCGGAAGGACCGGGAAAGCCATCGGCGCTCCACGGGGGCCGCCTGGCCACCAGACTCAAAGAATATTTCATCAAATTTAATTTGCCGGGGCATGTCGATCTCCTTGGGGGGAACGTTCTGGGCGACTGATTTGCGGCCGCTCAGGTCGTGAACGAGTTGGTCCATCGTGTGCGCTATGGCGCCTTCATGCAAGCGACATGGTGCGTCACCGCTCGCCGGGGGCGGTAGTGTCGTCTTTTGTCGTGTAGCGGGACGGTCGGGGCTCAGGGTAAGCGGCGCACGGCAGCCACCTAAGACGCGCTCGCAAGCTCGCGCGGGCGCAGCATGCCGCGCCACTACAAAAGAGCGGGCAGCGGTTACGCTGAACGGAGGAGCTTCTCGAATTCCGGCTCGGTTAGGACTGGGACACCTAGCTCTTTGGCTTTGTCGAATTTGGAGCCGGGGTCGGCGCCTACTACTACGTAGTCGGTTTTCTTGCTCACTGAGCTGGAGACTTTGGCGCCGTGTTGCATTACCAACTGGCCGGCTTCTTCACGGCTACGATTGGTCAAAGCGCCAGTGAAGACGAAGGACTTGCCGGCGAATTTCTGGCTTTTGAAGACGCGCTTTTCGGCGGTGGGGCGGACGCCGGCTTTATCAAGCTTCTTGATTATTTTTTGGTTGGCAGGTTCGGAGAAAAATTCGGCTATGGCGGCGGCTACTTTGGGGCCGACTTCGGTTACCTCGAAGAGTTGATCTTCCTTGGCTTCGGCCAAATCATCGAGCGAAGAAAAATGTTCGGCGAGGAGCTGGCCGGTGCGTTCCCCGACCATCCGGATGCCCAGCGCGTAGATCAGGCGGGCTAGCGTGTGTTTTTTGCTGGCGGCGATTTGGGCCAGAAGATTTTGCGCGGACTTTTCGCCCATGCGGTCGAGATTGGCTACGTCGTCGAGCTTGAGGGTGTAGAGGTCGGCGACGTCCTTGACCATGCCTTTGTCGACCAGCTGGTCGACGATTTTGTCGCCGAGGCCGTTGATGTCCATGGCATGGCGGCTGGCGAAATGCAGCAGGGATTCTTTGCGCTTCGCGGGGCAGGCGGCGTTGACGCAGCGGTAGGCCACTTCGCCTTCGGCGCGGTGAATGGCGCTGCCGCATTCCGGACAGTTCTTAGGCATACGAAACGGCTTGCGATTGGCCCCTTCCTTGGTGACTTTGAGGACGTGCGGGATGACTTCGCCCGCGCGCTCGATGAGGACCGTGTCGCCGATTTGCAGGCCGAGGCGATCGATTTCGTCCATGTTGTGGAGTGTGGAACGGCTGACAGTGACGCCTCCAACCTGCACTGGCTCGAGCACGGCGACGGGGGTGAGCGTCCCGGTGCGGCCGACCTGCACGCGAATGTCGTTGACCACGGTGGTTTCCTGACGCGCGGGATATTTATAGGCAATGGCCCAGCGCGGGGCTTTTGCGGTGTAGCCGAGTTCGCGCTGAATGCCCAGCGAATTGACCTTAATCACCACGCCGTCGATTTCGTACGGCAGCTCCTCGCGCTTGGGCTCCCAGGCGTCGCAATATTTGTAGACTTGCTCGATGCCGTCGCAGAGCTTCCAATCTTCGGAGGCCCGGAAGCGCAATTGCTTTAGGGCTTCCAGGGAATCGGAGTGTTTGGGGAAAGGGACATCGCCATCGACCAGCAAGTAATAGGCAAAAAATTCGAGGCGGCGGCGGGCGGTGATGGAGGGATCGAGGACTCGAACGGAGCCGGCGGCGGCGTTGCGCGGGTTGACGAAGATTTTTCCGCCGCTCTTCTCCTGCTGGCGGTTCATGGCCTCGAAGGCTTTGCGAGTCATCAAGACTTCACCGCGAACTTCGAAGCTGGCGGGGAGCTTGAGTTTTTTCAGGGAAGCCAGGTCAACTCGCAGAGGGATGGAGCGAATGGTCTTCACGTTGGGCGTCACGTCTTCGCCGGTGCGCCCGTCGCCGCGCGTGACGCCACGGGCGAGGCCGCCATCGACATACTGCAGCGAGATGCTCAGGCCATCGAATTTGTGCTCGGCGATGTACTCGATTTTCTCTCGGCCGCTGCCCTGCCGGACGCGGCGGTCGAAATCGCCCAGAGTCTCATAGGAAAAGGCGTTGTCCAGGCTGAGCATGGGGCGGGCGTGCTGCACGGTCTGAAAGCCTTCGCGGGGAGTGGCGCCTACGCGTACCGTCGGCGAATCGGGAGTGACTAGCTCCGGATGCGCGGCCTCGAGTTCCTTGAGGCGGTTCATCAAGCGGTCGTAGGCGGCGTCCGAAATTTCCGGCTGGTCCAGCACGTGATAGAGATATTCGTGATGGCGCAGCTTGTCACGCAGGGCTTCGATTTCCTGCTTGGTGATCTCGCGTTTGGCGGCTACCGCCTTGGCCATGGAACCCTCGGAAGAACGTTCACTGGAATACGCATCATATTATATAGAATGGAGAATTCACGGCGCGGCTAGACGGCGCCCCGGAAAGGGACGATGCAGCCAAACCTTCAGAATGCTTTGCTGATTCACAACCCGAACGCCGGCAACGGCGGCAGCGGACGGCGCCGCCGGCTCGACGAAGCTCGCCGCATTCTGTCCCTCGGCGGTATAGAGGTGGATCTTCAGGAAACGCGCGCCCCCGGCGACGCCACTGCTATGGCGGAGCGAGCTACCGCGGAAGGGCGCCAGTTGGTGATCGCCTGCGGCGGCGACGGCACGCTAAATGAAATCATCAATGGCCTGGCTGCCCAGCAAAATGGCCATCGCGTACCTCTCGCACTGCTGCCCGGTGGAACAGCGAACGTACTGGCCAAGGAAATCGAGTTGCCCTGGGATATCCCTGCCGCCGCGGAAAAATTGCTGCACGCCGAAGTGAAGGAAATAGCACTGGGCCTGGCCACACCGGTCAAAGAGCCATCGAAGGCTCGCTACTTCCTCAGCGTGGCCGGCGCCGGCCCCGACGGCACGATTGTCTACTCGATCGATCTGGAACTGAAAGCGCGCGTCGGCATCCTCGCCTACTGGTGGCAAGGGGCTCGCGAAATCTTCCGGTACAAATATCCGCATTTTCGTGTCGTGACCGGCAAGGAAAAACTGGACGTCTCGCTGGTGGTTGTCGGCAGAACCAAGCATTACGGTGGCCCGTTTCGCATCACCGACGAAGCCGACCTGTACGCCGACGAGTTCGAAATCATGGGCCTCACCACGCGTAGCGGCTTCCGCTACTTGAGTTATCTCCCGACGCTGTGGGCCGGCAAGTTACGTGGCACCCAAGGTGTGCACTATTGGAAAGCCAAGAGCATTGTTTGCGAGCCGCTCGACTCCAATCCGGTTTACGCGCAGGTTGACGGCGAGCCGCTGGCCCGCCTGCCCGTCGAATTCAAAATTGTCCCGCGCGCGCTGAAGCTTCTGGTTCCAAAAGACGCCGCGGCGAAAATTCCAGTGCAATCCAAGAATTAAATGGACGCTTTGACGCACGGGTTGGCGTCTTATGCCATTACGCGCGCCGCGTTCCCGAGAGCCTCGCGCGTCACTGTGCTCGCGACCATCTTCGCTGGCGCCGTCGCAAATCTCGACCAATTGAGCGCGAATGTGAGTCCCTCCGCCTTCCTCGGCTGGCATCGAACCGCTGCGCACTCGATCCTTGGGACGCTGGTGATCGTCGCCGCTTTTGTGATCGCGGTTTCGCTCATCAACAGGCACAAATCCAATGCAGACTCGATTCGAACTGTCTTACTGGCGCTGCTCGTGGCTTGCTCTCTGCACGTCGCGATGGACCTGACCCAGAACGAGAGCGTGCAGCTTCTCTGGCCCTTTCGGGCGCAGCGATTTTCGGCCGACTGGGTTGCGCATTTCGACCTCTGGATTTTGTTGATTCTGCTGGCGGGCGTGCTGCTGCCGCGACTACTCGGTTTGGTGACGGAAGAAATCGGAGCGAAATCGAAGGCTCCACGCGGGCGCATCGGCGCAATCCTAGCACTTCTTACCGTGGGCATTTACGTCGGGGGTCGGTCGAAGCTGCACAGCGATGCCGTTGCACCCATGGAAGCGCGTTCTTATCGCGGTGAGCTCCCTCGTCGCGTCGCCGCCTTTGCCGAGTCCGATTCACCATTTCACTGGAATGGGATCGTGGAAACTGAGCGGTCCCTGCACGATTTTGAATTGCGTGTTTCTTTCCCCGCCTCGTTCAACCCCGATGCTGCAACAGTCTATTACAAGCCGGAGTCTTCCGCGCCCCTGGACGCCGCGCGCGCAACGGATTCAGTGCGTCGCTTGCTCGGCATCGCAAAATTCCCCAAAGCTACCGTGGAGAAAACGAATACCGGATACCGCGTCCAAGTGCGCGATTTGGCCGAACAACGCGAAGTCCACGCTGGCCCTGGCGTAATCGCAATCGTTGAAACCGATCCGAATGGCAAAGTGTTGAGCGACGAACTCGCCTGGGATCGAAAGTAGTACTTGGAGTGCGGCGGTCTTGCCGCCGCTTTAACGGCCGAGCGCACGAAGCAAAAATTCAGCCCACGTTTGAGATTGTGCTCGCGCGAGGGATCGTCATTGTTTCCTACGCTGTGAAAGCGGCGGCCCTTCGAAGCCCGCCTGCGGCAGGCAGGCTCAGGGTAAACTAGACCGCCGCACTCCAAAAAATTCCCGCTCGCTAGACTTCGTCTTGTGAATGTTTTCGTTCCCGCAAGACCACCCGCGACACCACGTAACTTATAGCCACAAACACGATCACGACTACGGCCACTTGCAATTTGTGACGCGTCAAGTATGGCAGGGCGTCCGCGCCATAACGGATGGCTAAATATCCAACTCCGAAATAGCGAATCACCCGCGCCAGGCCCACTGCCGAAGCGAAACTCGTAAGCGGAACTTCAAAAACGCCGGCAGCCAACACAAAAAATTTGAAGGGAGTGGGCGGCGGCAACATTGCGGCTATCAGCATCCCCCCGAATCCGTTGCGCTCGACCCAGTGGCGGATGGCCCTGCCGCGAGGGCCGACCTTCTGATGAAACGCAGTTTCCTCGACCTTACGAGCCAATAGAAATAATACGACGCATCCCAGCAGCGAGCCGAGCACCGCCATGCTGGCGTACAACGGCATGCGCGCCGGGCGCCGTATGGAAAGCTCGATCAGCAGCAAATCATTGATCACGGGAAAAGTCAGGAAGGATGAGTCAAGGAATGAAATCAAGAATAGCCCTGGCGCACCCAACGCCCCGGCGAATGCCACAATCTTTTGCTTCCAAGCGCCGAGCTGTGCGCGCAATGAGAAGTGTTCCCCCGTTGGCTCTACCGTGCCGCTACTGTGAGAATGCGCCGCGATCGAAATGGCTCATGAACACTTGCATGAGCGCGGTGCGGTGCAAATTTGGCAATCTGGGAATTTCGCCGATTACCCGGACATGCCCGAAGCGCTCGATCGTTTCGCGATTTTCCCGGTTCTGATCGCCGATCAGCACCACACCATGCACGGGCAATTCCGCCGCATGCAGCGCCGCCAACGTGAGCAGGGTGTGATTGACCGTGCCGATGCTGCTCCGCGCCGCCAAAATCACCGGCAGCTTGAATTTGACCATCATATCCAGCATGAATTGTTTCTGATTGATGGGCACCAGCACGCCGCCCACGCCCTCGATGACCACCCAATCATTATTTAAGCTGCTCGGCAAATTGATCCGCCCCAGATCAATCTCCGTACCGGCCCACCGCGCGGCGAGGTCCGGCGACACCGGGGGCACAAATTTGTATACCTCATCAATCGTGCGGTCCGTGCCGATCCCCGCGAGGCGCATCACCGTGACGCGATCCGATCCTTCCAGCGTGCCGGTTTGAATCGGCTTCCAATACACCGCGTCCAGCGCTGCGCAAAGCAGCGCCGCGAGCGTCGTCTTGCCTACCCCTGCATCCGTCCCGGTGATGAAGAAATGATTCCTCAACCGCGCCTCTCCTCAATTGTGCACGGGCAGGCCAAATTCCGTTTGCCGACGGTCGCTACGAGCGCGTATCTGGCTTCGTTTGAGTCAGTAAGATTCGATGGCATCCGATTCGAGGACTTCAGTTTCAGAGTTTGCACACCTACGCTTCCTCTTCGGCGAATTCTGGCCTTTTTACCCACCCCACTGGACAATCATCGCCGCCGACCTGCGTAGCTCCCAATTCTAACGGTCCGTCCTAACCGTCCTAGAACGATGACGCATGTTACCATCGGTTTGCAATTCAGCGCGACTGACGGTGAACCCCTCGACGCGTTTTCGTTAGCCATTGCTCTCAGCGACGAGGGGAAGTGAGACCCCTTTAGACCGATCCCAGGGATGCACTCGAACGGAAATCTGGCTAGTGTCCGGACATTTGGCGGAATGACGCGAGCTGGGGTGAATGCGCAAGGCGCTCCGGGAAATGTTGAACGTAATGTTTCATATTGGGTGCCAGAACTCCAGATAGTGGAACGCGCGCATTTCCTGAATCGCTTGTTCCGCCGTCCAGCCATCGAAGGCAATGCGATAAGCGGCGATGAACGTGCCGCTGCGATCTCCACCTAGCCAGCAATGGATGAAGATTCGCCGCCGGGGCTGCTCACGAATCAGGGTAAAAAACTGAGCAATCTCTTCGTCTTTCGGTGTGGCCCAACCTGAGCCAGGCAGATTAATGAAACGAATCCCGAGGGCTTCCGCATGCTCGCGTTCATTGGCGATTAAACCATGCAGTTCGCCGCGCAAGTCGATAATGGTGTCGACGTCAAATTTCTTGAGCTGGTCAACTTCCCCCAACGTAGGCTGCACGCCACGATACAGATAACCGTTGACCTTGCCAAAATCCGAAATGCCTGGGACGTCGATCTTCTCTGCAAAAGCGAACTGCCCAGCTGGAGGCACGGCGCGATGCCGGCCGGCACAGCCCGCGGTACCCACGGCTAAAAGGAACAAAACGAAGCATCCGAAACTGGTGCAAGGCCTCACTTGTACGTTAGATGCGGACGGAATTTAGAACGAGCACTTAAAGCAGGACTAAAAAGGCGTACCCTAAACGAAACCGTTATGTTCATTCGCGCCGGTTTGACCAGCCATTAGCGAAATGTTATAAATCAACGACTTCGGAAAGGCCTTGCGTCGAGCATCCAGGGTCGATCGCCCAAGGCAGTCAGTGAAGTTAGAGCAGTTGAACGACGCTCGGCGCCTGTGGTTTCAAGTTCGTCCCATCTACAACATGGGGCTTTCTGGTAGTCTGGCAAGCTCCTCCCGGTCGCAGCAAGGAATCACCAGGCATACTGGTGTGCCGGAAAAGGATGCCCAGCAACGTTAAGCAGTAATTTCGAAATCTCTTTGGTTATCACGGAGGAGTGTTAATGCGCACCTGGCTTACACCTGCCTGGGCACTAGCTCGCAAATTGTCAAGATTCGGCATCGCGGCCGGAGTTGTTTCGTTGCTCAGCGCTGTCAGCGCGTTCGCGCAAGCGACCGAGGAAGCCGGCGGCGAAGCGGCCCTGAAGCTGCCTGACTTGACCCAGGTCCAGTTCCTCGGCATTGACGGCCACAAACTTCTGCTCTTCGGCATTCTCTTTTGCGTCTTCGGACTTATCTTCGGGCTGGTAATTTACAGCCGGCTCAAAAATCTTCCCGTGCACAAATCCATGCGGGATATTTCCGAGCTGATCTACGAAACTTGCAAGACTTACCTCATCACCCAGGGCAAATTCCTGATCGTGCTCTGGCTATTTATCGCCGTAGTGATCGTGCTTTACTTCGGCGTACTCGCTCCCGTCCCCGGCAAGTCTGTCGCCGTCACGCTGCCCATCATTCTGGCCTTCAGCCTAGTCGGCATCGCCGGCAGCTACGGCGTGGCCTGGTTCGGCATTCGCGTCAATACTTTCGCGAACTCGCGCACTGCCTTCGCCAGCCTGCGCGGCAAACCCTATCCGATTTACCACACGCCGCTGGAAGCGGGCATGAGCATCGGAATGATGCTCATCTCGGTCGAATTGCTGATGATGCTTTTGATCCTTCTCTTCATTCCCGGCGACTATGCCGGCCCCTGCTTCATCGGTTTCGCTATTGGCGAATCGCTCGGCGCGGCCGCGCTGCGCATCGCCGGCGGCATCTTCACCAAAATCGCCGACATCGGTTCCGACCTGATGAAGATCGTCTTCAAGATCAAGGAAGACGATGCTCGCAACCCGGGCGTAATCGCCGACTGCACTGGAGATAACGCGGGAGATTCCGTTGGCCCCAGCGCGGATGGTTTCGAAACCTACGGCGTGACCGGAGTCGCGCTGATCACCTTCATCCTCCTAGGCGTGAAGGACCCCACCGTGCAGGTGCAACTCCTGGTCTGGATTTTCGTTATGCGCATTGTGATGCTGGTGGCCAGCGCGCTCGCTTATTTCATCAACGGTCTCATCGCCAAAGCACGTTTCGGCACCGTAGACGAAATGAACTACGAGACTCCGCTCACGTGGCTTGTTTGGATTACCTCCGCGGTCTCCATCGGGTTCACCTACGTAATCTCATCGCTCATCATTCCGGTCCTCAACGGCGATTCTTCGCAGTGGTGGAAGCTGGCCACGATTATTTCTTGCGGCACACTGGCCGGCGCCATCATTCCCGAACTCGTCAAAGTCTTTACCTCCACTGAATCGCGGCACGTTCGCGAAGTTGTCCGCTCCGCGGAAGAAGGCGGCGCATCGCTCGGCATACTCTCCGGCTTCGTGGCCGGAAACTTCTCCGCTTACTACATCGGTCTGGCCATGGTCGCGCTCATGTCCGTCGGCTATCTCATCAGCAACCTAGGGCTCGGGGGCGTCATGATCGCCGCTCCTGTTTTCGCTTTCGGCCTGGTCGCCTTCGGATTCCTCGGCATGGGTCCGGTCACCATTGCGGTCGATTCCTATGGCCCCGTCACCGACAACGCGCAATCGGTGTATGAACTCTCGCTCATCGAGCAAGTTCCCGGCATTCAAGGCGAGCTAAAACGCGATTACAACATCAACGTCAACTTCGAGCGCGCCAAGACGCTTCTCGAAGCCAACGACGGCGCTGGCAACACCTTCAAGGCCACCGCCAAGCCGGTGCTGATTGGCACCGCCGTAGTCGGCGCCACCACCATGATTTTTTCCATCATCATGGCCCTTACCCACGGCCTCACGGTCAACGTAGAAAAGCTTTCGCTGCTCCACGCGCCTTTTGTACTTGGCCTCATCACCGGCGGCGCCATGATCTATTGGTTCACCGGCGCCTCCACCCAAGCGGTCACTACCGGCGCCTACCGCGCCGTTGAATTCATCAAGGGTCATATCAAGCTCGACGGCGCCGCGGCCGCCAGCGTCGCGGACAGCAAGCGCGTCGTCGAAATTTGCACGCAGTATGCGCAGAAGGGCATGCTCAACATTTTTATCGCCGTGTTCTTCGCGACCTTGTCCTTCTCTTTCATCGAGCCGTTCTTCTTCATCGGCTATCTGATGTCTATCGCCACCTTCGGCTTGTACCAAGCCATCTTCATGGCCAACGCCGGCGGCGCCTGGGACAACGCCAAGAAAATCGTCGAAGTCGAGCTGAAACAAAAAGGCACACCGCTGCACGATGCAACGGTAGTTGGCGATACGGTGGGCGATCCGTTCAAAGACACTTCTTCGGTCGCTCTGAATCCGGTGATCAAGTTCACTACGTTGTTCGGCTTGCTCGCCGTCGAACTGGCCGTGCAACTGACCGCGTCGCAAGGCGCCAATCTCGCGCACGTCCTGGCGGCGGCCTTCTTTGCCGTCTCTTTCTTCTTCGTATATCGTTCGTTCTACGGCATGCGCATCCGCGCCGGCGCCTAGCTTTGGAGTGCGGCGGCTTGTCGCCGCTTTTACAAGTGCGACACGACACAACTCGATCCGACGAGCGCGCTGCCAGCCTGCCTTCCGCTGGTGTAGTCTTCACAATTTCCGCCTCAAAAGCGGGAGCGAGACTCCCGCACTCCAAAATCTCTTTCTCAATCCGTTACCGAGGTTTGCAATGAAAAAAATCGCTGCCATTTTATCGCTCTCACTCTTCGCCTTCTCGGCGCTCTCGCTAGCCCAAACCCAGGTCGATCCCAAATACGAAATCCACGACTGCAATCGCCCGCTGCCGCCCGTGGTCGATCCCGGCACGGCCAGCACGCAGGAAACACCCGGCCATGCTCCCTCTGACGCAATCGTACTTTTTGACGGCAAGGATCTTTCCAAGTGGCAACACAAAGACGGCAGCCCCGCCAAATGGAAAGTAGAAACCGGTTATTTCGAAGTAGTGCCCAAAACTGGTCAGCTCTACACCAAGGACGCCTACGGCGATTGCCAGCTCCACGTCGAATTCGCGGAGCCAAATCCACCGAAGGGCGAAGACCAGGATCGTGGCAACAGCGGCGTCTTCCTGCACAACCTCTACGAAATCCAGGTGCTGGACTCCTACCAAAGCAAGACGTACGCCGATGGCCAGGCTTCCGCCGTCTATGGCCAGTTCCCTCCCCAAGTGAACGCCTCGCGCCCGCCCGGCCAGTGGCAGACCTACGACATCATCTTCCACGGCCCGCGTTTCGATTCCGCCGGCAAGCTCCTGCGCCCGGCCCGCATCTCCGTTCTGCACAATGGTGTGCTGGTTCAAGACAACGTGGAGCCGACCGGCCCTACCGGGCATCACATGCGCCCACCGTACACTGCCGGCCCAGAAAAACTTCCGCTATCGCTACAGGATCACGGTCATCCCGTCCGCTACCGCAACATCTGGCTCCGCGAACTGAAATAGTACCGGGACACTCCTGCCTGTCCTGCCCACCGCAGCAGCCAGGATCTTTCGAAATATTGGCGGGATTACTTCCGGATCACCGACAATTCTCCCAGAACCTCGTGATGGCCTTCCTCATCAGCGCTCGAGAAAGATCTTGGATTCCATCGTAAGTTGACTCTTACGAAAGAAGTGCCTTACCATTAACCAATGGATGCCATTTTGCAAGCGCTGGCTGACGGGACGCGGCGACACATTCTTGCGCTGGCGTGGAGAAACGAGTGCACCGCTGGCGAGATTGCCAGCCATTTCCGCATGAGCCGGCCGGGTGTTTCGCAACATCTCGCGGTGTTGCTCAAAAGCAATCTCCTTGTGGTCCGTCGCGCGGGAACGCGCCGGCTCTACCGTGCGAATCGGCGTGCAGTCACGCAGCTACGCGCAGACCTCGGTGCATTCTGGGACGCCAATCTGAGCCGACTCAAAATCGCGGCAGAGGTAACCGAGCGAAAGAAATACGACCGGTGAGCGGCGAACGCGGCGTTATCGAACGCGAGATTTTTATCGCCGCAGCGCCAGAGACCGTGTTCGGTTTTTTGGTAGATCCCGTGCTGATAGCTAAATGGTTCGGGGTTACCCACACCGTGGAGGCCTACCCGGGAGGCGTGTTCCGCGTCGAAGTAAGCCGAACCAACGTGGCGCGAGGTAGCTATACCGAAGTGATACCCCACCGCCGCGTAGCCTTCACTTGGGGCTGGGAATCGGGTGATCCCTCGCTCACCGCCCTATTGCCGGGCAGCTCGCTTGTCGAGATAGACCTGGAACCGCGAAATGGCGGTACGCTTGTTCGCCTTCGGCATAGCGGGTTGCCGGATTCGCTGGAGAGAATTCATGGCGAACGATGGTCCCACCATCTTGCTCGGCTCGAAGAGGTGGTCCTTGAATCGGTAGCCAAACGCAAAGCGAACCTGTAATCAAAGGAGAAGGCGTGAAAACGAAAACCATTCAGCAAACCGTTCGGTTTAAGGGCTCTCCGCGAGAAGTCTATGAACTGCTTATGAACTCCAAGAAACACCAGTCGCTTTCCGGGGAAAAAGCAGTCATCAGCGCGAACGTACCCGGCAAGTTTAAGGCTTGGAATGGGCACATCACCGGCTTCAACCTCGCACTAATACCGGGAATGAAAATCGTTCAGGCTTGGCGCGCCACGGGCTGGTGGTCGGATCACTACTCGATCGCGATCTTTAATATCGAAAAGGCGAAGGATGGTTCACTGATGCGCTTCACGCAAATTGGCGTGCCGTCCCACAGATACAGCGGGCACCATCGCGGCTGGATCGAGGCGTATTGGACGCCCATGAAGGAAGTGCTCGCCAGCGGCAAGATTAGCGACAAAACCCGCGCCAGAGTTAAGGCAGACCGGGAAAAGCGGATTAGCACGCAGCATTTTCGCAGAAAAATATCAGGCGGGGCCTAGATCAAGCATCCAGCGACGAAGGAACGCGAAACTGTAGTCGTCGGGGCGCCGTGATTACCAGTAAATCCAAGATATGGTTCGCCTTTAGATTTGGCGATTGCGCCTGGATGACGAGCAACTCTGACGTAACGCGATTAGGTAAGGGTTGCCGACCAACCGCCCGGAATCAGCGGGAGCCTACAGGTCGAAAACAAACAATTCATTGGAAATGGGCACCTCATCGGCTCATCGCTTAAGTGAACCGCATACTTCTTTGCCTTGATATGCAATCGGACGGGTCACCGCATTTTCTAAGAGTGCCACAGGAAAGACCGATGTATCATTCGACCTTTGGCCCGCGTACGTCACGTTCCGTACGAGGAATTATTGGGACCGAGGCGCGGAGCTTCCGAGACTGGGTCACCCAGAAGTACACGAAATCCCATGGCAGATTGGCAAATACGAGAAAAGCGGCCGCTCCGAGGACCGGTGCGCGAGGAAGCGGGGCCGACGCTCAAAAACTACATCACGCCCGCCGGGTTGCAGCGGCTGAAAGACGAGCATCGGTTCCTACTGAGTCGCGAGCGGCCCGCGGTGGTGGAGGTTGTAGCGTGGGCTGCTAGTAACGGGGACCGCAGTGAAAACGCCGACTACCTCTACGGCAAGCGACGGTTAGGCCAGATCGATTCGCGGATTCGCTTTCTCACGAAACGCATTGACGCGGCCGTGGTCGTCGATCCCGCCGCTCCGCGGTCGGGGTCAGCCGCTACGCGCGCCTTCTTCGGCGCAACCGTGACCTACAAGGACGCCGGCGGCCTCGAACACGTCGTATCGATCGTCGGCATCGACGAGGTCGACCTCGACCGTGGCTACATCAGCTGGCGCTCGCCTCTGGCCAATGCGCTGATGAAGGCGAGCCCCGGCGATCGCGTGAACCTGCGCGCGCCAGCAAAGACGGAGCGTCTCGAGATCATCGAGGTCGAGTACTCGCCGATTCCGATGGATCCTTTCCGCGAACCGCTAGGAGCTCAGTCGAAGATGTCCGGCTCGCAGGTTTAGAGCAGCAAGGCGAACGGTGCGGAAAGAACCGCCAGAGTGTCCTGAACTCGCCGTTACTGCTTTGTGGGAGACGGGAACTCCGGGTTAACGTGCCATGTTGCCCCTAGGTGTTGATGAAGCGACTGCCCTGGTCATTACAGACACGCGACAAGCCGGGTTTCAGCCCCCGACGTATGCCTTCGCCCCCACCCAAAAACATTCGTCACCTGTGTCGATTCGGCACCTTCTCGTTCGACGTATCGGGAGAGCATCAACTAAGCTCTGAACTTGAACGTCACATCAACTCAGCGCGAAAGGACAAATAAAATGCGATTCATGGTCATCGTCAAATCCACGAAAGACTCCGAAAACGAAGGCGCACCCCCCGATCCCCAGATCATGGCCGACATGAACAAATTCAACGACGAGCTCTTTGAAGCCGGAGTCTTGTTAGGCTACGACGGTCTTCACCCCTCCTCCAAAGGCGCCCGCGTCCACTTCTCCGGCAAGAACCGCACCGTCATTGACGGCCCTTTCGCCGAAAGCAAGGAACTCATCGGCGGCTTCTGGTTCTGGCAGGTCAGGTCTCTCGAAGAGGCCATCGAGTGGGTCAAGCGATGCCCCAACCCCGACGCCGCAGGCGACTGCGAGATAGAGATCCGCCAGATCTTCGAGCCCGAAGACTTCGCATCTGCCTTCAACGACGAAGAAATTCAGAAGGAAAAAAACTTCCGCGCTCAAATGGCAGCTCGAGCAGCCAAGAAATAGTCCCACCTGCACGACGTATCCAAACCGGCGCGATCGCTAGCACGCTGAATGTTCGAAAAATACAGGTTCGGTCGAAGTGTGAACGGAGAAGTAGAAAACGAAAAAAACAGAAGGGGTCGATGCGAACCTTCCTCGTCGCCATTCTTCTTTTTGCTGCTTCAAGCGCCAATGCTCAACAGGTTGCGCCGGCCCCGAAGTTCATTCGCGAGAACTCTTGGGAGCGGCGGAAGCACTTGATGCGGCTGGAAAGCTCGAGGACCTCGATGTGGGCGGGGCAGTCACCTTGAAGAAGAGCGGAGGGCCGGCAAAGACGCCGGCGCTACGACGGAAGATAAAAGGCCCCCCACGCAGGTACGGCGTGCGGGGCACCCGGCGAACTGAAACAGTACGGAGACACTCCTGCCTGTCCTGCCCACCGCAGCATCCGGGATCTTTTGAAATATTGGCGGGATTACTTCCGGATTGCCGACAATCGGCTCGCCATCTCTCCTGGGACCGACGCGCCGGTCCTAGCTTGTGAGGTTATAGATTATGCCAAATGGATCTTTGACATAGCAGCGAGGAAAATCCGGCTCGTCCTTGACAACTTCACAGCCCTCCTCTACTAGTCGCTGCTTCGCGTCGGCAACGTTGTCGACCGTCACTTCCAAGACTGGCCCCAAGGACGGGCCAGGCTCGATGAACAAGTTGATGTGCTTGCCATGGAGGCCGATCATCTTCGGGTTGTTGTCGGTAATTTCGAATCCGAGATGATTGACATAAAAAAGGGCAGCTTCCTTAGGATCTGGGGCTTGAATTAGGATGTCTGGACCAAAGCGGTTTGCCATGTTATTCCTCGCGAGGAAGTATGGTACTAACCTATGCAGCGTCAGGTCGAGACAATCCGCAACGGACGGCACGACGGCGAATCGCTCTGCGCTGCGCGGATGCACTAAAGTTGGGAGGTGTCGCATGCTTTCTGGGGGACTTTTGGATAAGAATCCTCATTCTGTTCGTTCCTGTAGTTCTCATCAAGCGATCAGGAAAGCTGGCCGCTTCGTGCAAACTCTCCCTGTATTGATCTGGCCGAGTGCTGCCCTCCTCGCGGCTTTCGCTCTTGCTGGTTGTTCCGCTCGCGCCGCAGGATCAGCCGAGTCACAGTCGCTTCCCCCTGCTCGTGCGGCCGCTATTGGCGAGAGCGCGCGCACGTTCATGCATACCGTGGCCCATGATGTCACTCAAGAGGGGCCGCTGGCGTGGCTCAAGTTCTTCGACAACGGCCCAGAATTCTTCATGGCCGTTAACGGACAGCTAGCGTTCCCGAACGCAGCCGCCGCAAAGGAGGGCACTCAGAATTTTGCGCGGACCCTCAACCATATCGAATTGACATGGGGTGACGATTTGCGCGTTGATCCTCTCACTGCCGAACTCGCGGTCGTCGCAGCGTCGTGGCGCGAGATCCAGGTAGATAAGGCTGGGCATCGTACCGAGACAGCCGGATACTTTACTGCCTTGGTTGAGTATCGAGACGGTCGCTGGCGATTCCGAGACGCCCACTGGTCGGCGCCTATACCGCTGCCACCCGCGCGTTAGCGGCTCACAATGTAAGAGTGTCGCTTAGGACCGCAGCAGCCAGGATCTTTTGAAATATTGGCGGCATTACTTCCGGATTGCCGACGATCCGCGAGTTATGGTCACAGTCCTAAGCGGCGGAGCAGATCGTTAAAGCGCGCGTCGGCTCGAAGCGGATCGAGCCTCGGATCGCACTTAATCCAGCAGGTCAGGGTCAGGGACCTTTCCTGGTACGCCTTCTCCAAGGAATCAAAGGCGCGCTGGGGCTCCCCCAGACCGACTTGGATGAGCGAGACGTGATACGAATCGGCATAGAATGGTTGGCTCGGCTTCATTAATTGCTGGAGGAGGTTCTCTGCCTCAGCCCTGCGCCCCGCACGAGCACACGCGTGGCCATGGAATCCGATCGCAAAGGCTACATCCATGAGACCACTCTCCCGGGCCTTCTGAAGAGAGGTTACCGCCTCCTCGTGCATCCCTTTCTCCGTGCAGGCAATTCCGAGCCAGAGGGCACACAATGGAAAGTTGGGTTCCATCTCCAACGCTTCACGGCAGTACGCGATGGCGTCGTCGTAGCGGCGTGCATGGTAGTGAACCCACGCCGCATGGTGGTGAAGCACGAGCGAGAGCGGGTCGATCTGCTGAGCCCGGCAGATTGCAGCGATGGCCTCATCGGAACGCCCCATTGCAGTAAGGCAAAGCGCATACCAGCTGTGGGCCAGCGAGTTAGCAGGATCGAGGTGAACCGCCTGCCGGAAGGCGGATTCAGCGTTCCTCCAGTCTCTGTCACTGGCGCTAACGAAGCCGAGCACGGTATATCCATCGGCCAGTTCTGGATCGATTTCTACGGCCTTGAGAGCCGCCGCCTTGGCCTGTTCGATCCCCTCCCTTGGAGTCAAGGCGTTGAACCAGGTCAACAAGATGTAGCCCTCGGCCAGGCCCGCGTAGGCCAGAGCGTATCCAGGGTCTTCCTGAATCGCCCGCTGGAAGTAAGGGAGGGCGCGCTTGAGACTCTCTCCGGTACGCCTGGCCCAGTGATAGCGGCCTTTGAGGTAAGTCAGATACGCTTCTCGGTTCTGAGTATGCTGTCTGGCGAGACGCTGCTTTTCCTCGCCTGTTAACCTTAGCCTTAGCGCCCCGGCGACCTGCGCGGCGATCTCTTCCTGCACAGAAAAAATTTCAGAAAGCTGACGATTATAGCGTTGGCCCCAAAGCTGTGCCTCACTATCCAAATCCACGAGCTCCGAGCTAACCACCAGACTTTCGCCTCGCTGCATCACTCTTCCGGTGACAACAGCATCGACACCGAGCTCACGTCTCAGACTTGCGGTGTCGGCCTCTCGCGTCTTGTACCGGAACGCGGTGTTCCGCGGCACAACGCGCAACTTCGCCAGCTGCGACAGATGGTTAATGATTGCTTCTGTGATTCCTTCACTCAAATAATCAGTACCAGAATCACCATTGGCATTGGTGAACGGCAGCACTAGCAAGGAATTTATGGTCTTGGCATCTCTCTGACTTCGATCAGCAGGTCGGACTGCCTCCTGGATGCCTGGAGCGGCAGGAGTTCCATTCACGAAAGTAACCGGCGCCAGCAACCGATAGCCCCGCTTGGGGATGGTTTGAATGACCTTGGGTTCCCGCGCGTCATCCTCGAACACCTTCCGCAATTCCGAGACCGAGCGCGTTAGGACATCGTCGGTCACAAACGTATCCGCCCAAACCGTCTGGAGCAGCTTTTCCTTGGGGATAGCTTCGCCAGAGTGCTGGGCCAAGCAGACCAACACTTCCATCACTTTCGGCTCGACGTGAATTGTCACGCCCTCGCGCGTGATGGCGTCAAGACTGGGCTGTACCAGCCAGGCTCCCACTCGGAAGTCGCGGTCCACGGCCTGCTCCGGCGAACTAAGTGGCTGGATTATATACCCCTTGTGTAACGCGGCTGAAAGATTCGGGCGGTGCGTCGCCTCGGGAAAACCTCTGCCGAATTTCGTCTCTCCCTCAGGACTTGTCCCAGATAACCGAGTAAGAGTCTGCCCACGGCCCGAGTTTGAGTCTTTAAGGAGCACAGTATGAGACGAAAACATGCTTTGACGATTCTGGCAGCAGTTTTTTCTCTAACGGTTGGTCTGGGCGCAGTTCCATCGGCACAAGCCGGACAGTGTTCGTTGGCGGGCGCCGCCGGAAAGTGGGGCTACACATACACCGGAGCGATCATCCTTCCAACCGGCGCAGTCCCCGTCGCGGCTGTGGGCCGATTCACTTTGGACGCGGATGGGAATCTCTCCGGGACGCAGACCAGAAGCAATGGCGGTGCCTCCGCGGAGGAAACACTTACAGCTGAGGTGACGGTGAATGCCGATTGCACAGGGACAGGAGCCTTCAACGTGTACCAATCGGGCCAGTTGGTTCGTTCCGCAGTCTTGGCCCTCGTGTTCGACGATGACTCGAGGCAACTACGCGCGATTTTCGAGTCGCTGACGCTCGCCAATGGACCAAGCCTCCCGGTAGTCATAACTGTTGACGCGAAGAAGCTCTTTACTGCCGAAGAAAACGACTGAGGG
>Ga0307477_10001201_pt1 | contig 22759 bp, 27 predicted proteins | sample atmos_gasesECM2C_FD_203316 | JGI IMG/M metagenome (GOLD analysis project Ga0307477, IMG submission 203316) | Hardwood forest soil microbial communities from Morgan-Monroe State Forest, Indiana, United States - atmos_gasesECM2C_515 | ecosystem: Environmental > Terrestrial > Soil > Temperate...
TGCGATGATGGCGGCTTTGTTTGTCATCCCCGATCCGCAAGGATCGGGTCAATAGCTGGGCCTAGCCTTTTTCCATGGTCATTTTATTGACCATATTCTTTCCCTTTTGTTCTTCCCAGCTCAGCGTGACCTTCTCGCCCTTTTTCAGGCTGCCCATCTTCAGGCTCTTTTCCAGCATATAGGTCTGGCCGTTATCCAGTGTGATCTCGTGGGACTTCATGTTGATCTTGTCGATGGTTCCCGTAACGTCGCTCCACGCCCAGGCGAAGCTGCCGCTCATCACCATCATTGCCGCAAGTGCCGGAACAGCGATCTTCTTCATGACAGATTCTCCTTCATAACCCTTGTTCAAGGCCCGATTAGAAAATCGTCATGGACGTAAATTGTTTCAGGGATTAACGGAATTTGAGATGCAGCTTGATCGCGACAGATACTCAAGGGCTGCGCTCCAGTTCGTCGCCTGCCGCTGCGATGCCGTCGAAATAAAACGTCCACACCAGCAGGTTTTTGCGGCAGGCCTCGACCACGGCGTCTTCCATGTTTAGTTCGCGGGCATAGCGGGCGATCGTGTTCCATCCCGTATTGGAATGTTCGAGATCGGCGGCTTCGTGCATTTCGAACCAGACGAGTTGCCGGTCGTCGAGCTGAAATGCTTCACGCCAGCGCCTTTTCTCGGCGCCGCTTCTACCCCATTGGCGGTAGGCTCCCACGCCGTAGCCCGAAACATTGGGGCGCTCGGCGCAGGTATTGGCGACGATGCCTTCCAGCCAATGGCGGTTTGACATCAGCCCGTCCCACGCCGCCCAGCAGATTTGCGTCGTATCGAGAGGTTTGGCGTTTTGAACATCTTCCAGGCGCATGCCGAGATGGGTGCCAAGCTCTTCGAGATGCTGCCAATGCGGTTTGCCATGGCCGTATTTCTCGTCGGCGATGACTTCGTCGGCGCAAGCCTCGATGATCCTCAGCCTCGTGTCCCAGTCCGGACAATTCGTCGCGACGCGTAGCTTCAGCACCGAATTGCGCTGTCGCGTATTCAGGCGATGCTGCATCACCCACATGCGCGCGCGTCCCATGGTGATGGGTTCGTTGAAGAACCGGGTGCGCCGGCAATATTCGTCCACCAGTTCGTCCAAACGGGCAATGACGGGATCGGATGATGGCGTCACTTAATCTCCCGACGAAAGCAGCCCCAGCCTCCCCCTTGCGGGGGCCGAAAACGCGGCACGCGTTTTCGGGTGGGGGGTGAACCACAAGCTCGAAAGTCTGCTAACATAACAAGCGCGATTGCTGTGAGACCTATCAATGAATAATTCTCCACTCCTCCGCCTCACGCTTGCCGCTCTCTGCGCGGGCTTCGCGCTGATCCCCGCGCGCGCAGCGGAATCCATCCCCGACTTCGCGCCTGATGCCGATACCGGCTGGCTTGCGCCCGAGGATGAATTCATGCCTCCCTCAAGCGGCCCGGGCCCGGTGCTGTCGGATCCCGCGCACCCTTATCTCAGCTTCTACAAATATCCGCGCAATCCGCATCCCGCCTATCGCGTCGCGGATCTGAGCAATCCGATCCTTCAGCCGTGGACGCGCGAAGCGCTCAGCCGCGCCAATGAACGCGCGCTGTCGGGCGCGGAAGTGCCGCTTCCCAAGGAGCGCTGCTGGCCCACGGGCGTCCCGGGCTTCGATATCCTTCCCGCGACGCCGGTTTATTTCCTGCAGACGCCGAAAGAGGTGGTCTTCGTCTGGACGCAGGACCATCAGGTTCGCCACATCTATCTCAACCAGAACCATTCCGCGCATTTGACGCCGTCCTGGTTTGGCGAATCCGTCGGCCATTATGAAGGCGATACGCTCGTGGTGGACACCGTCGGCATCAGCACCAGGACCTTCGTCGACAATTATTTTACGCCGCATACGGATCAACTTCACGTGCTGGAGCGCTTTCACATGGTCGAAGGCGGCAAGACCCTGCAAGTCGACATCCATGTCGAGGACCCGGGTGCCTTTACCATGCCTTGGAACGCCATGCAGCGTTACCGGCGCGTGGCCCAGGGGCCGTTGCCCGAAACGGTTTGCGCGGAAAACAATGGCGACCATTTCAACCACGGCCTCGATCCCATCCCGCAAGCGAACCATTCCGAGTTTTGAGAGATATCTCCATGTTGGACCTGGTGATCGAGCAGCGCCGGAAGGATCTTGGAGGTTTCGAGGTCGGGAGGGTGCTGCCCTTTGCGAGCAGGCGGATGGTCGGCCCATTCATCTTCTTCGACCATATGGGCCCGGTCGACCTGCCGCGCGGATTGCCGAAGAGCGCCGACGTTCGCCCGCATCCGCATGTCGGGCTTTCCACCATTACCTATCTCTTCGATGGCGAGGTCATGCACCGCGATAGCCTCGGCTCGGCGCAGGCGATCCGTCCGGGCGAAGTCAATTGGATGACCGCCGGAAAGGGAATTACCCATTCCGAGCGCTTCGAGCGCGCCCGCGCCGAGGGCGACAAAATGCACGGCATCCAGGCTTGGGCTGCATTGCCGCTCAAGGACGAAGACATTGCCCCTTCCTTCCACCACCACGACACTGCCGATCTTCCCACGCAGGAAAGCGACGGCCTTTGGGCAAGGCTGGTGGTCGGCGAGGCCTTCGGCGCAAAAGCGAAGGTGCCCGTTCATTCGCCGATGTTTTATGTGCATTGCCGGCTCAAATCCGGCGCAAGGGTGGAGCTGCCCGAACAATACACCGAACGGGCTGCCTATATCGTGTCAGGCGCCGTGACGCTCGGCGGGCGCAATTACGAGGCCGGCCGCATGCTGGTCTTCACCGCCGGACAGAACGCCGCCTTGGCTTGCGAGCGGCCCACTACGCTGATGCTTCTGGGCGGCGAGCCCGTCGGCGAGCGCTTCATCGAATGGAATTTCGTCGCTTCTTCCGAGCAGCGGATCGAACAGGCCAAAGCCGATTGGCGCGCCGGACGCATGAAATTGCCCGTCGGCGACGACCAGGAATTCATTCCCCTGCCTCCCGATCCGCCGCCCTCGCCGAATCCGATGTCATGAGCGGCGATTGGCCCGAGCTTCCATTCGACGAATGGAAGGACACTTGCGCGAGCATCCATCTCTGGACGCAGATCGCAGGAAAAATCCGGCTCGCCTGCGCGCCAATGGTCAACCATTGGTGGCAGGTCCCCCTCTATGTGACGAGCCGCGGCTTGACCACATCGGCGATTCCCTATGGCGGGCGCTATTTCCAGATCGATTTTGACTTCATCGCGCACCGCCTTGAGATCGCGTCGAGCGATGGAAGAACTGAGCATCTTATGCTCGTCCCCCGGACGGTAAGCGAGTTCTATGAAGAGCTGATGCGCCGGCTGAGGAGTCTGGGAATCGAAGTCCGTATCTGGACAATGCCGGTTGAAATTCCCGATCCCATCCCGTTCGACGAGGACCGCGTTCATTCGGCTTACGACCCCGAACAGGCGAACCGGTTCTGGCGCGTTCTCGTCCGCGCCGATCAATTGCTCACGAGATTTCGCGCAGGCTTCATCGGCAAGGCCAGCCCGGTGCATTTCTTTTGGGGCGGTTTCGATCTCGCAGTCACCAGGTTTTCCGGCCGGCGCGCTCCCGCGCACCCCGAAGTTCCCGGCATAGCCCTCTCCATCGTCCGCGAAGGCTACTCTCACGAAGTCAGCAGTTGCGGCTTTTGGCCCGGCAATGGCGGTTTTGGCCGCGCCGCTTTCTATTCCTACGCCTACCCGGCGCCGCCCGGCTTCGGGGAGGCACCAATTTCTCCTGGTTCGGCTTTCTTCGCGCCTGAGCTTGGCGAGTTCATCCTGCCCTATGACGCGCTCCAAATCCCGGATGCGGAAAACGCCGTGCTCGCTTTCCTGCAAAGCAGCTATGAAGCCGCCGCCAATCTTGGCGGTTGGAATCGAGCCGAACTCGAACGAAAATGACTCATTGCTCAAAGCAGGCTATAGCAGCTCTAAGGAACGCAAGAAGGAAATCCAATGTCTGACGCCTCGTCTTTCAGACGCCTCGCTAAATTCACCGTGCGCGCCCTCGCCGGCGCAGCCTTGGCGGCTGTGGCTTCCATTTCGGCTGCGCAAACGCCTTCGAGTGCCGTTCCCGATTTCATGTCGGCGGGCGACGGATGGAACATGGTCAATTCCAATGCCTTGGATTACATACCGCTTCCCTCGGGCGCGAAGCCGGTCACCAACGATCCGAAATATCCTCATGTCGGCAATCTGCAGCCGGGGCAAAAGACCGACCGCGTCGCCGACCTCACCAATCCGATCCTCAAGGATTGGGCCAGAGAGCAGATGAAGAAGACCAACGACGCGGTCTTGCGCGGCCGGACTCCTTTCGTTGCGACGTCCCTCTGCTGGCCTGGCGGCGTACCAGCTCAGTTGCTCGTTCCCACTGCGGTCCATTTCATCCAGACGCCGAAGGAAATCTGGATGATCTGGGAGCGCGATGAGCTCGTGCGGCGTGTCTATCTTGACCAAAAACATACCGCCAATCCCAAGCCGCAATGGTTCGGCGAATCCGTCGGGCATTACGAGAATGGCGATACGCTGGTCATCGACACCATTGGCCTTTCGGACAACCCGCTGAGCTTCGTCGACAATTACCGCACGCCGCATACCAAGGCGCTGCATGTCGTCGAGCGTTGGAAGATCACCGGCGGCGGCAGAGGCATCGAAGTCTCCTTCACCGTCGAAGATCCCGGCGCGTTCAACATGCCGTGGGGCGGCTTGACGCGGTTCCGCAAGGGCAAAGGCCCGATGGAGGAGTTCGTCTGCGCCGAGAACAATGCCGATTATTTCGGCCTAGACGACTACACAATTCCAACCGCCACCAAACCCGACTTCTAGCTAAAAACGCCCCTCCCCCAACGAGGGGAAGGGGCGGCGCGCCGCGGAGGGGGCGAGTCTGTCGCCTCCTCAACGCCTGCGCTCATTCTTCAATATCAGGTTCGACATACGCATAGCGGTCGGCCGGCACAGCCAGAAGAGCCTCGCGTTCGGGCAATTCCATCCATTCCGGCGGCAAGGGCTTGTTGTCCGCCGGCGTAGTGCCGAGGATGTAATAGCCGCCAATCGCTCCGCCGACGCCACCGCTCACGCCACTTCCTTCATGACGGGGGGAGAGAGCCGCTTCCCTGCGGAAAAAGCGTTTGGTTTCGATAACCGTCCCGTCGCTCTGGGCGATGCGATGCGTTTCGACCAGGATGCCGTCCGGCTGAATCACGCGGCTGACCACGATGTCTTGAGTGACAGTCTGCGCGAGAACGGGGCCGGCCAGTCCAACGGCTCCGCCGATAAGCGCGGCTGCAAGAAGGGTTCTCTTCAGCATTGGATTTACTCCTCGTTGAGGCTTTGGTTTGACAACGGCTCTGTCCGGCAAAAGATCATTCGTGCGAGCGCCTGGAAGCGTTGCCAAAGCCATTGCACGCGGTGCAAACTCAAACTCCGCAATAGGGAGGATCATATGAAACGTTGGATTATGGGTGCCGGGCTCGCCGCCGCAGGCGCTTTTGCGCTTGCCGGTCTTGCGCACGCCCAAAATGTACCGTCGCAATTTGTCGTGAGCGGCAAAGCTGCCGAGCAGATTCAGGACTTCACCACGATCAATTTGGCCACTGCGGAAAAGATCGCCGACGCTTGCGAAAAAGCCGCCGACGCGCAGGGGGTGAAGATCAGCGTCTATGTCCTCGATAATGACGGCAACCACGTCTACATGGACCGCATGGACGGGCAGGGCTACCTGAATATCGTCACCGCGGAAATGAAGGCGCGCACGGCTCTGATGGGCCGCCAGTCCAGCAAGATTCGCATGAACCGCGTGTTGCAGGACCCCACCGCCGAAATGCAGCAAATTCAGCTCGGCTTCTTCCCCAATTCCGGCGGTTTGCCGATCGCCATCAATCATCAATTGATCGGCGCTGTCGGCGTCGGCGGATCGGCGCCGCGGCCGCCGGTGTGGAGCGACGAGATTTGCGCCCATAAAGCGCTGACCGAAGTTATCGGCGCTGCCAACACGCCGCCGCTGGTAGAGGATCTTCCGCGGCAAGGCGGCGGGCGCGCCGCTGGCAAGGCCCCGGTTCCCAAATTCGACGTGACGACCGCGCCCAAATCGACCCTGCCTGCGGATTTCGTGGTCTCCGGCAAGGGCGCCGCGACCGTTCTCGACGGCAATCAGATTTCGATCGCCGCCGCGAAAAAGATTGCGCGCGTTTGCCGCGATTATGCACAAGGCCGCAACGGCAGCGTCTCGATCTACATCCTCGATAATGCCGGCGAGTTCGTGCACATGGAGCGCATGGACGGCCAAGTGTACAACAACATCAAGACCGCTTTGCTCAAGGCGCAGACGGCGCTGCGCACGCGCCAGCCCACCTCCATCCGGGCCGCGCAGTTGAAGAACGATCCCTCCGGTCTGCCGCGTTCGACCTATTGGTACAATTTCTTCGCCGTGTCCGGCGGTATTCCGATCGTCGTCGACGGACAGATGATCGGCGCCATCGGTGTCGGCGGCGGCAATGCCGATGAGCAGTGCGCCATCGAAGGGTTGAAGGCCACCTTCGGCAATCGCGTCACGGTGCCCGTCTATCCGCAGGCCGCCAACAACGGCGCTGCCCGCGGCGGCTAAAACCCAACCCAACGAGCGCGGAAACGCGCTCGCCGGGTGGGGGAGTTTTTTCGTTCTCTTCCTTCCCCCTTTGTGGGGGAAGGCGCCTTCCGAAGCGCGCTGCGCGCCGGAGGGCGGAAGGGGGGCAATGTCCAACAAAGCCTATTGGATCGCTGCCATCGAAGTCACCGATCCGCAAAAATATAAATCTTACGTCGCGATGGTGGACGATATTCTCGCCAAATATCGCGGGCGTTTTCTGGTTCGCGGCGGCGCTTGCGAGGTCGTGGAAGGCAGCGTACGCCCGAGAGTCGTTGTGATCGAATTTCCCGACCTCGCGACAGCCGAGAAATGTTACCGCTCGCCCGAATATTCTGCCGCCAAAGCGCTGCGCAACAGCGCATCCATGGGCGACGTCGTGATTGTGGAAGGGTACCAAGATGCGCAACCCTGAAATGAGGAGGCCGCAATGGCCGATCGCCGTATCATCAATATCTCGGAGATTCCGCTGGCGGACACCGGTAATCGGGAGACGTTTGCCGCCAAAGTGGGAAGGGCAGGGCCGCTGCTCGGCTCGCCGGGCTTAGGTTGTACGCTTGTGGTCGTTCCGCCCGGCAAGCGGGCGTGGCCGTTCCACCGCCATCACGTCATCCATGAAATGTTCTACATCGTGGCGGGCTCCGGCGAGTGCAGGATAGACCGCGAGCGGCTGCCGGTTCGCGCCGGTGACCTGATCGCAGCGCCCGCGGGCAAGGAACCGCACCAGATCGTAAACAATTCTTCGGAGGAGTTGCGCTATCTCGCGTTCTCAACCATCGGCGAGGCGGATATCGTCGAATATCCCGACAGCGGCAAGATCGCTGCCGCAGCGGGCGTGAAGAATGCCGATTTCGCCACCGCGACTGTCAAGCTGCTCGGGCGCTTGCAGCCGGCGGGATATTTCGACGGCGAAGGATCAAATTAGCGGGAGGACCAGGTGAACAGGTATCACGCTTTCATATTTCTGGGTCTTGCCACGCTCGCCCTTGCTCTGCCAATCCACGAGAGTTGGGCGGCGGCGTCTCAGGCGAAAGCGGGGACTCGTCTTATCACCTTGGGCACGAGGGCGGGTCCAACTCCCACCGTCGGCCGTGCACAGACGTCGAACCTGCTGATCGTCAACGGAACGCTGTATATCATCGATGCGGGCGATGGCGTGGTCCGCCGCCTGACGCGCGCCGGTATTCCGATCCGCAATATCGACGCCGTCTTCATAACCCACGCCCATAGCGATCATACCGGCGGTCTTCCCAACCTGTTGCAGGTCGAGTACGACGCAAACCGGACCGCAAAAGTGGACGTCTATGGTCCGCCGGGCACCGGAATCCTCGTCGATGCGCTGACGCAATACCTGAACGTCAATTCCGAAATCAGGATCAGCGACGGCACACATACGATTCCGGTCCGTCAAATGGTGGCCGGACATGATGCCGGAACCGGCACCATTTATCGCGACCGCAACGTCACCGTAAAAGCTGCCGAGAATTCGCATTTCCATTTCCCGCCGGGCAGCCCGGCTTACGGAAAATATAAGGCCTACTCTTATCGTTTTGAGACGCCGAATCGCACGATCGTATTCACCGGCGACACCGGTCCGAGCAACGCAGTCACCGAATTGGCGAGGGGCGCCGACATTCTGGTCTCCGAAGTCTATTCAGTCGATGAAGCGAAGGATCGGCGCGTCAAGAATGGCGATTGGCAGAGGATGTCGGCGGCCGAGCAGCAGAATTTCATACGGCATGGGACCGAGGAACATTTGACGCCGGACGCGGTAGGGCAAATGGCTGCGCGCGCGGGCGTGAAGAAAGTGGTCCTGACGCATCTCACCGCTACAGCCAATCCCAACGACGATTACAAGCGTTACGCTACTGAAGTGAAAAAGCGCTTTTCCGGCGAGGTGGTCATCGCCAAAGACCTGATGGAGTTCTGAACCTCCGCACAGCCAATTCTTTCTTCCCCCTTTGTGGGGGATTGAGGGCGCAAGCCGTCATTCCGCTTCGAAATTGCGGCCGAAATCCTCCGGCACCGGCGGCCCCCAGCGGAACAGCGCGTCTTCGCCAGGATGATCTTGCGCGCGCCACGATCCGTCGGCGGGAATCTGGTCGATGTCGCAGAAATATTCGGCGAGGCTCATCCAAGGGTCGCGCAAATAGTGGAAGAAATTGGAGCCGATGACGTGCCGCCCCAAGCCCCAGCCATTGCGGTAGCCGGCCTCGAGCACGGCGCGCGCGCCTAGCCCGATATCGTCGGGCGACTCCACCTCGAAACTCGCGTGATGAAAGCCGGGACGCGCGTCCTTGAGCAGCGCCAGAACGTGATGATCGCCGCCGCAGGGAAGATGCATGAAGGCGATCACGCCGGGCACGCGGTCGCTCAGCCGCAAGCCGAGGATTTCGCCATAGAAGGCCGTCATCTCTTCAAGCCTGGGCGTGAACAGCAGCACATGCCCCAGGCGCGCCGGCCGCACTTCACTGCGCGGCGGACAGCCGCGGCCGCGCCGCTCGTAATGCCCGGGCTGATTGATCGCGAACGCTTTGGCGCTGCGCCAGGGGCGGGGCGTCTCGCTCCGGATATTGATCGGGTTGCCGTCGGGATCGGCGAGCCAAAGCCCCCCGCCGAATGCGCGGTGCGGCGCATCGATTTCTTGGACGTCACGCGCCCGCATGCCAGTGCGGATTGCGGTAAGGCCCTCGGCACCCGCGCCGAAGCGCAAATGATTGAGCCGCTTTTTCGACCCTTCCGCAAGCAACACCTGATCCTGCTCGCGTCCCTCGCAGCGAAACGCCAGCGCGCCGTCACGTTCGGCCGGAACAAGGCCAAAGGTCGAATAAAAGCGCCTTCCCGCCTCGAGGTCGGGAACCGTAAGCGCGTAACTGAGAAGCGAATGCACGGCCATGCACATTCTCCTAGTCTATCGACTTCACAACTCGATATCGTGCGGAACGTCCTTGCGACGACCGGCTCCGATGCGCGAACCGCGCAAGGGCGACTCGGCAAAAAATTCAGCAATACTCCCGGAATGCCGCGCCTCATCTTTCGTCCGAGCTGGCCTTAATGCGGACGCTTTTCCGCAAAGTCGCGGAACTCGCTGTCCACTCTTGTGACTCTTCACTTGCCGGTTCCCGTCAGTATTTCGGGACGCTCCGGGGAATCATGTCGTCATGTCTGCACGTCTGCACGAAAGTCAGATTTTACAAGCTTTTTTATACGTTTCAGGGTTGCACGCGAGGTTGCACGGGAGCGGCCCAGGTTGCACGGCCCGCCACTGTTACGCCCTCTTTGCAAAAAATAAAGGCCGCTTCGCGGCCCGGCGCGCGCTGCGCGCCTTTCACTAAAAAGGGCGGCAAAGCCGCCCGGTCGCAATTCCGATCAATGCTGAAACACCTATCTCCATCCCCGGGGATGATCAAGCAGGTGTTTTGCGCAAAACAGTTTGCAAAGCCGATACCGGGGCCCAAGGCGCACTGGATTTTTTGCCCGAAATGCTTGCGCCCGGCAGCTTTTGCAGCTCCGGGCGCAAATTCAACTAATATAGAAACACCTATCTCCATCCCCGGGGATGATCAAGCAAGTGTTTTGCGCAAAACACTTGCAAAGGCGCATGTCGAGCCTCGCGGACGTCGAATTTTTGCCCTGGAAATGCTTGCGCCCGACAGCGTGTTTTAGCTCCGGGCGCAATTTCGATTAGTGCTGAAACATCTGTCTCTATCCCGGGCATGGCCGAACTCGCCCGCAGCATTGTTCAAGCCGAAAATGGATCGAGCAGCGACACACCGGTGCGCGCGATATCTGCAATATTGCGAGTCACAAGCGTCAACCCATGCACCTTGGCGGTGGCTGCCAAAAGGCCATCGATCAGCGGCAGGGGATTGGGAACGTTGAGCAGCGCCCAAACCTCCGCAATCGGTTCGTCGATCGGAAGGACGCGATCGCCGAGCCGGGTTCGCATCTGCGCGAACCATCGATCGAGAGACTCGGCTTGATTTGCATCGGTCCGCCGTTTCTGTTCGATGCCGCGACGGATTTCGGCGAGGACCATCACGCTGGTCCCCATTTCCTTGACGGGTGTTCGCGCGATCCACCGCGCAACATTCGGATGAGCGCGATCTCGCTTCCGCAACTCTGAAACGATATTCGTATCGAGCAGGAATTTCACAGCTCGACCTTGCGCCAACCCCGTTGACGAGCTTGATCGAACACGCCTTCAAAAACTTCATCGGGAAGGTCGGAGCCGAATACGTCAAATGCAGTCTTCACCTCGGGATCGACTAGGGCCTTTTCCAGTGTTGATCTGAGCGCTCTGGCTTTTTCAGGTCTCCCGCGCAACGTCTCCGCCAATGCCTTGATGAGGCCTGCGTCCTTCTTAGGTGCTTGCACCTCCACACGCACAAGGCCGCGCGCCATGGCGCGACGCCGGTGCATGCGGGTTGCCTTGCGTTGGGATTTACTTGCCATAAAACTTTACTCGGTTTAAACCTTTCCGGTTATATAACCGGATATCGGTAAATCCAAGCAAAAATGACTCGGCCGGCCCAGCATCCGCGGGCTCCGGATTGCGGTCGCCGACGTACTTGGCTGGCTTGCCGCGGGCATGTCGCACGCTGACATTCGTGCCGATTATCCGGAGCTGACCGAAGACGACATTCGCGCCTCTTTGGCTTATGCCGCCGAGCGGGAACGGCGCCTCGCGTTTGGACTTGCCAGCCATAATGGTCCTACTCGACATCTGTAATCCGGCTACATTATGTATTTTCACGCTGGATTGCGCCATCGATAACCGCGGTCAACTCGCGTCCAGTCGAAGGCTTTGTCGGCGTTGGCGATTGCTCGCTGTTTCGCTACACTGCATCCCTCGCGAGGTACTTATGGATTACCGAGACATCATCACCATAGAGCCCGGCAAGCGAGGTGGCCGGCCCAGCATCCGCGGGCTCCGGATTGCAGTCGCCGACGTACTTGGCTGGCTTGCCGCGGGCATGTCGCACGCTGAGATTCGCGCCGATTATCCGGAGCTGACCGAAGACGACATTCGCGCCTCTTTGGCTTATGCCGCCGAGCGGGAACGGCGCCTGCTGACCGCAAAATGAAGCTCTTGTTCGATCAGAACCTGAGTTTCAGACTCTGCCGGCAATTGAATGACCTCTTTCCCGAATCGCGTCAGGTGAGGCTGGAAGGGCTCGACCGTGCCGATGACGCCGCGATTTGGCGGTACGCCATTGAGAACGGGCTTGCGCTGGTGACGCTCGATGCCGATTTTGCTGAAATAGCGGCGCTCCGCGGCCCACCGCCAAAAGTGATCTGGCTGCGTTGCGGGAACCAGACGACATCAGCTGTAGAAGCTCTGCTGCGCATCCATGCAGAAACGATTCACTCTTTCGAACAAGACGCCGCCGCTTGTTTGGAGATTTACTAAGGTACATACCGCTCCACCGGCTGATCAATCGCGCCGAAGATGGATCGGCCGCGTGCGTCCAGCATCTCGATCCTGACGCGGTCGCCGAAATTGAGATAGGGCGTCTGCGGCGCGCCGTGCTCGAGCGTTTCGATGGCGCGGCGTTCGGCGATGCAGGACGATCCCACCGTGCGGTCAGCATTGGCCACCGTTCCCGACCCAATGATCGTGCCGGCACCAAGCGGACGGGTTTTTGCGACATGCGCGATAAGCCGCGGGAAGTCGAACACCATACCCTCGCGCGCATTGGGGCGGCCGAAAACCGCTCCGTTCAATTTGGTGATCAGCGGTAAATCGATCGAGCCGCCGTTCCACGAATTTCCCAGCTCGTCCGGCGTGACTGCGGCCGGTGAAAACGACGTCCAAGGCTTGCTCTGAAAAAATCCGAAACCCTTCGCCAACTCTGCCGGAATCAAATTCCGCAAACTCACATCATTCGCCAGCATCAGCAGCTTGATATGCGCGCGCGCCGCGTCCGCCGAAACGCCCATCGGCACATCGTCCGTCACCACGGCGATTTCCGCTTCGAAATCGATCCCCCAGGACGAATCGGCGAGCACAATCGGATCGGTGGGCGCCAGAAAATTCTCCGATCCGCCCTGATAGATCAGCGGGTCGGTCCAAAAGGAGGGCGGCATCGCCGCCCCTCGCGCGCGCCTCACCAACTCGACATGAATCACATAGGCACTGCCATCTGCCCATTGAAAAGCGCGCGGCAGCGGCGCTGCGCATTGCGCCGGATCGAAGGCAAATGCATCCGCGATGGCGTCTTTCTCCAATGCCGACGCGCGCTCCGCGAGCCTCGCCTCCGTCTCGCTCCAATTATCCAGCGCCGCCTGCAAAGTGAGCGCGATGTCGGGAACCGCCCCCGCGCGCTTGAGATCGCGCGAGACAAGGATAAGCTTTCCATCCCGCCTCGCTTTTAGCGATGCGAGCTTCACGACTTCCAGCTATCGGAATAGCGGGCCAATTCAACCGCGCCGGCCGCCTCATTCACGTCCAGCGGATCGCGCGCATCGATCATCACCGCATATTCGTCGGTCGCCGTCCGCTTCTGCTTGAACATGGATTCCAACGCCTTGGGATGCGGTCCATGGGTAAAGCCGGAGGGATGAAACGTCATCATGCCGGGCCGGATATTGTCGCGGCTGAAGAAATCGCCGGCGTGATAGAAAATCACCTCGTCATAATCGTCATTATTGTGGAAGAACGGTACCTTGATGGCGCCGGGATCGCTTTCGAACGGCCGCGGCACGAAGGTTCCCACCATGAACCGATCGGCGACAAAACAGGTATGCGCCGAAGGCGGCAGATGGAAGCGATGGCTCATCAGCGGGCGGATGTCTTTGACGTTCAGCCGGAACGGCGCGAGATCGCCTTGCCAGCCCACCGCGTCCAAAGGATTGAAGGGATAGGTGACGGTCGAGATCTGATTGCGCCGCTTGACCAAAACCCGCCACGCGCGCGAACCCCGCTGCTGCGCCTGGAATTCTTCGTCGAGCGCCGGCACGTCGAGAATGGCCGGATCGAAAATCGCATGGGCGCCGACAATGCCGCGATCCGGCAGTTGGTACGAGGATGCAGTCGCCTCGATCGACAGCAGCTTCATTGGACGCGCGCAGTCGATCCGCCACATCGTACCCCGCGGGATCACCAGATAATCGCCCGCTTCAATCGCCAAATGCCCGTAATCGCAAAAAAACTCTCCGCCGCCGTCATGCACGAAAAGCAACAAGTCGCCGTCGGCATCGCGCGCGAGATCGCTCATGCTTTCCTGCAAATTCCAGAATCCAAGCGCCAGCGACGCATTGCTCAATAAGATCGGTGCGTCCCACGGCGAACGGGAAATCTCGTTCTTATCGCTTTGAAGCTTGGTGAGATCGAACGCGCGCGGGCGCAAGGGGCCTTCCCACGACGTCCAGCCGGTGGGAGGATGCCGGTGATACATATGCGTGGCGGGACCGGAAAATCCTTCCTTGCCCAATTCGCGCTCATAGGTGCCGGCGGGCAGATCGGCATGGGCTTGGCGCGACGCCGTCCCTTCGAGGCGTGGAAACGAAACATATTTCGGCATCAGGAAATCCTTCCAGCAATGGTGCCGCGGTGAACCACGCGGTCGCCCTCAACAATCGCGTTGGGCGCATAGGGCGTCCGGTCTTTCAGCTTCTCATATAAAGACGCGAAGGGTTTGTGCGTCTCGGCGAACAGCTGCTCGAAACTGTCGATAACGAAATAGCTCTCCTGGTAGGCATCGATACGATATTCGGTGGCCAGCACGCGCTCGAGATCGAAGGCGATGCGGTTCGGCACCCCGCTGTCGATGGCATATACCGTTTCGCCTTTGGACGAGAGAATGCCCGCGCCGTAAACGCGCAATCCTTCTGCCGTGCGGATCAGCCCGAATTCGATGGTGTACCAATAGAGCCGCGACAGGAGGGCCACGGCATTCATTTGCGCCGCGCGCGGTCCCGCTTTGCCGTATTCCACCATGTAATCGGCGAACACCGGATAAGCGAGCAGCGGCACATGGCCGAAGAAATCGTGAAAAACATCCGGCTCTTCCAGATAATCGAGCTCGCTTTCATCGCGAATCCACCACGTCACCGGGAAACGCCGATTGGCGAGATGTTCGAAGAATTTCTCGTCGGGAATCAGGCCTGGAACGGCAACGATGTGAAATCCGGTCAACCGCCCAAGGAGCTCGTTGACGCGCCCAAAATTCGGAATGCCGCCGGCCACGTCGAGCTGCTCGATGCTGTCGACGAACGCCTTCACCGCATAACGCGGCATTAATTCCATCTGCCGGCGATAGAGTCTGCGCCAGCGGTCATGGTCCTCCGCAGCGTAGCGGTCGAAATGCTGATCGACCGTATAATCGGCCCGGACATGCGAATAGTCGCCCCGGAGCGCGTGCGTCGTATGCCCAGGGTTGAATTTCCGCGAAGCGAGGCTCTTTGTCCCGCGCGACTCCATCCCCATGTATTTGGGATATCCTGCGCCGATAGTGAAGGGTTAAGCGCTATGCAAATCGAAAACCCCATGGGGACCGACGGCTTCGAATTTGTCGAGTTCACCGCGCCCGATCCCGCAGCCCTGGGCAAGGTCTTCGAATTGCTGGGTTTCCGCCTGGTTGGACGCCATCGCTCGAAAAACGTCACGCAATACCGCCAGGGTGAGATTAATTTCATCGTCAATTCCGAACCCAAGAGCCCGGCGGAGAACTTCGCCGCCCTCCATGGCCCAAGCGCCTGCGCCATGGCCTTCCGAGTCAAAAATGCTAAGGCCGCGTATGAACGCGCGCTCGGCAAAGGCGCTAAGCCCTTCCTGGGCCGCTCGGGGCCGATGGAACTCAATATCCCCGCCATCGAAGGTATCGGCGGCAGTGCGCTCTATCTCGTGGACCGCTACGGCGGACACACGATCTATGACGTGGATTTCGTGCCGGTTGGCGATGCCGAAGTACCCGGCGCAGGCCTTACCCGTATCGATCACCTCACCCACAATGTCTACAAAGGCCGGATGGACCACTGGGCGAAATTCTACGAGGACCTCTTCAATTTCCGCGAGATCCGCTATTTCGACATCGAGGGCAAACTCACCGGCTTGAAATCGCGCGCGATGACCAGTCCCGACGGCAAGATTCGCATTCCCTTGAACGAATCCGCCGACGACAAGAGTCAGATCGCCGAATATCTCGAAGTGTACAAAGGCGAGGGCATCCAGCATCTAGCCCTCGCGACCGACGACATTTACGCCACGGTCGAAGCGCTAAAGCAGCGCGGCGTCTCCTTCGCCGAATCGCCACCCGATACCTATTACGAGATGCTCGGCGAACGCCTGCCGGGCCATAAGGAGCCGGTGGAGCGGATGAAGGCGCTGGGGATTCTCGCGGATGGATCGCAGCAGAATGGCGGATTGCTCTTGCAGATTTTCACCACCACGCTAATCGGGCCGATCTTCTTCGAGATCATCCAGCGCAAAGGTGATGAAGGCTTCGGGGAAGGCAATTTCAAAGCGCTGTTCGAATCCATGGAACGCGACCAGATCCGCCGCGGCGTCCTTAGCGACACATCATCATAGGCCGGCTTGGTCCGCCGTCACTGCGAGCCCGAAGGGCGAAGCAATCCAGCGTTCATGCAAAGTCTGGATTGCTTCGTCGCTACGCTCCTCGCAAAGACGGGGCGGGGTAGGGAGTGATTTGTTTTCCCCCTCCGTCCAGCCATAATGCGCCGAGCAATGGTGCGGGGTCATATTTTGCGCTCTTTCCGGCAAGCCGTGCAAACCATCCATCTCTGGGCGGGCGTGATCCTGGCTTTGCCGCTCATCCTGATCGGTCTTTCCGGCAGCGCGCTTCTGGTGCAGCGCGAGATTTTGCGCCTTTCCGTGCCAACAGCTTCCGCAGCGGGAGAGGTTCAGCCGGTCTCCCGTATCCTCGCCGCAGCGAGCACCGCAATGCCGGGCGATGCGCGGATGAACGCATTGGAGCTTCCCCAATCGCGCGGCGCGGCTGCCGCCGTACAGTTCGCGTTACGGGGCCGCCCGGCGCGCATCGTCAATGTCTATGTCGATCCCGTCTCCCTGAAAGTGTTGGGCACTGAGAGCATCGTCAGGCGCGGCCCAATGGCCCAGAACCTGGTCAACATCCACGAATATCTCATGATGCCCGGACGTTTCGGGCTGCCCTTTGTGGGCTGGATCGCGGTTGCCATGACCTTCATGGGCCTCAGCGGCTTGATCCTGTGGTGGCCCAGGGGGCTATGGCGCAATGGTTTCCTGGTCCGGCGTGGCGCGCGCGGATTGAGTCTTCACCTCGATCTGCATAGCGCGGTGGGGATTTGGGGCCTGATGATTTTCCTCTGTCTCAGCATCAGCGGAATCTATCTGGTCTTCCCGCTGACGGTCAGCACCGCCGTGCGATCGATCGTGCCATCCGCCATGAACCGCGTAGACCCCGCGCTTCCTCGCATCTCGCTGCTTCCCGCAATCGATGCCGACCGTGCGCTCGCTCTTGCCGCTTTCGCCGTACCGGATGCGCGCGCGACCGGCCTGCAATTGCCCGGAGCGATCGTGAAAAGTTTCGTCGTGCAGATGGCCCCCACCGGTTTTACGCCTGCCGTTCCGCCGATCGTCGTGAGCGTCGATCCGCAAACCGCTAATCTCACCATCGACGATCCGCGGAATTATTCGCCCGGCGACAAGATTTTGAATTTCCTTTATGCGATGCATTTCAGCCTGGGCTTAGGCTGGGTGTGGACCGTGGTTGTCTTTCTCGCGGGGCTCCTGCCGCTGTTCTTCGCCGTCACCGGCGTGACCATCTGGACTCTGAAGCGCCGCGCAAAATTCGCGCCCGAATGATAGGCTCGCGGCCATGAGGAAAATGCTTTTCCTGGCCGTCGGCCTATTCGTGGTGAGCGCGCCCGTCAATAGCGCTGCACCCGCGCCGGATTTTTCCGGCGTGTGGGGACGAACCTCGGTCGATTTCGAGCCGCCGCCTTCGGGTCCTGGGCCCGTGATGAACAAAACCCGCACGTTCTATATGCGCGTGGGCGACGATGCGAATCCCATCCTCAAGCCCGAGGCCGCGCGCAAGGTGAGGGAGGCAGGCGCCGTCTCCCGCACCGGCGTGAATTTTCCCACGCCTTCCAATAGCTGCACGCCCTGGTCGCCGCCCAATGCCTGGCGCGCCTTGGAAATGCAGATGCTGCAGCAGAAGGACCAAGTCACCATCCTCTATGTCGGCGACCAGCAAATCCGCCGCGTGCGCTTGAACGCACAGCATCCGGCGCGCGTGACGCCCTCCTGGGCGGGAGATTCCATCGGCCATTACGAAGGCGACACGCTGGTGATCGACACCATCGGGATCAAACTCGGCCCCATCTCGATGATCGACAATTACGGCACGCCGTTTTCCCCCGCGCTGCATCTCGTCGAACGCATCCGCCTGATCGACAGCGAGGCGGCAAACAAAGCGGCCGAGCAGGCCGAAAGAGACAGCGGCAAGGTGACCGTCGACATGGGCGGCGCGAGCATCGATCCCGCTTACAAGGGCAAGGGACTGCAAATCACCTTCACCGTGGAGGACCCCGCCGTGTTCACCACGCCGTGGTCGGCGGCCGTCACCTATCGCCGCTCCGTGGGCCCATGGGAGGAACGCGTGTGTGCCGACAATCCCCATGACTACATCACGGGACGCGACGTGCCGGTGCCGCAAGCGATGAAGGCGGATTTTTGACTTGGCGATCCGCTTCTCCAGCGACGCCAAAGGCCCGCTCGCCGGCACGTTCGTGCTCGATCTTTCGCGGCTGGTTGCCGGCAACATGCTGTCGCTGCAGCTCGCCGATTTCGGCGCCGAGGTGGTGAAGGTGGAACCGCTCGAGGGCGATCCGCTGCGCCACTGGCGCGATGGCGGGGAGGAGCTATTCTGGAAAACCTATAGTCGAAACAAAATGTCGATCGCGCTCAATCTGCGCAACGCTACGGCGCTCGCCGCGCTCATGGCGCTGGTGGAGAAAGCCGACGTCTTCATCGAAAACTATCGTCCCGGCACGCTGGAAAAAATGGGGCTTGCGCCGGACGTGCTGCTCAAGCGCAATCCTCGCCTCATCATCGTGCGCGTGTCCGGGTTCGGCCAAACGGGACCGTATGCGCAATTGCCGGGCTTCGGCACGGTCGTCGAAGCCATGAGCGGCTTGGCAGCGCGCAGCGGCTTTGCCGACCGCGAGCCTCTGCTTCCGCCACTACCCCTCGCAGACATGGTGGCCGGTCTTTCCGGCGCGATGGCGACCGTCACCGCGCTTTTCGCGCGGGAGCGCGGAAACGCGGCCGGGCAGGTGATCGATCTATCTTTACTCGAGCCCTTGGTCTCGATGTTGGAGCCTGATGCCGCGATCTACCGGCGGAGCGGCGAGGTGAGACAGCGCGACGGCAACGGCATCAGCATTTCCGCGCCGCGAAACATCTATCGCTGTGCGGACGGCAAATATGTCGCTCTGTCGGGCTCGACGCAGGCGATGGCGCGGCGCATCTTCGAGGTTATCGGGAGGGGTGAGATGATCGACGACCCCCGCTTTGCCGCCAATGCCGGGCGTGTCAAGCACCGCGCCCTGATTGACGAGGCGATCGCCGCCTGGTGCTCCGCTCGGAGTCTCGCTGAAGTTCTCGCTAAGATGCGCGTCAAAGGCGTCGCTGCTGGCCCCGTCTATAGCATCGCCGATAGTGTCGCCGATCCACACTTCAAGGCGCGCGAAATTTTCGTCGATGTCGAGGACCCGGAGCTGGGCACTCTGCCGATGCATAATATCGTGCCGCGGCTCTCCGCTACGCCGGGGGTGTGGCGGCGGCCGGCGCCGTCGCTTGGCCAGCATACCGACGAAGTCTTGACCGCGGCCGGTTTCGACAAAGAAGAGATAAGGCAAATGCGGGCGGAGGGCGCCTGCGCATGAGCACGTCGAGCGCGGCTGTAGAGAAAAAGCGGCGAAGCTTTGCCGCGGTTTCGGTCGAACTTTTCGAACGCCTCATGCCGGACCCTTTCATCCTGGCGATCGGCTTGGCCGCGCTGGTTGCGCTCGCGGCGTGGCTCTTCGCGCCGCAAGGCACGCTGCCGGTGATACTGACCTCCTGGTATGCGGGGATGTTCAACATCCTCGGCTTTGCCATCCAGATGATCCTTATCCTGGTGACCGGGCATGCGTTGGCACATTCGCCGCCGGTGCAGCGCGGCTTGACGCGACTGGTCTCGACGGTCACGACGCCCAATCAAGCGGTGGTGCTTACTTTCCTGGTTGCCGCGGCGGCGTCATGGATCAATTGGGGCTTTGGGCTGGTCATCGGCGCGGTCGTCGCGCGCGAAGTGGCGCGGCGGGTGCGCGTCGATTTCGCCTGGCTGGTTGCAGCCGCCTATTCCGGATTCGTGATTTATGCCAGCGGCCCATCGGGCTCGATCCCGCTGTCGCAAGCCTCGCACGGGAATGCGCTCAATATTGTCGAGAAGGTCACCGGCAAGATCGTACCGTTCGGCGATTCCATCTTCGCGCTGTTCAACGTCGCGCCCATGCTGGTGATCGTTGCCGTGATGCCGTTCGTTTTGCTGCTGGTGCGGCCGCGCGGCGATGAGGCGCGTGTGTTCGTGCCTCCGCCCGACGCTGCAGCAGCGGCGCCTTTGCCCGCGAGGCGGTCCTTTGCGCGTAGGCTCGAAGCTTCGCCGGTGGGCAGTTTTTTTCTGGTTGCTGCCGGCGTGGGTTACATAGCCGTAGCGGTGATGAACCGCCGGCTCGATGCCGACATCAATCTGGTCATCTTCCTCTTCCTGATTGCGGGGCTTGCGCTGCACGTGACGCCGCTCGCTTATTCCGATGCCGTGAAGAACGCGGCCAAGCAGACGGGTCCGCTGATCCTGCAATATCCCATCTATGGCGGCATCATGGGTATTATGACCGCGACAGGCCTGGCCGAGCAGATCTCGCGGAGCATTGCGGCATCGGCGTCTGCGCACACCCTGCCGGTGTTGAGCTTCGTCTCTTCGATCTTTATCTCGCTCATTGTGCCGAGCGGCGGCGGTCATTGGGCGGTGCAGGGACCCTTCACCATCCCGGCTGCGGTAGCGCTGAACGCATCCATTCCGGCGACCACAATGGCGGTGGCGATGGGCGAAGAAGTCGCCAATATGCTGCAGCCTTTCTGGGCGCTGCCCGTGGTGGCGATTGCCGGCATCGGCATTCAGCGCGTGCTCGGCTTCACCGTGATCACCTTCATCGTCGCGACGGTGATTTACGGCGTGGCGCTGCTGACGCTGATTTAGTCGTCATTGCGAGGCCCGCGAAGCGGGCCGCGGCAATCCAGGATTTTCCTTTCTGGGTTGCTGGATTGCTTCGTCGCGCTGCGCGCTCCTCGCAATGACGATCCGGGCGGGCTTAAATCTCGTGTTTGCGGATGCAGGCGGCGACGTGATCGCGCGCGGCGACCAGATCAGCCGACCCCACCGGCTCGAGCGCCGGTACAATCGTGCGGCAAGCATCGATCGCATAAGGACAGCGGGGATGGAACGGGCAGCCGGGCGGCGGCGAAATCGGGCTCGGCGCTTCGCCGCGCACCGGTTCGCCGGTGTGCCGCTGATCGGGATCGGGCACCGGAATCGCGGCGATCAGCGCGCGCGTATAGGGATGCACGGGCTTGGCAAAAATGCGTTCGGCCGGCCCCAGCTCGACGATGCGGCCGAGATACATGATCGCGATCCGGTCGCTGATGTGTTCGACTACCGAGAGATCGTGGCTGATGAAGAGATAGGTGAGGTGACGTTCGCGCTGGAGGCGAACCATCAGATTGAGCACCTGGCTGCGCACCGAAACATCGAGCGCCGAGACCGGCTCGTCGGCGATGACGAGCTTGGGATTTAGCGCGAGCGCGCGGGCAATGCTGACGCGCTGTCTTTGGCCGCCGGAGAATTCGTGGGGATAGCGCTCCAGCATCTCGCCGGAGAGGCCGACGATCTGCAACAGCGCGCGCACTTGCTCGACCTGCTCCGCTTTCGTTCCCATGCGATGCACGAGCAGCGGCTCGCGGACGATTTCGCCCACGGTCATGCGCGGATTGAGCGAGGAATAGGGATCCTGGAAGATGATTTGCAGCTCGCGGCGCAGGCGAAACAGCGTCTCGCCTTTGGCATGCGCGAGGTCCTGGCCCTCGAACATCACGCGCCCAGCAGTGGGATCCTCGAGACGCGCAATGGCGCGGCCGAGCGTGGATTTGCCGCAGCCGGTCTCGCCGACGAGACCCAGCGTCTCGCCTGGTTGGAGCGTGAAATCCACCCCGTCGACCGCGTGAACATCGCCGATCTTGACGCCGAATATGCCGCCGCGAACGGGGTAATATTTCTTCAATCCCTCGACGGCGAGGAGAGGCGCGGACTGATCGCTCATCGTTCCTCACCCGTCACCGGGAAAAGGCAGGCCACGAGGCCGTTGTCGAAAGGCCGCAGCATGGGGTCTTCGGTGAAACACCGTTTCTGGTCGCCTTCGCCCAGTGTCTTGCGTTTCCAGCAGCGCTCGGCAAAGCGGCAGAACGGCGGCGGATTGAGCAAAGAAGGGACCACGCCCTCGATGGTCGGCAGCTCCGATTTTTTGCCTTTGCCCTTCTGAGGCAGGCTGCGCAAGAGGCCGCGGGTGTAGGGGTGGCGGCTGCGCTTGAAGATGTCGCCGACGTCGCCCTGTTCGACAATGCGGCCGGCATACATCACCGCAACTTCGTCGCACATTTCCGCCACTACGCCCATGTCGTGGGTGATGAACAGCACCGCCGCACCGATGCGTTTTTGCAGCTGTTTGATGAGATGGAGAATCTGCGCCTGGATGGTGACATCGAGCGCCGTCGTGGGCTCGTCCGCGATCAGCAGTTGGGGCTCGCAGAGCAGCGCCATGGCGATCATCACGCGCTGCTTCATGCCGCCGGAAAGCTCGTGCGGATAATTGGTCAGACGCGAGGCGGGATCGGAAATTCCGACGGTGCCGAGCATGGCGATGGAACGCTGCTTTGCTTCCTCCCTGTCCAAACCGAAGCGCAGTTTCAGCACTTCGCCCATCTGTTTTTCGACCGTGAACACGGGGTTCAGCGAGGTCATGGGGTCCTGGAAGATCATGGCGATGTCTTTGCC
>Ga0307477_10001204_pt1 | contig 22718 bp, 23 predicted proteins | sample atmos_gasesECM2C_FD_203316 | JGI IMG/M metagenome (GOLD analysis project Ga0307477, IMG submission 203316) | Hardwood forest soil microbial communities from Morgan-Monroe State Forest, Indiana, United States - atmos_gasesECM2C_515 | ecosystem: Environmental > Terrestrial > Soil > Temperate...
CACCATCAACGATGTCGAGAAAGACGGCCGCCGCCGGCCTTTCGAGGTCTTCATCAATTCCAAGAATATGGAAGCCTATGCCTGGGCGCTGGCCCTGACCCGCATGATCTCGGCGGTGTTCCGGCGCGGCGGCGACGTATCCTTTGTGGTGGACGAATTGAAGGCGATTTTCGATCCGCGCGGCGGCCAATGGATGGGCGGGCGCTACATTCCCTCGTTGTTGGCTGCGATCGGCGAAGTGATCGAACGCCATCTCATCGCCATTGGATTCCTGCCAAAGCCCGACAGTGGGCAAAACGATGCGCAACGGGCAGCCGCTGCTGTGGCCGGCGCCGAAGGCGCTGCGGTACGCCGCTGCCCGCGGTGCAGCGCTTCGGGGCTGGCAAGACTGGAAGGATGCGACATCTGCCTCTCTTGCGGCTATTCCAAATGCGCGTGATCGGCTGAACATCGGAAAATGTCCTATTCGAACCGTATTTTCATCTATGGCCCGGTCGGTCTTCTGCTGCTTATTGTGATTCTTTATTCGGTCTATTGGCGCGTTGAGGCGGACACGCTTTCGGCGCGCCTCGATCGAGCCAATGGCGGCGAAGTCATTCCCGGCCTTGTCTTCGCCTTTGCCGAGAAATCGATCGGCGGTTTTCCCTTTCGCCTCGACGTCGTGCTTTCGGGTGTCTCTTTCGCGTATCGCTCCGGCGACGGCGAAACCGGCTGGAGAACCGACAAACTGGCGATTCACACGCTGTCTTATGGCCGCGACCGTTACATTTTCGAAGTGACCGGGCTGCAATCCTTCATTCGGCCGCCCATTGCACCCGGAATGCCGCCCCGAGCGATTCTTGTCACGCCCGCTCTGGCCCGGGCGAGTGCGATCGTGCGGGACGGCAGTTTGGCGCGCTTCGATCTCGATCTGTGGGGGCCCCAAGAGAAGGACGCCACCGAGAGCGCCGATCCGCAACGAACCATCACGGCCGAGCGCGCTCAACTGCACCTGCTGTCGCGCGCCGATAAAGCCATCGATGTCGCCATGAAGATCGACAATTTGCGAATCGGCGCGGGTTACGCATCCTCCGAATCCGTGCTGCCGCTCATCGATCTTCGGGCGCAACTGACGCAAAGCGAAATCCTCAATGCACCGCAGGGCGGCGCGGTCAACATCGTCGATGCGCTCGAAACCTGGCGGACACAGATGGGCCGGCTGATCGTCACCGATCTGTCGCTGAATTGGCCGAACAGCCACGCCGATTTGAAGGGCGATCTAACGCTCGACAGCAATGATTATTTGGCCGGTACTTTAAGCGGAATGGGCGCGGCAAAAGGCCAGACACCGGGCGAAGTCCGCTTAAGCTTTGCCAACGGTGGGATGCAGCTCGCCGGCGACTCAACGGCGCCGGCCGCAGCCGTTCCGTAGAGCGCGTTTGCGCAGCACCGTCCCCTCACCTTGCCGCGCCAGAGCGCACTTGCTGCGCAAGTGCGGGCGCGGCGTTCCTCTCCTTCAAGGGGGGAGGAGGATTAGGTTTTTGTTTTGTCGCGCGGTTGGCGGCCGAAGTTTGGTTCCGCGGTGTCCTGACCCGCTTCGATGATCGAGCGTCGAATGGCACGCGTGCGCGTGAAAAGGTTGAACAGCGCATCGCCGTCGCCCCAACGGACGGCACGCTGAAGCGCCGCGAGATCCTCGTTGAAGCGCCCCAGCATCTCCAAAACCGCATCGCGGTTGTTGAGGAAAATGTCGCGCCACATGGTCGGATCGGACGCCGCGATGCGGGTGAAATCGCGGAAGCCGCTGGCGGAATATTTGATGACCTCGCTTTGCGTAACCGTTTCGAGATCGGCCGCGGTGCCCACAATGTTATAGGCGATCAGATGCGGCACGTGGCTGGTGATGGCGAGCACCCGGTCGTGGTGCGTGGCGTCCATGATTTCGACATCGCTGCCGCAGCGGCGCCAGAATTCCTTGAGCTTTTCGACCGCTTGCGCATTGCTATCGGGCGGCGGCGTCAAAATGCACCAGCGGCCGTCGAACAATTCGGCAAAGCCCGCCTCCGGCCCGGATTGTTCGGTGCCGGCAACGGGGTGTCCGGGGATGAAGTGCACGCCCTTGGGCACAAGAGGCGCCACATCCTTGATGACCGCACTTTTGACGGAACCCACATCGGTCAAGATGGCCCCTTGCTTGAGGTGGGGCGCCATGGCGCGGGCGAGCTCGGCATAGGCGCTCACCGGCGTCGCAAGCACCACGAGATCGGCATTCTCGATGGCGGGCGGGAGTTCGTCGTGCAGAGAATCGGCGAAGCCGATTCTTTCCGCACGCGCGCGGGTTTCGGCGCGCGGCACATAGGCTGCGATGTGACCCGCGAGATTGGCGCGCCGCGCCGCTTGCGCAATCGAGGAACCGATCAGCCCTGCGCCGATCAGGGAAATCTTGCCGAATAGCGGCGGTGATTTGGTCATTGCGCCTCCACAAAGGCGCGCAACGCCGCAACCGCTGCCCGATTGGCTTCCTCGCTGCCGACGGTAAGCCGCAAGCAGTGCGGCAAATCGTAGGACGCGCAGCCGCGCAGAATCACGCCTCGCGCCATCAGGAATCGGTCGGCATCGGCGGAGCTCCGGCCCGGCTTCTCGGGAAAATGAATCAACACGAAATTGGCGGCGCTATCGTCCACCCGAAGGCCAAGCGCGCGAATCTCATCGATCAGCCAAGCCCGCCAATGGTCGTTGTGGGCGAGCGCATTGGCGACATGTGCGTGGTCGTCCAGCGCGGCGACAGCGGCTTTTTGCGCCGCGATGTTGACATTGAAAGGCGCACGCACGCGATGCAGCACTTGGGCGATGGGTTTCGGGCAATAGGCCCAGCCGACGCGGATGCCGGCCAATCCGTAGACCTTGGAAAAGGTGCGGGTCATGATGACATTGTTCGAGGTGCCGACGAGCTCGATACCCGCTTCATAATCGTTGCGCCTGACATATTCCGCATAGGCGGCATCGATCACCAGCAGAGCCGTTTCGGGAAGCGCCGCATGCAGGCGCCGCATCTCGGCAGCGGAGAGGTAAGTTGCCGTCGGATTGTTGGGGTTTGCGATATAGACAAGGCGCGTTCTATCGCCCACGCGAGCAAGCAGGTCGTCAACCGAAGGCTTCAGATCCGTGGTGGGAATTTCGACCGGAACGCCGCTATTGGCGAGCGTGACGATCTTGTACAGCGAAAAGGCATGAGAACTGAAGAGCACCTCCTCCTTGGGGCGCAGATAGCAATTGGCGAGCAGCGTCAATATCTCGCCCGATCCGTTACCGCACACGATCCGGTCCGAGGCGAGGCCGTAATGGGCGGCTATGGCGTCCCGTAAGATTCGGGCGCTGCCTTCCGGGTAAAAGCCGAGCAGCGATTTGGCGGCGTCGTAAGCGGCCATGGCTTTCGGACTGGGGCCGAAGGGAGATTCGTTCGACGAAAGTTTATAAATGCGCGGCGCGCCTGCGGCTTCGGAGCGGCCGGGGACATAGGCCTCGATATCCATCACCCCCGGTTTTGGCGAAAGGACCATCGGCCTATGACCGCTTGCCCGGAACCACAATCGGATTGGCGTATCCTCCGATAGGCACGACGCGGGCGATGACGTCGCCCGCTGCATCGGCGAGCGCCGCCAGCCGGGGATCGTCCTTGCCGACGAAACCTTTCACTTCAAGGAGCAGCTCGTCCGGAACCTTCTTCTCCATCAGCCGCCCGGCGGCGATCAGCTTGGCTTCCAGCCCGGCATTCTTCAGGAAGGACCGCAGCGTGGTGCGCGAAACCGCCGGTGCGATCTCGATCAGCAACAGGGTCATGTCATCGCCGGAGGGTTCCTGCTCCACGGCGCCGATGGCGTAGGCCGCAATTCCCTCCGGCTCGTCTGTGACAAAGGGCAATTTTGCCAGAATCCGCGGTCCCTTTTCGCCCGCCGGCGCGAGTTGAGCCCACCAGGAGGGGCCCGGCTCCTCGATTTCCGGCAGTGGCACGATGCCGAGCGAATTAGGCTCCTCAGCGCAGGCATGCACCACAAGGGACGGCCTTGTATGGGGCCGGATGGGGGTTAGCGAGCCGAAATGAGCCTGAGCGAGGTCGGCAAAGGCGGTCTGGTTTTCCCCCGAATAAACGTGGAGATGAAACTTCGTCTGAGCATGCAAGGACGCGGCGATGATCTCCCGCCAGATGCGGGCGAGGGCTCGCGGGGGCAGGTCTCCTTTATGGCGTTTCAGCAGGCGCCGCAGGATGGCAGCTTCGCGCGCCGGCCGCATCGCCGGCGAAAGCGCGCCATTACCGCCTTTCGCGCCGGGCTGCTTGACCTTGGCGATAGCGTGCGTGACCTCGACCCGGCGCATGAGCAGATCGTGCAGGGCGTCGTCGATTTCATCGATCGCGCTCCGGAGGTCTTCGAGCGTCTCATTGGGTTTTCGCATGAACTATCGCCACCACTGAGCGGGCCTTGGCTCGCGGTCTAATTGATAGGGCGCAGGACGATAAAATCAAAGCGTTGCGAGTGGCATCCCTTTGCCGCAGTCTGCGCCAATGTTCGAAGCCGAGGCATGCTGGCTGGAGGAGCTGCTGCGAAAACAGGCAGCCGAAGACCTCTCGCCGCTTCTCAACGTGGGCAGCAGCACGCGGCATTTCCGGGAGATCGAGCAGCCTTGGACCGAACGCCGCCTGTTTGCGCCGCTCAAGGCGCGTGGCATCCGGGTCGTGCACCTGGATTCGCGTGAAGGCGACGGCATCGACATCAAAGCCGATATCCTGTCGGACAGCGACCTGCCCCGCATCCGCGCGCTGCACCCCAAATCCATCCTCTGCTGTAATATCCTGGAACATGTGCGTGATCCGGCAGTCCTCGCGCGCCGCTGCGTCGAGATCGTGGGCCCCGGCGGCTTCATCTTCGTTACGGCGCCATTCAGCTATCCCCATCATCGCGACCCCATCGATACGATGTTCCGGCCCTCGCCCGAGGCATTGGCGGCGCTGTTCCGGCCGGCGATCATGCTCAAAGGCGAGGTCATCGACGTGGGCCAATCCTATCGCGATCAGATCCGGCGCCGGCCATGGCTCTTGCTGCGCCACGTCTCCCGTTTCCCGTTTCCTTTCATAGGCTTCGCGGGGTGGAAACGCTCGATGCAGAGACTGTACTGGCTGTTTGCCAATTACCGGATAAGTGGCGCCATGTTCCAAGTGCCTGAGGCGGTTGGGACCGAGCGGCAGGCCGCGCTCGTTGACAGCACGCGACCTGGGCCTTAGCACCGCTCCTCCGAAGGGAGATTCTTTTGTCCGAAGCGGCCCATCCCAGATTTATGCGCCCTATGAAAGCGCCCGCTGAAAATCCCGGCCGGGTGCTCGAATTGGGGCCGGAGCGGCCGCTTGTGCTCGATTCGGGCAAACGTCTTTCTCCGCTCACCATCGCTTACATGACCTATGGCAGTTTGAACGAGGCGCGGTCGAATGCGGTCCTCGTCTGTCACGCTTTGTCCGGCGACCAATTCGTCGCGAGCACGCATCCGGTCACCGGCAAGCCCGGGTGGTGGGATTACGCGGTCGGTCCGGGCAAGCCCATCAACACCGACCGGTTCTTCGTGATCTGTGCCAATGTGGTCGGCGGCTGCATGGGCACGACGGGTCCAGCCGAGATCGACCCGCAAACCGGCGAGCCGTTCGGCTTGAGCTTTCCGCTCGTCACCATCCGCGACATGGTCCGCGCGCAAGCCCTGTTGTTGGACACGCTTGGCATCGAGCAGCTTCTTTCGGTGCTGGGCGGCTCGATGGGCGGGATGCAGGTTTTGCAATGGGCCGCGAGCTACCCCGAGCGGGTTTATTCCGCCATGCCGATCGCCACCGCCGCGCGTCATTCGGCGCAGAACATCGCTTTCCACGAAGTGGGCCGGCAAGCGATCATGGCCGACCCGGATTGGAAAAGCGGCGATTACGCGCTTGCGGGCCTGCATCCTTCCAAAGGCCTCGCGGTGGCGCGCATGGCCGCGCATATCACCTATCTCTCGGAAACCGCGCTGCAGCGCAAATTCGGCCGCGAGCTGCACGACCGCAACGCTTTGTCATTCGGCTTCGATGCGGATTTTCAGATCGAATCCTATTTGCGCCATCAAGGCATGACCTTCGTCGACCGGTTCGATGCCAACTCCTATCTCTATATGACGCGGGCGATGGATTATTTCGACCTGGCCGGGGATTATGGGGGCATTCTGGCGGAAGCCTTCCGCGGCACGAAAACCCGCTTTTGCCTGGTCTCCTTCACCAGCGATTGGCTGTTTCCGACGAGCGAGAACAAGCGCATCGCGCACGCTTTGAACGCGGCGGGCGCCAATGTCAGCTTTGTCGAAATCGCGAGCGACCGCGGCCACGACGCCTTTCTTCTGGAAGAACCCGAGCTGTTCGACACGGTGCGCGGCTTTTTGGGCGCGGCCGCGTCCGCCAAAGGCATTAAATGAATCGCCCGGTGACGATCAAAGCGCCGCCCGCGCTTCGGCCCGATCTGGCGGCAATCGCCGAAATGATTCCGGAGGGCACGCGCGTGCTCGACATCGGCTGCGGCGACGGTTCGCTGCTGGAATATCTGGTGCGCGCGAAAGGCGTCGATGGCAGAGGGCTGGAGCTCTCGCAGCAGAACGTCAATCAATGCGTCGCCCGCGGACTCTCGGTTGTTCAGGGCGATGCCGACACCGACCTGTCGGAATATCCCTCCGGCATTTTCGATGTCGTCATTCTGTCGCAGACGATCCAGGCCACGCGACGGCCGCGCCACGTGCTTCACGAGCTGCTTCGCATCGGCAGGCATACGATTGTCTCCTTTCCGAATTTCGGTCATTGGCGCATCCGGCTTTCGCTGGTGATCGCGGGCCGCATGCCGATTACGAGCGCGCTTGGCCACGCCTGGCACGAGACGCCGAACATTCACCTCTGCACCATCTCGGACTTTCTTTCCCTGGTCCACGAAGTGGGCGGGCGGATCGAACGGGCTCTCGCGCTGATCGGGAACGCGCGCACCCGCAAGATGCATCCGGCCGCGTGGGGACCGAACATCTTCGCCGAAGGCGCGATCTTCCTGCTGACCAAAGCTTAAGTTTCTACCTCCCGCCTCGGCGCACCAATGGCGTCATGGTGAGGTGGCCGCCCGTGCTTCGAGGCTCGCTTCGCGAGCACCTCAGCATGACGGGCGGCCCTCGAACCACGCTATTGGCGCGCCGGATCGGGGCGTGTCCGCCACCACCGCGTTCGGTGCGCCAAAACTGTCTGCTGAACTGTCCAAGTGTTCGGAAGCCAGCATTTATCGACTTATTTTCACGTTGCCGAAGTGTACGCAGAAGTGTACGCGCAGCAGCGGAAGTGTACGAAGGCGGGCTCAGCAACTTTCTTGCCGTGGATCGCAGGCCGGCCGCCTGGGCGAAGCCACGCCGAAAAAACGGGCTGTTGAAGTGATACGAGTGATACTCCGTTGGGTTTGCTCATGTTTTCCGATTCGCAAGCGATACTAAGTATCGCTCACGCGACACCGGTTGCCGGATTCGGGAGGCGCCTTGACGGCAGCGGTCTTGAATCCGAAGCGAGCCGCAAATTCCTCGCGAGTCAGCTTGAGGCGGCCACGGATAGCGCGCGCGGCGCGGGCTCCTGAGTATCCTTTCACCGGCTTTGGTCACGCCGCTTTGCTCCCTTCCGATAATCCTCAGCCAGTCCATTCAGGACCTGCCGTCACTTATCTCCGTGCCTAAGGACGCGCAAGCGCGTGTTTTGCGCAAAACAGTTTTCGAGAGACGCATGCCGAGTGCCGCCGGCCACCGGAGTTTTTACCCTGAAAATGCTTGCGCCCGGCAGCTTTGTCGGCTCCGGGCGCAATTTTGATCAAGGCTGAAACACCTATCTCCATCCCCGGGGATGATCAAGCAAGTGTTTTGCGCAAAACAGGCTGGCGACGGGGCCGTCGCGAAAAATTCGTTTTGCAAAATGGACCCTTTATACCAGCCGTAGTGCGCCCCCATTTCCGCCACGCCAATATCTGCACCTATTTCCATCCGCGGGATGCGAAAGCATGTGTTTTGCGCAAAACAGTTTGGAGCGACGCATGCCGAGCTACGAGGGCGCCGGATTTTTGCCGTGAAAATGCTTGCGCCCGGCAGCTTTGTCAGCTCCAGGCGCAATTTCGATCAAGGCTGAAACACCTATCTCCATCCCCGGGGATGATCAAGCAAGTGTTTTGCGCAAAACACATCACTTTTTTGGTCGTAACGCTGTCGACGTTCGCCTCGCGGCGAGACCTGCCGGACTTGATCCGTGGCGTCCAGGGTGATGTGCCGGTATGATGAACGTTGGGCTGTTTTCTACTTCCAGATGCGGGGCTGCCGTGGATGTTCCGGCTTACATCGGCTGCTATTGGGGCAAAGCCCAGCCAACGTCGGAGGACAGCGCGCCCTTCCATCCGCTTGCCTATCACATGCTGGACGTGGCTGCCGTGGCGCAGGCGCTCCTTACGTTACGTCCCCACACGCGCGGGAATGCAGCCTATCTTCTTGGAGTTACCGAAGCTGAAGCTCTCACGCTTCTGCCGCTCATCGCTGGATTGCACGACCTTGGAAAATTCGGCCGCGCATTCCAGAACAAAGTCCCGGAACTTCGTAAATCTATAAATAGTAGCGATCCCGCAGATTTCGATCCACACCGGCGCCACGATGCTGATGGATGGCTGATCTGGGAAGAAGCCATTGGCCGGCATGTGTCATCTATGGTGTGGCCTGCCGACAACGACGGAATTCTTGATACCTGGATGATGGCGAGCGTCGCGCATCATGGGCGGCCGATCTGTCGCGAACAACGCTCGTCGGTCGGCACTGCCTTCGGTCCTGCGGCGGAAGATGCTCGGGCCTTTACGCGCGAGATGGCGCGGCTTCTTGTGCCTGCGCCGATTACCGCAATACCGACCACCGAAAAGCGCGCATTGTCCGCGTCGCACTGGGTGGCAGGCTTCGTCACGCTCGCGGATTGGATCGGATCGCGTCAGGTCTGGTTCCCGTATTGTCTTCCGCACACTGCACTTGACGAATACTGGATGGATGCTCGCGAGAAGGCCGACAAGGCGGTCATCTGCGCGGGACTTAAGTCGCCACCGTCCGCTTCTCCCAAAACGTTTGCCGTTCTTACTGGCACGAATTTCCAACCGACACCGCTTCAACAATGGGCCGAATCGGAACGCTTACCGTCTGGACCTGTCCTGATCATCGTCGAGGACATGACGGGCTCGGGCAAGACAGAAGCGGCACAGATGCTCGTTCATCGCCTGATGGCGAGCGGCTTGGCCGCCGGCGCGTATTGGGCGATGCCGACCCAAGCCACTGCCAACGCAATGTATAAGCGGCAGGCATCGATGATACGCGGCCTATTCGCTGACGGCAGTGTGCCTTTGCTTGCCCTGGCGCACGGACAGGCAGCGTTATCTGCGCCGTTTCAGGCGAGCATTCTTGCCGAAAATGCACCCGACACCGCGTACGGAGGCGGCTCCGTTGTCGATGACGCGGAACTTCCCGCTTCTGCGGCGTGCACCGATTTTCTCGCAGACGACAAACGCCTTTCCCTTTTGGCCGATGTTGGGGCCGGCACGATCGACCAGGCGTTGCTGGGCGTCCTACCTTCCAAATTCAACACCATGCGTCTCTTCGGCCTCGCCCAAAAGGTGCTCGTCCTGGACGAGGCACACGCGTATGACGCTTATGTGCAAGCCGAGACGGAAGGCTTGCTCACATTTCAGGCCGCGCTCGGCGGCTCGGCGGTCATTCTATCGGCGACATTGCCGATGAAGATGCGGGAATCTTACGCACGCGCGTGGCAGCGAGGGCAGGGAATATCTTCAAGCGATTCGCGTTTACGGTTGGCGAACAACCATTATCCACTCGCTACAATAGTGTGCGAGTCAAATATCCAGGAATTTCCGCTCAAGGCGGCTGCAAGGAGCTTCCGCCGCACACCGGTTAGCCTCGTACACCGCGAAGAGGATGTACTTGCCTCGGTGATCAACGGTTTCGAACAAGGGGGCGCGGTCGCTTGGATTCGAAACACCGTGGACGATGCGCTGAAAGCTGCGGGGATGCTGCGAAGCCGCGGCATCGAGCCGCTCGTGTTTCATGCGCGGTTTGCTCAATGCGACCGGCAGGCGCGCGAAGCGGAAATTATGTCGATCTTCGGCCCGAAGGGCGTGCGAGCAGAGCGCAATTATGTCCTCATCGCTACTCAGGTCGTAGAGCAAAGCCTCGATCTCGATTTCGATTTCATGGCAAGCGATCTCGCGCCCATTGATCTTCTGATTCAACGGGCCGGCCGCCTGCGGCGCCACGAAGGACGGGATCGTCCGGAAAGCGTACCTGCGGAATTTCTAGTTCTCTCGCCCGAAGCCGTAGACAGTCCGGACGATGGCTGGATCAAGAGCATGATGCCCGGCACCGCGTTCGTATATCCCAACCCGGCGATCCTGTGGCGCACGGCACGTGCGCTCGACCGCGAACGCGCTATCATCGCGCCCGAAGCGCTGCGTCCTCTGATTGAAGAAGTGTATGACGGCGAAATTCCCGAAGAGCTGGAACGCGCAGTACTTCGAGCCGAAGGAATCGACAGCGCAAGCCGTTCGCAGGGGCAACAGAACGCCTTGCGGCCGCAAGACGGATATTCCGGTGATCAGGTGCAATGGCAGGACGAACGCAAGCTGCGAACGCGTCTTGCGGACAAGACGCAGACCATCAGGCTTGCGAAATTGACTTCGGATGGAGGTCTGGTGGCCTATGCCGATGCTTCATCCGATTGGAAGGCGTGGGCCTTATCCGAAATTCGCGTGCGCACCACGAGAATTCCGCTGAATGTGGCCGCGCCAACACGATTCATGTCCGCGATCGGCTCGTTGCGCGCCACGTGGCGGCGCTTCGAACAGGATATTCCCATCCTGGTGCTTGAACCTTCGGAACAGCGGTTGCACAGTATCTCCTACATTCCTGTTGGCTCCGCGTCGGAAGCACAGGCGATATATTCAAAGCAGATGGGGTTGGAGTTCGTTACTTAGGGTCAATTACAGCTAGGCGCAGTATCAGCTTTGGAGGCGAAAATTCGTGGCCTATGATCTGCGCCGCGAGCCATGGATTCCGTTCCGCCGCCGGAGCGGGGAGGCCGTTTGGGGTCCGGCGAAATTCCTCACTGACAAGATCAATGATGATCCGATCGTAGCTCTTGCTGCGCCGCGGCCCGACTTCAACGGTGCACTGCTCGAATTCCTCATTGGTCTTATCACAGTTGCCCTTCAGCCCGAAGATGAAGAGGCTTGGCGTGACGGCTGGCGCAACCCGCCGTTGCCGGAGCGTCTGCAATTCGCGTTCGATGCGCTTCCGCCGGCTTTCGATTTGGATGGTGACGGCCCGCGCTTCATGCAGGACGATTCGCCGGACGATTTTTCCGACGATGAGGCGAACAGCATCGATACGCTCTTGATCGATGCCGCCGGCGGGCAGACGGCGCGGCTCAACAAGGATCTTTTCGTCAAGCGCGATCGCATTGACACGCTGGGGCGGCCTGCGGCGGCCATCGCACTCCTCACGCTTCAAACCTATGCGCCTTCTGGCGGACAGGGCCATCGTACCTCGATGCGGGGCGGCGGCCCGCTCACGACGCTGATCGAGCCTCGGGTCCGGGATGGTACGAACGGTTTGGAAAACGAAACTCGTGCAGACGAACTGCCGCTTTGGTCCAAGCTATGGGCGAATGTCGAAACGGTTGATCAATGGCGTGAGCGCGGGCCGGACAGTGCGACAATGGGCGCCGAAGCTCTCTACCCCTGGTTGGCGCGCACGCGCATTTCTGATCCCAAACGCCAGGGGCGACCTACAACTCTTCAAGACGCACATCCTCTGCAGGCATACTTCGGCATGCCGCGCCGCATCCGTCTGGTGTTCGAGCCGCGCACCGGCCGGTGCGAAATCACGGGGCGCGAGGACACGGTGCTCGCCACCGGCTTTTATGGCCGGAACTACGGCGTCCAATATAATTCGTGGCTGCATCCGCTGACGCCCTATTATAAGGACAAGGACGGCAATTGGCTGCCTACGCACGGCCAGTCCGATGGCATCGGCTGGCGAGATTGGGCCGGGCTATTGTTCGGCACGCCGGATAACAGCAAGCGCCCCGCGCAATGTGTGGCGCATTTCCGCGCGCATCGGGCGCGCCGCGCCGACGTGCCGAATCCCCGACTGCATGCGTTCGGCTATGACATGGACAATATGAAAGCGCGTGGCTGGGTAGAGGCAGAACTCCCAGCCTTTGCGCTGGATGACGACGCACGGATCAAATTGCTTTCCAATGTCGCCGCAAATCTAACGGAAGCGGCCAGCATCGTCGCTTCCGGGCTTCTTATCGCCGTGAAGGCGGCTTGGTTCGCGCGAGCCGACGACACCAAAGGCGATCTCTCTTATGTCAAGGCGCGCCTCTGGTCGGATACACAGGAAGACTTCTTTCTCGCAATGAAAACCTTGGCAAACGACGCCACGCGGGAGCTTCAGGTGCGGCGTGGTTTTCTCATGCCGCTGGAAACCGCGGTACTCGGTATTTTCGATTCGCTCTGTCCGATGGAAGGACTTGAATTTGCAGATATGCGCCGACTCGTATCTGCGCGTCACAATCTGCGCCGGACGCTGCAGGGCTATGGCAAGTTGGGCGATAAGTTCTTTGCCGCCCTCGCGATTCAAAGCGTGCAGACACCGAAAACAGGCCGCAAGAAGAAGGAGGCCGCGTGATGAGTGGGGACAATGAACGCACCGGTGCGATTGCGCTTCGTTGGTGGAACGGACTGACCGACCCGCGCCGCGGGGATCGAGGCGCGCGCGCGCAGTTGCGGCGCTGTCAGACTGCGTTAGAGGCGCTGCCCATCGTGCAGGCTCTCGCGCTGGCCCGGCAGCTTGGCAAAGCGAGGCAGAATTCCGCGGGACTCGACGATGCTCTCGGCCTTGCCATCGTTCTTGCCCACGTGAAGGAGCACGATTCCGCAAACCGCCTGATGCAAGTGGCGGGCTGGAAAACCTTTCCGGGGGAAAAGAAGGAGACGGAAAGCGAAAACCGTCCGCTGCTTTCGGAGCTTCGCTTCCGCCGCCTTCTCCAGACGATGCAGGACGAGAAAGTAGATGCCTTCAAGCGGCTGGTGCGGATACTTGGCGGAAACGTGAATATCGCCGATCTCGCCGAAAGCTTTCTCTTTTGGGGCGACAAGGTCCGGCAGAGATGGGCGTTTGAATATTTCGCTGCCGGCCAATCGGCGCCATTCGCGACCCAATTAGCTCAGGGAGCCGAACAATGACAACATTTCTGCAATTGCATTTGCTGACGGCCTACCCCCCCGCCAATCTTAACCGCGACGACAACGGCCAACCGAAGACCGCGATCTTTGGCGGCGTGCAGCGCCTTCGCGTCTCGTCGCAAAGTCTGAAGCGCGCCTGGCGCACCTCCGAGGTGTTTGCGAACCGGTTGGAACATCACATTGGTGAGCGAACGCAGCGCCTCGGGCAGGTGATTCTTGAATACCTCCGGGGCAAAGGCATGGAAGAAAAGAAGGCACTTTCCACCGCCCGTGCCATCGCCGAACTGTTCGGCAAACCGAAACCGGAGAAGGACGACAATCCTGCTTTCATCGAACAGCTTGCGTTCGTTTCGCCTGAAGAACGCAAGAACGCGCTCGCTTTTGCCGATCGCGCGCTCGCGGGCGAAACGATAGAACCGAAGGCATCGGACGTACTCGTCAAAACGGATAGCGCCGCAGATATTGCGATGTTCGGGCGCATGCTGGCGGATAATCCGGCATTTAACCGGGAGGCCGCTGTGCAGGTGGCACACGGCCTCAGCACGCATCGGATAGTCATCGATGACGATTATTACGTGGCTGTAGACGATCTGAAGGATCCTGCCTCGCGCGAGGACGCCGGCACCTCTTTCATCGGCGTGCAGGAATTCGCTGCCGGAGTGTTCTATCTATACATCTGCGCCGATCTCGACCTCCTGGTGAAGAATCTGAACGGCGACCGCGCGCTTGCCAAAGCCGCGGTGGCCGCGCTGACCGAAGCGGCGGCTACCGTGGCTCCGCGAGGCAAGCAGGCGAGTTTCGCCTCGCGCGCCCGAGCTTCTTATATTCTTGCCGAAACCGGTTCGGATCAGCCGCGCAGTCTTGCCGCTGCCTTTCTCAAGCCTATTTCCGGCGATGACGATTTGGCGAAAACATCGGCGGCAAAACTCGTCGCCTTCCGTGACAAGCTCTCGAAAGCCTATGGCGATAGCAAAACGGCTTCGCAAACTATGGATATAACCGGCGAGTCCGCATCCGGCACGCTCGCCGACGTTCTTGCCTTCGCAAAGGATGCCGTGCCGGAGGCACATGCATGAGCCAATTCCTTCTGCTCACCCTGTATGCACCCCTTGCCAGTTGGGGCGAGATCGCGGTTGGTGAAACCCGTGGTTCCTGGGACCGGCCCAGCCGTTCGGCCGTTCTCGGTCTCGTGGCGGCAGCACTCGGACTGGACCGCAGCGATCAGGCGGCGCACGACGCGCTGGACACCGGCTATGGCTTCGCGGTCCGGCTCGATACGCCGGGAACGCCGCTCGTGGACTACCATACGGCGCAGACGGTCGCGGAAAGCGTATTGAAGAAGGCGCGGCCGGCCACACGCAAGGCTATGTTGGAAGCCGGCGACCGGGAGACCATCCTGTCCCGGCGCACCTACCGGGTGGATGCATTGTATACAGCCGCCCTGTGGGCCAACGACGCTGGGCGCTGGCCGCTAGGCATTCTACGGGATGCGATCCGCCGCCCTGCCTTCGTGCTGTACGCCGGACGCCGGGCGAATCCGTTCGGTCTTCCGCTCGGTCCTGAAGTCATCGACGCGAGGACCTTGGCGGACGCGTTTCGTGCTCGCCCTGCGCGCACTGCGGGCGAGTTGCTCGATCTCGAACCCGATTACCGCAGGAAGGGCACGCGCGAATGGGGCTGCGAGGTGGCTTTCGATCTGCCCCGCGGCTCCACGGCATCAGTCGAACCGGGTTTTCCCGAAATGTTGCGCCGCGAGACGCGCCGCGATAGCCGGCCAGATCGCACGCGCTGGCAATTCGCCGAGCGTACCGTGGCGATTGCTCGTCTTCCTGATGTGCAGGAGCAATCGCGGTGAGCTCCGCCCATTATCTGTCGCGTGTTCGGTTGCGCAAAGATGCGCCGGCGGCTGCTTTGGCGGAGGTATTTCTACCGGAGGACATCAATCAACGCGTGACGATCGCGCACAAACTTCTCTGGACGCTGTTTTCCGACGGGCCGTCCCGCCGGCGGGACTTCCTGTGGCGTGAAGCGGACAAGGGCCTTTTCTATATTCTTTCCGTGCGGCCTCCGCATGATGCGCATGCGCTTTTCGATTTGGAGCCGCCCAAGGAATTCGCTCCTGCACTCGCGAGCGGAGACCGGCTTCAATTTTCGCTTCGCGCGAATCCGACGGTCGCGCGCAAAACCGATGCGAAGCGTGGCAAGCGCAGCGACATTGTCATGAACGCCATCAAGCCGCTGCCGCCGGAGAGCCGAGCCGGTGCCCGCGCTGCCGCGATGCAGGAAGCGGGCATGGCATGGCTGCGCCGGCAGGGCGAGCTCCACGGTTTCGCAGTCGAAACGCTGCGCGTCGACGGCTATCGAGTCCTGCGCCCGCCGCACCGGCAGGCGCCGATGCGTATCGCCACTCTCGATTTCGACGGCACGCTCCGCGTTACCGACGGCGCCGCTTTCGTGCGCGCTCTAACGGCGGGGCTTGGACGTGCCAAAGCCTATGGTTGCGGTCTCATGCTCATTCGGCGGCTGGTGAGGTGACGTGAGCGGGAGCGCTTTCATTCCGCTTCGCCCCATTCCCGTCAAGGATCGCGCCGGGATTGTGTTTCTCGAATACGGCCAAGTGGATGTGATCGATGGCGCTTTCGTCCTGCTCGATCAGAATGGCGTTCGTGTCCAAATACCAGTGGGCGGCGTTGCGTGCCTGATGTTGGAACCGGGAATTCGCATCACGCATGCAGCCGTAGTGCTCGCGGCTCGCGTCGGATGCCTTTTAGTATGGGTTGGCGAAGCAGGCGTGCGCTTATACGCCGCCGGTCAGCCCGGCGGTGCGCGTGCCGACCGCCTCCTGTTTCAGGCTCGCGCCGCGCTTGACGAGGACGCGCGCGTGAAGGTCGTGCGAAAAATGTACGCTTTGCGCTTTGGCGAGGATGCGCCCAGCCGGCGTTCCATCGATCAGTTGCGTGGAATCGAAGGTGCGCGAGTCAAAAAGCAATATCAGATCATCGCCTCGCAATATGGGGTGCAATGGGACGCGCGCAGATACGACGCCGGCGATTGGCACAAGGCAGACGTTCCGAACCGATGCCTTTCGGCGGCAACAGCCTGTTTGTACGGTCTTTCGGAAGCGGCGATTCTCGCCGCAGGATATGCGCCTGCGATCGGTTTTCTGCACAGAGGCAAGCCGCAGAGCTTCGTCTATGATATCGCAGACGTGTTCAAGTTCGAGACCGTGGTGCCTGCGGCTTTCAGCGTTGCGGCAAAAATAGCCCAAGGAAAGAGCGATTCCATACCGGCCGAACGGCAGGTGCGGATTGCCTGCCGTGACATTTTTCGGCGGACCAAAATGCTGGAACGGATCATTCCGACGATCCATGAAATCTTGGCGGCCAGCGGTTTCGACCCCATTGAGGAAGCGCCGGAGGGCCAAGAGCCTGCGCTTCCGACAGAAAGGTCCGGCGATGATGGTCATCGCGGTTGAGAACGCGCCGCCACGCCTCCGCGGCCGTTTGGCGCTCTGGCTTTCCGAAATTCGAGCGGGAATCTATGTGGGAGTTTACTCACAGCGCACGCGTGAACGCATCTGGGATGAGGTTCGGCTCATGATCGGTGTCGGCTCGGCTGCGATAGTCTGGTCGGCGCCAACCGATTCCGGTTTTGGGTTCGATACTATCGGTCTGAACCGGCGCGAACCGGTGGATTTTGACGGCCTGACCCTCGTACGGTTTTTAGGGGGCGAGGGCGGTTCCGGGGGATCTGGAACGTTTTAGCAACCTTTGGTACGCTTCTTTGACACGGTGAATCCGTCGTAAATTCACGCTCTTATCGACAAGAGTGTTCCCCGCGCACGCGGGGATGAACCGCGAGAGGATGGTGGTGGGTCGGCTGGGATCTGGTGTTCCCCGCGCACGCGGGGATGAACCGTTGGTTGGTCAGGGCATCCGCGACACCTTGGCGTGTTCCCCGCGCACGCGGGGATGAACCGCTCTGGGAGACGCCGCATGAGCGCAAAAACCCGTGTTCCCCGCGCACGCGGGGATGAACCGAGGCGCAGCGAATACTTCACCTCGATCATACTGTGTTCCCCGCGCACGCGGGGATGAACCTACATCCAGGATATTTCGGCCTGCCGCCCGCATGTGTTCCCCGCGCACGCGGGGATGAACCGAGCTTACCGGCTCCGCCCGCCATCCTGCTCATGTGTTCCCCGCGCACGCGGGGATGAACCGGCTGGGAAGATCATCCGGTGTGCGATGCTGCGGTGTTCCCCGCGCACGCGGGGATGAACCGAGCGCGCTCGGCATCGGCGTCGCCAAGGACATGTGTTCCCCGCGCACGCGGGGATGAACCGGATCCCGTGTCGGCCCGGCGCTATCAGCATGTGTGTTCCCCGCGCACGCGGGGATGAACCGAGAACCGGCCCCTTTTGTGCCCGGTGCCCGCGGTGTTCCCCGCGCACGCGGGGATGAACCGGCCTGATCTTCCAGGCCAGCGATGTGACGGTCGTGTTCCCCGCGCACGCGGGGATGAACCGGCTATATCGAACGGCGCCAAGCGGAAAAAAATGTGTTCCCCGCGCACGCGGGGATGAACCTCTGCCGGCTGAGATTTCTCGGGGGATGCAGAAGTGTTCCCCGCGCACGCGGGGATGAACCGGCATTCCCGCGCCCCAGACTGAGAACGCGCCGGTGTTCCCCGCGCACGCGGGGATGAACCGACGATCCGCTCTTCGATTGGCTCTGGCGGCAAGTGTTCCCCGCGCACGCGGGGATGAACCGACGATCGGCGCGGCGACCATGCCGGCGTCGGGGTGTTCCCCGCGCACGCGGGGATGAACCGCTTCCGGGAGCTCCACGACCAGGCGCGCGCGGGTGTTCCCCGCGCACGCGGGGATGAACCGGACATCGGCCGCCGAACGCGTTTCCAGGACTTCGTGTTCCCCGCGCACGCGGGGATGAACCGACCTACACCGATGCGCAGCATGTCACCGCGGAGTGTTCCCCGCGCACGCGGGGATGAACCGAGAGGATGATCATGCGTATCACATTAGCACCCGTGTTCCCCGCGCACGCGGGGATGAACCGTCGTCCAGCTTCGCGGCGTCTTTGTAGTAATTGTGTTCCCCGCGCACGCGGGGATGAACCGATGCACGACCATGCAAGCGGCGCTCAACACGAGTGTTCCCCGCGCACGCGGGGATGAACCGCCGACTGTATGCATGGCGCGTAGCAGGTGTGCGTGTTCCCCGCGCACGCGGGGATGAACCGGTTGTTTTAACTGCATCAGTATGCAGCGTTGCGTGTTCCCCGCGCACGCGGGGATGAACCGATCAGCCCCGCATTACCGCCGCGCAAAGGGAAGTGTTCCCCGCGCACGCGGGGATGAACCGGAAACGCCGTGAAGACGGTCCGAAGAATGGACCGTCTCCACGGCGTTGCGCTCCGCGCTATGGTTGGGAAGAAATTTTCCTCGTCACAACGCGCGCATCGCGCTGGTGCGTGTCCCTTGCACGGACGGACGGCGTGGCGCGGTTGCGATCCTCCCCTCCCCAAAATCGCTTCGCGATTTTGATTTCCGGGCGGCGACGGCTCCGCCGTCGCTTTTCGCCCTCCAACCCTCAAGGGGAGGGTCGGGACTGCGCAAAACACCTGCGGCAGCGGAAAAACCGTTTGGCAAAATCGCTGTGTTTGGAATTACCCCCACCCGGCTCGCAAGTGCTCGCCGACCTCCCCACCACAAGGTGGAGATGGATTGCCGCGTCGCGCGGCCCGCGCAATGACGGAGGGAGCGCAACAACGCGCTCATCCCGCCGCGGCGTGTCCCTTTCGCGGGCGGCCGGCGCGGCGTGGCTCGAAATGCGCAGCCATGCTTCGAGGCTCCGCTTCGCGGAGCACCTCAGCATGACGGCGGGCTCCGCTTCCATGGCACGGCAGGCGATCGCCATGGCGTTGGAAATCCGCGTCAGGCGCGGGTCACCGCGCCAATGAATCTTTTTCGCGCCGCGGACGGGCGCGGCTGGATGGGCCGATCATGGTCCGGTCAAGCCGGACCACAGGTGGTCCGCCCATGGCGAGCAGGGGATCACTACGAATTCACGTGTGCCGGAGAGGGCGCGAACGGAATCGAGCATCTTCGATGACTGTATAGCGACCAAATAGCGTATCGCCGAAGCGGTCGACAGCAGCCAGCAATCGCGGCCCTTTGCGCAAGCGCCGCAATGCATCGATGCGCAGAAGCACGATGCCAGGCACCGGTCGTGCCTGCCGGAATACCAAATCGCCGAAATCCTTATCTTCCGTCAGCAGTAGCCGCTTTTCGCGGTCTGCAGATTTATGACTTCGATGTCCGCCGCACGAGGCGCCACATCAGACATGTAAACAACATCGTGCCCGGAAGCAGCCAGAACGGCGACCAAATCCGCTTCCACGCATTCGTCGAGCAGCCAGAGCACTACCTAGCCATAGACGAGTGCTTCATCGGCCAAATAATCTGCGGCAAAGGCCTGCGCCGCACGAATGTCTTCCAATGTCAGCCGTGGATGATCCGTCATGATCGCTTCAGGCGTCACGCCGGCACCCAGCTTCCGAAGGATAATCTCGACCGGCACGCGACTCCCTCGGATCACCGGCTTGCCGCCCATGATTTCAGGATTGATTTCGATGCGCTCGTGCGTCGTCACTTTTGCCTCCCAGGCGACGTTCCGCCCCCGTCGCGATTGATACCACGGTTCGCTGTCCATTGGCACGCCGGCTTGTGCCGGCTAACCGTTCCAAAACGCACGTCTGATGCGCGGGCGGCGACGGCTCCGCTGTGGCAAACTCGCCCTCCAACGCTTCAGGCAGCCTTCGCTTTTCGCGACGGGCGGATCAGGACCTCGGCAGAAATGCCAAGCCCGTCGTGCAGACGCCGGATCATGGCGATCGAAAGACTGTGCTTGCGGTTCAGCACCTCCGCAACGCGCGTTCGCGTTCCGATCAGGCGCTCGAGGTCCTTTCGCGACAGACCTTGCTGCTCCATGCGGAACTTGATTGCCTCGACCGGGTCGGGCGGATCCACGGGGTCATGCTCGGTTTCATAGGCGTCGATCAGCGTTGCCAGCACGTCGAGGCGATCGCCTTCGGGCGTCCGGGTTTTGGCGCCCCATAGGCGCGCGACCTCGGCAAGCGAATTCTCGTAATCCCTTTTCGTACGTATCGGCTTCAGCTCACCGGCCATGGTCTACCTCCGTTGCGTCGATGCGGTCGTAATCCTTGTGCTTTCCGATCCATTTGAAAGAAGAATGGACCGTCTTCACGGCGTTGCGCTCCGCGCTATGGTTGGGAAGAAATTTTCCTCGTCACAACGCGCTCACCTCGCCGCGGCGTGTCCCTTTCGCGGGCGGCCGGCGCGGCGCGGCTCGAAATGCGCGGCCAGCACGGCGGGCTCCGCTTCCATGGCGCGGCAGGCGATCGCCACAGCGTTGGAAATCCTCGTCTCCCCCGACTTCATGCTTTTGAGCGTGGAGAGAGCCACGCCAAGCGCATCCGCGGCCTCTTGGTTGGAAAGCCCAACCCGCCTCTGCCAAGCGTTGAAGTCTTCAGCGCCAAAACCGCTTTGTTCCTCGGCAATGCGCCAGAGCAAGCCGGCCGAGACGTCAACGTCCCCGGGCCAACCGACCGCGGCGCCGCCATCGATCACTTTGGCCTTTGCGAAACTTTCGCGGTCGTTCAACGGCGCGAGATATTCCGAGCGAGCTATAAGCCCCCTCAGATTTACGTCTCGCACGCCGTTTCCTTTGAACGCGAGCCGGATGTTCGCATCCGTACCGGCTTTGACCGCCGTCACCTTGGGCAGGTTTGCCATGCATTTTCCTATCTGTTGTAGCGTTCCCAAGCTTTCATCAGTTCCGGTTTGTGAACCACCGCCCAGGCGCGCGCCGCTCTCAAGACTTTTGCAGGAGCGCCACCGTCCAACAGGCGAAGATCGGAAATGGCGACCAGGGCCTCGCTGCCATCGGAAACAATTACGTGGAAGTGCGGCGGGTTGTGGTCCTTGTACATCGTCAGCTTCCAATTCGCTTCCCGATGCAGCGCCGGCATGACCGGCTTCCTATATGCGAAAATATAGGGCGAAATCAGGCCTATGTCAACAATCATAGGCCGGATATCGTCCTACCTTGTTTCGGAATGGCGCGGAGGCGGATCGCGAACACCTCAGCATAACGGGCGCCCCTCGAACCACGCGCGCGGCAGCCATGTGTATTGCGCAAACAGTCTCGTGGCGGTGCACACTGCGAAAGATCCGTTTGGTAAAATCGCGGTGTTTGGAATTACCCCCACCCGGCTCGCAAGTGCTCGCCGTTTCGGGGCCGCGACAGCTCCGCTGTCGCTGATCGCCCCTCAACCCCACAAGGTGGAGGTGGGGTTCTGAAACTTCGTTCACGATTGGAATAAATGGCGCCAAAAATTAAGTGCCTTGATATGTACGCCAATGGGGCGTACAACCGCGTAAGGGAAAAGGCCCGGAGAGAGAGCACGCGCGTGAGTCAAACCGCTGGAGTGAAACGCGACCGCATGCATTTGCGCTTGGACGCCAAGACCAAGCGCAAACTGGAGCGAGCGGCAGCCTATGCGGAAACGAGCGTCAGCGATTTCGTCTTGGCGAACGCGGTGGCGGCAGCCGAGCGCGTGATCGATTCGCACGAAAAAATCACGCTTTCGCCAAAAGATTGGAAAATTTTCTATGATGCGCTGCTCAATGCGCCGGAACCGAACGAAAAACTGAGGAAGGCGGCGCGCCGTTATCGCGAGCGCGTCGGTGGATGAACCTTCCCTCGTCATACAACCGATCGATTCGCGGCATGATCGCGCGGCGTTCTCGTGTGGAGAACCGGCACTTGATGCCTATCTGCAGCGTCAGGCCTTTCAGGATATCAGGCGCCGCGTGGCGCAGATATTCGTTGCGATCGGCAGTACCCCCGCAGAGATAGCCGGCTATTACAGTGTGAGTGCTGCGAGTTTCGCGAAGGACGAGCTGCCTCCCGTCCTGGCGAAAAAGCTGCCGCATTACCCCGTGCCGGCCGCCCTGCTTGGCCGTCTCGCCGTCGACCGCAAATATCAAGGACGCGCAATTGGCGAGTTTCTTTTGCTCGACGCCATCCGCCGCGTCGTTCGCGCGAGCACTGCGATTGCCGTATACGCCATCGTCGTCGATGCGAAAAACGAGCGTGCGAGGAAGTTCTATGAGCGTTACGGCTTTCGATCCTTCGTCAACGCGCCGCGCCGTCTTTTCCTGCCTCTGGAAACCTTCCAGAAACTGGGGCTGTAACGGGCGGCGATTTGTCAGGCTGGGCGAAAAAGAGATGTCCCCCCACCCAGTTCACCCAGCCGTTTGCTCCGCAAAGCG
>Ga0307477_10001206_pt1 | contig 22712 bp, 18 predicted proteins | sample atmos_gasesECM2C_FD_203316 | JGI IMG/M metagenome (GOLD analysis project Ga0307477, IMG submission 203316) | Hardwood forest soil microbial communities from Morgan-Monroe State Forest, Indiana, United States - atmos_gasesECM2C_515 | ecosystem: Environmental > Terrestrial > Soil > Temperate...
CCCGGCTGGATGAATACGGTGCTCTCGGCCGTGCGCGGATTGACGCGCACGATTCCACCATCTCCCAGGCGACCGACAAAAAGAGCACCATCGGAAGTCGATGTGATGCTCTCTGGAAAGGCTTTCGTCCCCGGAACGGGAATTGATCCGACCTTCTGGGTCGCCGCTTCAACTGTGAAACTCAGCACCAAGGCTAGGGAGGCAAGCTGGGGTGAACACCGAACGCGCCTAGAGACTGTCACCCTCCCCAAGTCGCCGCGGTCAGTGCCAGCACGAATCCTCATGGCGTACACATGAGGCAATTGTTGGTCCAGTGTAAAAAGCTGAATCGAAAAGATTCGACGGCTGTTTTACTGGCGAAATCTCGCCAATGGCGGGATGCTGGACAAATTTAGGGAGCCAATCACCCGTTTTATCGGCTCGGGCAATCGGGCCTTCCGGCACAGTTGCCATGCTGGGGAACAAGATGTTTCAGGTCGGGAAGTTGAGCTTCTTCAATAACGCGGCGTATCGCGGATCGTGGCGCAAGCTCTTAAGTAGGGGTTCCACTTTCGTTAGGATCAGACCGGCGTCGCGTTCGCCATAAGCACGGTCTAGCCACTCGAACGCTTCGTCGAACTGGTTCCGGAAAGCATAAACCTCGGCGATGTGGAACGAATTGCTTGGATGTATCGCAATTAACTCACTCAATGCGGCGTCTGACTCCTTCTCTCGACCAAGCGCGTGGTAAGCAATCGCATACAGAAACGCACGTTCGTTGTAGTACCGTACGAGCTCGATTTTCGGCAAGGCATCCTCAGGCCGCCCCTGCATCACATAGATTTTGCTTAACAGGATAGGACCGGGCCAAGCATCGGGGTTCAGTTCGAGCGCCTTCTTGCAATCCGCTACGGCTTGGTTTAGCTGGCCCATGAAAAACTCGGTCTCTGCAAGGGTCTCCCAACTGCCTGCATTAAGCGGATCCAAGTCAACGGCTCGGCGGTTCAATCGAAGAGCTTCGTCAAAGTGGCCGAGTATGGCCGCCGAGGAAGCCGCCCCCATTACCCCCTCGGGATTTCCGGGTTCGACTTCAACCGCCCGCTGGTAGGAAGCATCCCCTCCAGCCCAATCGAAGTCTAGCTGTTCTTTGATCCGTCCCATTTGGGTATGGGCTTCTGCCAGGTTCGGGTTCAGCGCCAAAGCCCGCTCAGCTTCTTCACGAGCAAGCCGGAAACCCTCCTCACTGGGAATAAGACCTCTGTGGGCTTGCCACTTGCGCACGCGAGACAATCCGACCCAAGCCAACGCATAGGAGGGATCAAGCTGTGTCGCCCGTTCGTAGTACTTCCCAGCCATCTCCGTATCTTTGTCGGTGTTCCGCTCAAAGAAGTAGTACCCCTGCAAGTACGCATCGAAGGCTTCGGGATTGACTCGGTGCGGCTGCGCCAACTCTGCCTGTTGCCGCGAAGTCAAACGCAGCCGGATCTCCTGCGCAACGGCCTTGGCTACATCGTCTTCAATGGTAAGAATGTCTTTTGCCGGATAGTCGTAATCCCTTGACCACAGGTGAGTTTGATCCTTCACCTGAATCAGCTGAGAGGTAAGGCGTATGTGATTTCCGCTTTCGCGGAGGCTGTTTTCCAGCACATACTGTACAGAAAGATCACGTCCAATCTGGTCCAGGCGCGTGTCCTTGTACTTGTATCCCATCACGGACGTTCGCGCGATCACACCTAATTGTTCCGGGTTCAGCCGGCCTAACTCTGAAATCGTCTCCTCCGTCAGACCGTCCGCAAGATATTCCTTACTCGGGTCGCCAGTGAGATTCTCAAACGGCAGTACGGCGAGCATGATCTTTTCCGATCGCGCTCGTGCTGTAGCCCGAAAGTGCCGCCAAGTCATGTAACCGGCGACGACTAAAATCACAGCACACCCAGCCGCGACCGCAGCTTTCCCCCAATGTTTTGGTGCTCCCGGTTCTCGCTCACGCATCGGGCCTTCGATCCTGGGCGGCGTTTCGGCGAGCGATCCAAGTGGGCCCTGAGCGGCTGTCGAATTCTGTTGCCATTCGACTGGTGCGATGAGTCTGTATCCGCGACGTGCCAGAGTTTCAATGTACTTGGGGTGGTCGGCATCGTCTGCGAGCGACTTGCGCAGGATCGCCATTGCAACGTTAATGCTTCTGTCGTAGTCCACGAAGGTGTCGTTCGGCCAAAGGATCTGCCGAATTTCCTGGCGGGAAACAATTTGGCCTTGCCGCTGGATCAGAATTCGCAGAATGCGGAACGGTTGCTCCCGGAGCAGGACCTTTGCAGCATCAGGCTCCAGAGGCTCTGTTCCGATCGAGACGAGTTCCCCGGTTCGGACATTGAGCTCAAATGTTCCAAATCGGACTCGCTCGACGAGATTGGTCGACTCCTCATTCATACGTCGGGTTTAAACTCCCTTGCCTAATCACGTCGCGACCGCCGTCCAACTCATTCATCGGCAAATAGATAACGAAAATAACCGCAAAATAATGCCTAAGTGTATTTACCTCCGAAACAGGAAAGAGTCAAAGTCACGTCAATGCGGACCACGGGAAGGAAGGTGCTGAGCCTCCAAGGTTGCGTCGATGCTCCAATCTGGCCGGTCGGATCATAGGAGAAGAGATGATTCTGTTCGGTGCTGCAAATCCCAGGTCCATCTGCTGAAATTCGGAAACGTCAAAGGCGAACTCATGGCGAGCCAAAACGTAGTGTTCCCAGCGGGCTCTGAAAGTGTCAAGCGAAGCCTCAAATGTGGGCTGCCTGTACCCGAATTGAGTCACGCGATGCAAAGCTGGATCGGCGTCAATCTCGACATTCAAGAACATAAATTAGCCGAGTTCTACCTTGCTGAGGGACAGCGGCTGGCGCATATGGGGAACTGGACGTTCAGCGCGGCTGGTTTCGGGCACTGGTCTCCCGAGTTGTTTGCGATTCATGGCCTTGATCCAAGCAGCACACCCCCTAGCATCCGGGAATACATGGCGCTCGTCCACCCCGACGATCGGGAGTTTGTCGCGCAGGAAATCCAGACGATGCTGGCGGAGCGTCGCAGCTTTGACTTCACGAAACGGATTGTGCGTCCGGACGGTTCAGTTCGTCACGTGCGGTGCGTCGGCACGCCGGCGACCAGCAGCGAGGAGTTCCAGGGGGTCGTCGGGATCGAGATCGATGTGACCGAGCATGAGGAACTCATAACGGCGCTGCGCAAGAGCGAGGCAGAGCTCCGGCAGATGCTGGACTTCGCGCCTCAACTTGTAAGTGTATACGGACCCAACCGTGAACGTCTCCATATCAACCGCATCGCACTTGATTACCTGGGTCTCAGTCTCGAAGAGTGGCGGCAGACGCCTGAGCGCAGTGCCTTCGTTCATCCAGACGACCGAGCGCGGGAGGGAGATTATTTTGATCTTGCCGTCTCTACAGGGTCGGCCTACGAGTTGGAGTTGCGGCTGCGCAAGGGCGATGGAAGTTACCGCTGGTTTTTGGCTCGTTCCAACCCAGTTCGCGATGACAAGGGACAGATTATCCGCTGGTATGTCGCCTGTACCGATATCGACGATCGCAAGACTGCCGAGGAGAGGCTCCAGCAGGAAAACGTCGCCCTGCGTGAGGAAGTCGACAAAGCCTCGATGTTCGAGGAGATTGTCGGCGCCTCGCCAGCGTTGATGGCGGCTCTCTCGCGCGTGTGCAAGGTTGCCGGCAGCGATTCGACGGTGCTCATCACCGGCGAGACCGGCACGGGGAAGGAACTCGTCGCGCGAGCGATTCACCGGCGGTCTCGGCGTGCCTCACGAGCGTTCGTGGCCGTAAACTGCGCGGCCATTCCACGCGACTTAATTTCTTCGGAGCTCTTCGGTCATGAGAAAGGCGCGTTCACCGGGGCCGTGCGACGGCGACTCGGTCGTTTCGAGCTGGCGAACGGCGGCACGATCTTCCTCGACGAGGTGGGCGAACTGTCGTCCGAAACCCAGGTGGCGTTGCTGCGCGTCCTGCAAGAGAGGGAATTCGAACGCGTTGGAGGACGAGAGCGAATCCGGGTCGATGTTCGCGTCATAGCCGCAACGAACCGAGATTTGACAGCTGCGGTGGCGGACGGAACGTTCCGTCAGGACCTGTTTTATCGGCTCAACGTGTTTCCCCTCGAAATGCCTCCGTTGCGGGAACGGCGAGAAGACATTCCCATGCTGGTGGAGTACTTCATCGGTGGGTACGCGCGGAGGGCCGGGAAGACATTCCGACGGGTCAGCAAGCGGACACTCGACTGTCTGCAGTCCTATCCATGGCCCGGAAACGTTCGCGAGCTGCAAAACGTCATCGAGCGGTCCGTGATCGTCTCGGAGACCGACGAATTCACGGTCGACGAGAGCTGGCTGTCCCAGCGGGGTCGGCGATTAGGAGCCGGGGTCGGGTTGTCCCGCTCGCTTGCCGCGCACGAGAAGGCGATCGTCGAGGATGCGCTGCGCGCAAGCCGCGGGCGCGTATTCGGGTCCTCAGGAGCGGCGGCCCGGCTGGGGATTCCGCGTTCGACGCTTGAATCGAGGATTCGCGCGCTAAAGATTGACAAGAGACGTTTTCGCACGCTGGCGAGCATTTCGTAACGCTGCCGCTGTCCAGTTTTTCACCATTGTCGAGATCTCGTCCGTCTGGCATGAACTGACATCCTTCAGATTCAGTCGCTTTCCATTGGACCGGCAATTGCGTTCCCAACCACCGTGCCGTTGCTGAAGATTCAACCTGATTACCGGGCAGCAGCAATACTCCGGCGGTGCTGTTGCTCGACTCGTGATTGCAGCGCTAAACGGGTAGCGGCGAAAAATGCGAGCCATTTCTGATGTACGAGTGAGAGCCTAGTGCAAACAGTGTTCAGGATCTCGGAGGTGCTGGTATTGCTTGTGGTCATTGCAGGGGCGAATCGAACGATAGGACAAGAAAAACCGGCTTCGCTTCCGCGTCCCTTATATCCGCTTCCTCGTTATGAAGAGGATTGGACCTTTCTGTCTGATCCGGCGGAACGCGACGATTTTTGGGATCCGATCAAATTCATTCCGCTCAATGAGGATAGAAACGTTTTCTTGTCGCTCGGCGGTGAGGTCCGCGAGACTTACGAGCGCTTTCACAATACGAATTTTGGGCTTAGCCCCGATGACCCGGACGGGTATCTTCTGCAGCGCTATTTGTTTCACGTCGACTTACATGCGGGACAAGCGATTTCGATTCTTCGGCGAACTCAACAGCTCACTCGAAGACGGACGAACCGGAGGTCCGCGCCCTTTAGACGAAGACAAACTCGACGTGCATCAGGGTTTCGTCGACTTTGTAGTACTAAAGCCACGCGAGAATTCCTCACTGACCCTGCGCATTGGGCGCCATGAGATGGCCTTCGACTCCGGTCGAATGATCGACTTGCGGGAAGGGCCTAATGTGCCACTCAGTTTCGACGGCTTTCGGCTGTCTTGGAAATCTCCAGAGTGGCAGGTTGACGGGGTCGCAACCCGGCCGGTTCAAAACGAGCCTGGAGTCTTCGACGATCCTCCGCAGCACGACTTTGCTTTTTGGGGTTTTTATGCAACTCATCCCCTACACCAAACGCAAAGAAAGATATTCGATTTCTACTATCTGGGTTCGGATCTAAAACATGCGGTATTTAACCAAGGGGCGGGACATGAGAAGCGGCAGACTCTAGGTCCGCGTATTTGGGGCGAGCGTGGAGAGTTTTACGGTAGATGAGAGTTGGCTATCCCAACGGCCGCTCGACACGTTCGAAGATTCGGTCGCTCAATATCAACAAGAATCGCTTCAAGGCTCCGTCGGGACCTTGAGGATTCTCAACTGGAATCGGCCCGGTAGCGTTGCCGCGAATGATTGGCCACATCTTTTTGCCTCAACCTGGCGCGGTCTTGTGCCTCACTTCGTATCTCTTTTCCGCATTCGCCGCCTCCTGTTCCGACGTTTCTCTTGATCGATCCAATTTCGGATATGGAGAGGACAATTCTCGAGCTTGATCCCGTTCCCTTCGCAATGGGCTAGAAATGTTACGGCGTCCTGGTTAACGAGCGTCACGTCCCGCAAATTGAACATCAACTGCTGCCCAGGTGTCTCGACGACGAGCAGTTGTTGGAACTGCTCGATATCCTCCGTTTGCATCCGGCCACTGACAGTGAACACGACTTGACCGTTTGCTGATCTCTCAATTCTGAGCATAAAAGCTCCCCTGCTTGAACGGTGATTGGTGATGCGTGGCGGGGTCGCTTCCAATGCTTCTGCTGACTGTCGACGTGTTCATTCTATGCTGCGAATCGATTTATTGAACCGCTCGACCCAACTGCCGGGCACTGGCGTTGCGGTGCATTGAATCTCATCGCCCGAGGCTTGCTTGACGATGAGTCGCCTTCACGCAAGGCAATCTGATGTCCAAGCCTAAAGTGCTGGACGGAAAGAGCTAGGCAAAGCTCAACTGTCCGACATTTCGACAATTGGCGAAATTCCGGGCAGAACGATACTGGCACGCTGCGTCACGAGATGGCCGACGGACAGCGGGAAGGCCTTGCTTACACCATCGTTTATCCGACTAAAACGAAGGCAACTGGGCTTTCAAAAAACAACTGTCGACTTGGCAACGCAGATGCACTTGACCAGGCGCTAGCCACACGAAGGTTATCGCCATGGTTGACCTAGAAACGAACAAGGCCATTGCGCTACGACTGATCGAGGTTTTCAACGGCCGCCGACTTGATCTGCTTGAAGATGTGCTTCATCCCGAGTTCCGCGGGCGCGGAATCTCAGCCTTCGCGCCGGACGGCCCCGAGGTCGGAACCGGTGCTCGGCGAAAGCTCTACGAGATGTTTCTTCAAGCGATCCCCGACGCGCGAGGTGAGGTGCTCAACGTTGTCGCGGAAGGCGACAAGGTCGTACTCCTCGATCGCTTCGGCGGTACGCATCGCGGGGAGTTCCTCGGACGTCCCGGCACGGGCAATCACATCGAGTGGATGGCGATCCACTTCTACACCATGCGTGATGGCAAAGTCCTCGAAGATGCCTACATGAGGGATGAGCTTGCCATTATGCAGCAGCTCGGTCCCGCGCCAAGCCTCACCAAGGCGGCGGAGTAGGAGGCGGACATGCTCGAGACTCAAACGGTGCTTTCTATGCTCGACGAAGCCGCTGCCGCAATTGGAGGCTGGACCGCTCTTCAGTCCATCAGGTGCGTACATTGGGATTCCGAGGGGCAGGATTGGGAACCGTGGCAAGCGCATGACACCGACGGCACTGTTGATGCTTCCACTTTCCGTATTGCGACTGATCTCGACCTAGGCGCGGGCGCGAGCCGCGTCGAAATGGATGCCGAGGTCGTCTATCCATGGCCGCATCGGGTCGCTTACATCGAGATCACAGACGCTGAGGCGGGTATGCTGGCTGACTTGAGCCTAGGTGCGGTCGCTATCAAGCGGCTCCACCCAAGCCTCTATGCCACGGCGCGCCGGGATTTTGCAGCATTTGCCCCGGAAGCGCTACGTCTTGCGCGCGCCGATGCTGACGCCGTGCTGGAAGGGAGAACATCGAAGTCAGTCCGCTTCCGACACCATGATGCCGACCGGTGGGCGACCCTCACGCTCGCTGACGATCGTACGCCAACGAGCCTGACTTATGCCGACCACGATCCGGCGCAGGGCGATATCTCTTACTCCTTCGAATGGTCTGATTGGCGGGATGTAGGTGGCATTCGTCTGCCTTACAAATTACGGCGCCTCATCGATGGTCGGCCGATCCGAGAAGAAAGATTGAGCCGTGTCACGCTGAACGAGCCGGTATCGGATGAAAAGTTCACGATCCCGGCGATTGTTCGCGCTCAGGATGAAGCCGGTCGGCGCATCGTCACCGGTTGGATGCAGCGCCGCCGCGCCATGGGGCTGCCTTACGAAGAATTTACTCGAGTCCAACAAGTAGACATGGCACCGCTTGCGCCTGGAGTGTGGCTCGCACGCGGTGGGACCCACAACTCTTTAGTCATCGAGATGGCCGATCATCTTGTCATCTTTGAGCCGCCTCTCTTCGAGGGGCGTTCGGAGGGGGTGATCGCCGCCGCCAAGAAGTTCGCTCCTGGAAAGCCTATTCGCCACGTCGTGCTCAGCCATTTTCACGATGATCATATGGGCGGAGTACGCACTTATGCCGCCGAGGGCGCGACCGTTATCGTCCATTCAAGTGCCGGCGATTACATCCGGAAGGTACTTGGTCAGCGGCGTACGCTTGAACCAGATCGACTGGAAATTTCGCGCCGCGACGGCCGGCGGAGCGAAGCGTCCGTTGTGCTCGTCGAGGACGCGACTACGCTGACCGACGGGACACGGGAGATCAAGCTCTACCATGCACCGAACACTCATGTGTCCGGCATGCTGGTAGGTTATGTACCGGACGCCCGTGTTCTTTTCACGACCGACCTGGTCAGCGACACCTTTCCCCTAATTCCAGCCTTCGCCTCGGCGGTCCATGAGCTAATCCAAAAGAATGGGCTTTCGGTTGAGATGATCGCGTGCGGTCATGGCAACGTCATGCCTTATGCTCAGCTTGCCTATGCGCTCGGGAAGTCGACCAGGAGCACCGATACCGCGGAAATCAACGCGTTTGAACAGCGGCTCATCGACGGCATCAAGGCGAAAGACGTCAAGCAGATCATGAGCTGCTACTCCGATGACGTGTTCGCCTACGATGTCGTGCCGCCGCGCCAGTACGTCGGGGCCGCGGCGTTTGAGAAGCCCTGGCAGGCCTTCCTCGGCATGTTCAAGGAGCCAATTAACGTCGAGGTAAACGACCTGATGATCAACTCCGACGGCGAGATCGCGTACTCGCGCAGCGTCCAGCACGTCTCGGGAACGACGAATGAGGGCAAGCCGTTCGATGCGACGTTTCGCATCACGGATGTCTATCACAAGAGTCAGGGCAAGTGGGTGATCGTGCAGGAGCACATCTCAGAGCCCCCACACGCCGCCCGGTGGTGACCACCAGACCTCACCCGTGAGATCAAGGAATTTCTATGAAGTCCATTTTTCAAAGGGAGACGCGGATGGCATCGAAACCAAAGACAATCGGCAGTACTGACCCCACGCAACCGGGTACGGCACTTGAGGAAAGTGAACGGTTACTGCAGTCAACGCATGAGCAAGAAATAAGAAATCGCGCGTACGAGATTTATCTGCAGCGCGGAGCAGGATCTGGCTATGAGGTCGAGGATTGGCTTCAGGCCGAACGTGACGTCACCACACAATCGTCCAATTAGTTTCATTCTTACAAAGAGAGGAGAACACGGTCCATGACACGCAAAGTGGCTTATTGGGTGAGCACCGGTCTACTGGCCGCGCTGTCGGTCGTTAATGGATTCATTTACTTATCGGGCAGTCAGCAGGCGGTTCAAGATTTTACGCACCTGGGATATCCGCAGCAACTGCGCATTATTCTTGGGATCGCCAAACTCCTTGGCGCGATCGCCCTGGTGGTCCCTGGCTTGGCCGAACTGAAGGAGTGGGCGTATGCCGGATTCACATTCGCATGGATCTCGGCATTTGTAGCGCACTATCTGGCGAAAGATGGCCCGATAGCGTTCATCCCGTTGATCTTGCTGCTGCTCCTCGTCGTCTCCTATGCGACGCGGCCAGCAACTCGCCGATGGCAGGGGAAAGTCATGACGGTCTAAATCCGAATTGGTTCTACCATGTGGGCCCGAACCGGCAATTCGACAGATATTCAAAGGAGTAGGAGGAACAAATGAGGATTCTAATCGTTGGCGCAACGGGAACGATTGGCGTTCCCGTCGTGCAAGCCCTTGAGGTGCGGCATGAGGTTATCCCCGCCAGCCACTCTCGCTCGGCTCTCACCGTGGATTTGGGGGAAGCGGAGTCGATCAGGCGCCTTTACGCAAAGGTAGGCCGTGGTCAGTATTGCCGGCCAAGCCGCATTCCGGCCCCTGCTTGCTCTCACCGATGCCGATTTTGCCCTCGGCCTCAATAACAAACTGATGGGGCAGGTTAACTTGGTCCGCTTTGGCATCGAGATGGTCACGGATGGAGGGTCGTTCACGCTCACATCAGGAATCTTGAGCAGAATGCCGATGCCCGGAGGCGCAGCAATCAGCCCGGTCAATGCAGCCCTCGAAGGCTTTGGACGCGCCGCCGCATTGGAGCTTCCACGTGGCCAGCGCATCAATGTGATTGCCCCGGGGTGGGTCACCGAGACACTCATCGCGTTTAAGATGGATCCTAGTATTGGCCTGCCGGCAGCGGAGGTGGCGAAAGCCTACGTAAGGGCTGTCGAGGGGAATATGACGGGTCAAGTTTTCGATGCCATGCTGCAGCCGGCTAACCGGCCCTAGGCGACGCCTCGGCAAGCGCACGAATTGTTATCTTCCAGAAAATTCGCGCCGCGACCGACCGTTCTCGACAACCATCAATCGATGGTCGCGAAGCCGTTGTCCGCCTGCCAAGATAATCGAGCATCGTCGTGAATTTAGGGTCAATCAGATCACGTTGTCGACTGTTATCTTCCGCGCCTTGGTCGTCCTAAGAGCTACCAACCCTACACGCATGGAAGGAGCCAACAACGACATCTAATTGTTGAAGAAGCGTTATGCGGCTCGCCACATCGACGCTGTTCTCGGCGCAACGACTCCGGGCTCTTTCGGGCTATCAGATTATGTCCGGTTTGCCGACCAAGAGGCCAGAATGCGAAGGCTAGCCACCGGACCTGGATCCACCGTGGCTTTAGTCTCGAACGAATCGATCAATCAGCACTTCAAGTCTCCTGCGGAGAACTTTTGTCGCTGGTAGATCGTGAGTGAGCCCGTCGACAGCCAGCATGAAGACCTCCGAGACCTCTTTAGTGCCAAGGACAGCCTGCGTGTATTTGAGCTGCATCTTTCTGCGGCTTTCGTTAATGTCAGGCGTGATCCGACTGCATGTCTCATAGAATTCCGCGCCCATCGGAGCATCCACGATCAGCTCCTTCCACGGGTCAAGCAGTAGAGCTTCATAGAGCGACATAAGCCTTTGCCGCCTGTTTCCTGGCTTTGCGAGAGCGTGTTCCGCGGCCCGATACTGTGTTTCGAAAAGGTCCTCCAGAACGGCGCCAAAAATCTCTTCCTTGCTCTTGAATTTCCGGTAGATCAGCGGTCGCGATACGGCTGCCTGTTTGGCGATATCTTCGAGCGAGCTCTTCGCATAGCCGAATTTAAGGATGCAGTCGCGGGCAGCATCGAGGATGACCCGCCGCCGTGCTGCATCTCGGTCAAAAGATTTTTTCTGCATATTTTTGAATCGTTACACATTATACATAATCTGTAACAATGTAACTAGCACGAAATGAGCTGCGTGCCGCATTCGCACATAGCTTAGCAAGGGTCGTGGCTCTTGCGCGCCATTAACTCGATTTGTGAGGAAACGAACGATGAAGAAGAAGATCTTTGCAGGATTTATTGGGGCAGCGTTGTTATCAAGTTCGCTTGGCTGCAGCAACAGCAACGTCCGAGCGTCGACCGGTCCTCCACCAGCTAAAGTCGAAGTCGCACCGGTCATTCAAAAGGATGTGCCGGTTCAGGGCGAGTGGGTCGGAACCCTTGAAGGCTACGTCAACGCACAGATCTCTCCGCAGGTGAACGGTTACCTCATTCGCCAGGATTATCACGAAGGGGCATTCGTCAAGAAGGGTCAAGTGCTATTTGAGATTGACCCGCGTCCATTTCAGGCGGTGCTCGATCAGGCCAAAGCACAACTGGCGCAGGCTGAGGCGCAGATGGCGAACGCTGAAACGAACGTGAAGCGTGATGTTCCCGAAGCAGAGGCTCACGCCATTCCCCAAAGTCAGTTGGATACGGACACGCAGTCGCTCCGTGGGGCGAAGGCGGCAGTTGAGGCCAGCGAGGCGGCGGTCGAACAGGCTCAGCTGAATTTGGGCTATACGAGAGTTGTCTCCTTAGTTGATGGAATCGCCGGCATCAACACTGTGCAGGTGGGCAACCTGGTGGGCCCGTCAACGGTCCTCACCGCGGTTTCGCAGGTAAGTCCGATCAAGGTTTATTTCCCCATCAGCGAACAGGAATACCTGCGCATGGCGGACGGCGGCAGTCCGGGGAGCGTGGACTTTCTGACGCACGCCTCACGAATCCCGTTGCAGTTGACCTTGGCTGACGGGAGTGCCTACCCGCATCCGGGCAGAATCATCTTCGCGGATCGCCAAGTAAACACGCAGACCGGAACCATCCAGATCGTGGGCGAGTTCCCGAATTCCAAGAACCTGTTGCGACCGGGCCAATATGCACGCATTCAGACGCCCACCGGAAACATCACGGGAGCGCTTCTGGTGCCGCAGGCAGCAGTGAATCAGCAGCAAGGAACGTATCAGGTCACTGTGGTCGGCGCCGATAACCGGGTGCAGCTCCGCACGGTGCAGGTGGGGCCGAGAGTGGGCACGCTCTGGGTGATCACGACGGGACTGAAGCCGGGAGAACGCGTCGTGGCGGTTGGCGCAGAGAAGGCCAAAGAAGGCGAACTGGTGAATCCCACGCCGTACAAAGAAACCGAGGAGCGCTAATTATGGCAAGTTTTTTCATCCGACGCCCCATCGTCGCGATTGTGATCGCGATTCTTACCGTGGTCGTTGGCGCGATCTCGATTGCGCTTTTGCCGATCGCACAATTTCCGAACATTGCGCCACCGGAAATCTGGTTGCAAGCTAACTACCCCGGTGCCGACGCAAAGACTCTCGAGCAGTCCGTCGCTACGCCGATCGAACAGCAAGTGACCGGTGCGGACAACATGGAATACATGTATTCCGTGAACGCCACGAATGGCTCGCAAACGTCTCTGCTCGTCGATTTTGATCTCAAGACTGATCCCAATATGGATCTCATGCTTACGCAGTCGCGTCAGCAGCTGGCAAACGGACAGCTTCCTCCCGAGGTGACCAGCTATGGGATCACGTTGCGAAAGTCGGCCACGGCTCCTTTCATGCTGGTGGGCCTGTACTCGCCCCACGGCACCCGCGACGCCGCGTTTCTCTCTAACTATGCGTTTATCAATCTCAACGATCCCATCGGCCGCTCCTATGGCGTGGGCCGGTCGGAGGTCTTTGGGGCCGGCCAGTATGCGATGCGGCTCTGGATAAAGCCCGATCAACTGGCGAAGCTGGGCATCACCGTAACGGACATTACTAACGCCATCCGCGCCCAGAGCACAGTAAATCCTGCTGGCCAGATAGGTGGCGAACCATCCCAGAAGAACCAGCAGTTCACCTACGCGGTGCTGGCGCAGGGCCGCCTTACATCTCCGGAGGAATTCGGCAACATCGTTGTTCGCGAAGCTCCGAATGGCGGGCTCGTACGCGTGAGAGACGTTGCTCGAGTCGAGCTGGGCCAGCAGGATTACAGCACGATCAGTCGGCTGAATGGCAAGGCCAGCGCCATCATTGCGATCTACCAACTTCCGGGATCTAACGCCCTCCAAACCGCGGAGGGCGTGCGCAAGCTGATGGCCCAGATGAAGCAACGTTTCCCCGAAGATGTCGATTATGCAATTTCGCTCGATGAGACTCTGCCGGTCACCGAAGGCATGAGGGACGTTGTCGAAACGCTGGTGATTGCGATTCTGCTGGTCATTCTGGTTGTGTACCTCTTCTTGCAAGACTGGCGGGCCACCCTGATCCCTATGCTGGCTGTGCCTGTTTCGCTTGTCGGCACATTTGCGCTGTTCCCGCTATTCGGTTTCTCCATCAACACACTTTCGATGTTGGGCCTGGTCCTGGCAATCGGGCTGGTGGTTGACGACGCCATTGTGGTTGTTGAAGGCGTGCAGCGCCATATCGAAGAGGGATTGGCTCCGAAGGACGCAGCTCGCAAAGCCATGGAGGAGCTCTCCGGACCAGTTGTGGGGATTGCACTGGTGCTGGCTGCGGTGTTTGTGCCTACGGCGTTCATTCCTGGCATCACCGGCAGCCTTTATCAGCAATTCGCTCTGACAATCGCCATTTCCGTGATGCTCTCAGCTTTCAACGCGCTCACTCTTAGCCCGGCACTGGCCGGTCTGTTGCTGCGGCCAAGACCCGAACAGGACGCCCAACTGCATCGCGGACCTCTTGGGAAATTTTTTGCCGCCTTCAACCGTTATTGGGAACGCAGTACGAATGGGTTTGTCCGCTGGTCGCATGCGGTGATTCGCAAGGGCGCGCTCGTGCTGGTGCTGCTGGCGGTCTTCGGTTTGGGTGCGTTTTTCTTTGGTAGCCGGCTGCCCTCGAGCTTTATGCCCGATGAAGACCAGGGCTACCTCTACGTCACCATGCAACTTCCGGTCGCGGCTTCAATGGAACGTACAAGCGAAGCTGCGAAGCAGGTAGAGGACGTTCTCGGAGACATGCCGGGAATTCAGTACACAACAACGGTTGTGGGTTTCAACCTGCTCAGCTTCGCGCACACTAGCTACAACAGTTTCTTCTTCGTTACGTTGGAGCCCTGGGGCGAGCGCAAAAGCAGAGCGGAACAGTATCAGGAAATAAAAACTCGTCTGAACCAGGAACTCGGCCGTCTGCCGCAGGGAACTGTCTTCAGTTTCTCGCCTCCTGCGGTTCCAGGTGTCGGGACCTCTGGCGGATTTCAGTTTGTCCTCGAAGACCGCGGTGGCGGCGACGTTAAGTTCCTGGCCGATAACACGGCCAAATTTTTGGCAGCCGCTCGCAAACGCCCTGAAATTGGCTTCGTCGCCACCACATTAATCCCTAGCGTGCCAGAGGAGTACATCAATGTGGATCGCGACAAAGTGCTCAAGCAGGGTGTTGCGATCAACGACGTTTACCAGACGATTCAGGCATTCATGGGCGGCTTGTTCGTCAACTACTTCAACGATTTCGGCCGTACCTGGCAGGTGTATGTCGAGGCCGAAGCGCCTTACCGATCCACTACGCAAGATCTTGGACAGTTCTATGTGCGCAACAACCAGGGCCAAAATGTGCCGCTTTCCGCACTCGCAAACTTCGAGACTCGTTACGGCCCGGAATTCACCCTGCGCTACAACGAGTATCGCTCAGCCGAAATTATTGGTAGCGCTGCGCCCGGCTACAGCTCGGAACAGGCGACAGCGGCACTGGAAGACGTGTTCAGTCAAACCATCCCCCCCCAAATGGGCTTCGACTACATGGGCATGTCGTATCAAGAGCAGAAAGCGCGCCATGGGGTACCGGCCTGGGCAATCTTTGGCCTATCGCTGTTCTTCGTGTTTCTCGTTCTCGCTGCGATGTATGAGAGCTGGTCGCTGCCCTGGAGCGTACTGCTGAGCACTCCGGTCGCAGTATTCGGCGCGGTTGCGGCACTCTGGCTGCGTCGCGTCGTGCTCGGCTGGTTCCTGCCGCCGTACATGATTCAAATGGAAAACGATGTGTACACCCAGATCGGCCTGGTGATGCTCATCGGCCTGGGCGCGAAGAATTCCATTCTGATCGTAGCGTTCGCGAAAGAAGAGTACGAACGGGGCAAGCCTCTGGTTGATGCCGCGTTGGACGCCGCGAGGCTTCGCTTCCGGCCCCTCATGATGACCGCGCTCGCCTTTATTGTCGGGTGCGTGCCGCTATGGATAGCGTCCGGCGCTGGCTCAGTCGCGCGACAGATTATCGGAACGACCGTGATCGGAGGCATGCTGGCGGAGACGTTTATCGGCAGGTTCTTTGTTCCGGCGATCTTCTACGTCGTTGAGAAATTCTCAGGCGCTGAGAAACGGAAAGCATTGCCACTCGCTTCCGCCGAGGCGCCCAGTCTGGGGGATTGAATTATGAAGAACACTGCACTCTTAGGAATCCTGGCCGTGCTGGTTCTGGAAGCCGGCTGCATGATGGGCCCGAAGTACAAACGGCCTGCTGTAGATGTACCACAGGAATACCGTGCACCCGCTCCGCAAGCGGCCTCGCAAGCCTCGTCGCTGGGCAACGAGCAATGGTGGCGGCTTTATCAGGATCCGGTGCTGACACAGCTGATTCACACCGCCATTGCGCAAAATTATGATGTGCGCATCGCCGCGGCTCGAGTGCTCGAAGCTCAGGCGCAAGTCGGGATCACACGCTCCAACCAACTTCCGTCCGCGAACGTCGGCGCCGACATTTACAGCCAACAGAACGCCAAGGTGACAAAAGTATTTCCCGCTTACCAGGTCAACGCGGGCGACCTGAATCTATCGGTGATCTGGAATCTAGACTTCTGGGGGAAGTATCGCAGGCAGACCGAGGCGGCCCGAGCCCAATTACTCGCAACCGAGTGGGGGCAGCGAGCGGTGATTTCTTCTCTGGTCGCCAATGTATCGACAGCCTATTTCCAGCTTCGCGCGCTCGACAGCGAACTCGAAATCTCGCAACGTACGCTGGCCTCTCGGCAAGAATCGCTCAAACTAACTCAATTCCTTGAAAGTCACGGCTCTAACTCCGGACTGGACGTAAGCCAGGCGGAGCAACTCGTCTATACCGCGTCCGAAACGATCCCAGACCTAGAGCGGCAAATCCAGCAACAGGAGAACCTGCTCAGCGTTCTGCTCGGCGAAAATCCCCAATCCATTCCCCGCGGGCGTGCGCTTACCGAACAGCCCGTCCCCCAGAACGTTCCGGCCGGCCTGCCTTCGGAATTACTGGAGCGCCGGCCGGACGTCCGCCAAGCGGAAGAGATGATGGTTGCAGCGAACGCACAAATCGGCGTGGCCAAAGCCTCATTCTTTCCAAATCTTTCACTCACCGGACTGGGAGGCTTGGAGAGCAACGCCTTGCACCAGTTCATCACAGCGCCCGCGGAGACTTGGTACGCGGCCTTCAATGTAAGTCAACCGGTCTTCCAAGGTGGCGCGCTCCGCTCTCAACTCAGGCTCACCCGCGCGAACTGGCAAGAAACCGAGCTCTCCTACCAGCAAACCGTCCAGAACGCCCTTGAACAAGTTTCCAATTCACTGGTTGCTTCTCAAAAAAACCGTGAGTTCCGGGAGCAACAGGAATTGCTCACGCAGGCAGCGCAGCAGACCGATCAACTCTCCGAGGTTCTTTACAGGAACGGCGGCGCGAGCTACCTCCAGGTGCTGACCAGCGAATCAAATTACTTCTCTGCGGAACTCAATCTGGTGCAAGCCCAGCTCAACGAGCGATTAGTGCTCGTGCAGCTTTACCAGGCCCTCGGTGGTGGATGGAAGCAATAGGGACTGGTGAAAGACGGTGGCGGAATATGGCCTGAGCAGGCAGGTACTTAGGTATGGAAGGCTTTTTTGGTTTGGTGAGATTAGGGACTGGGATATGACTCGCAGAATTGTGATCGTCGGCGGAGGATTTGCTGGCGTCCACGCAGCGATGCATTTCGACAAGCTGCTCGCGCACCGATCGGACATAGATGTAGTGCTGATCAGCCGTGAGAATTTCATTCTATTTACGCCGATGCTGCACGAGGTAGCGGCTGGGGATCTTTACCCGGGTGACATTATCACTCCACTCAGGCGCATTCTTCGCCGTGTAAACGTGGTCGAAGGTGAGGTGCAATCAATCGATCTGAGCACTCGAAGGATTTCGTGCGTGGCCGGCGTTCGGCGCGTCCGCCGTGAGTTCGGGTTCGATCATTTGCTAGTCGCGCTTGGTTCCGAAACGAACTTCTTCAATCTGACGAACGTGCGCGACTGGGCGTTAACTATAAAGAACCTGAGCGACGCGGCGCTGCTCCGAAACCGTATCGTCGCGCTTCTCGAGGAGGCGGCGCTTGAATCTGATGAGTCAATTCGGCGCCAGCTACTTACGTTCGTCATCGCTGGCGGCGGCTTTGCCGGCGTGGAAACGACCGGAGCTGTTAACGACTTTGTGCTTGACACCGCGAAACTTTACCCCTCGTTATCTCGCGCAGAGATTCGGGTGGTTGTCGTTCATCCAGAGGGCTTTCTGCTACCTGAGTTGGGCGAGGGACTGGGGCGGTACGCAGAGCGGAAACTCCGCGAGCGCAAAGTCGAGGTCATCAAGGGCGCGCGCGTCGCGAGCTACGATGGCACGGTTGTCAGGCTAAGTGACGGCAACTCGATTCCGTCATCGACTCTCATCTGGACGGCGGGTGTGAAACCCAATGCGGTTATCGTGACCTTGCCCTTCGAAAAAGAGAAAGGCCGCCTTCGCGTAGACGAATACCTTTCTGTTCCAGGAGTCAGTGGGCTGTGGGCGGCTGGTGATTGCGCAGCGGTTCCGGATGGGAACAAGGGCAAGTTTCACCCGCCTACGGCACAACACGGCTCGCGGGAAGGACTGGCAGCCGCCAAGAACATAGAGCGTGCGATTCTCGGCCGTCCGCTCGAGCCGTTTCGGTATAGAACGATGGGGCTCTTGGCAACCATCGGTCACCGCTCCGCTGTGGCGATGATATTTGGACTCAAATTTTCCGGGCTGACCGCATGGTGGTTATGGCGCACGATCTATCTGGCGAAGCTTCCAGGACTTCTCAAGAAGCTCAGAGTAACGATGAGTTGGACGCTGGATCTTTTCTTCGGACGAGATATCGAGCAGATCATCACGCTGCGCGACGTAGAAGCCCTACGCGATCGCCTAGCGCTGACTCAACGAGATCGACTTTCGCTTGACGGCAGGTAATTTCGAATCACTGCCCTCGGCGGCTGCCAGCAAGAGCGAACGATGAAAGACACTGGCGAAATACGGAAGAGGACCACGGCGTTTAAGAGAATTCCGGTTCGGTGGATCTCCCGAACCTGGACACGCCTTGTGAAGGGAATAGTTTTTCTTTCAATCCTCTTCGCCGCGCTCATCGAGTTCGCGATCGAGCGCGCCAGCTTCGACCTGTGGATGGTGGCGGTAGTTACGATCGTGACCCTACTGTGGAATGTCGCGGGACGAGCGCTTCGCTTTCATATGGATTCGCATAAGCACGACAAAAGTGAGTCCGTTTTCCAGGGGATAGTTGCTTATGTTCATGAGTCTGAGCACCAGATCGTCCCCCACCGCATTGGGAGCTGGTTTCGTTGGAGTGTTCGGGGAAAGGTAGTTTGAAAATGAAGACGAAGTTGTTTGTTTCGCTCCTGCTGTTGACTGCTGCTGTGGCGCCTGGTGCGCTAGCGGCTGCCGACGGGGGCGACAGGAATCTTCACACCGGAAGGGGTCAATTGCTCGTCACGCCGGTTGACGACCCAGCAGTCAAGGATATGCCACCAAATCCCGCCGCGGTGCCGAGCGATCCGAGGCAAGTGCTGCAGGATTATGACTCATTAATGATTGCGCTCACCCAGAAGTTCTCTGCCACACTTGCGACGATCGCCGACGCTGCCAAGCGAGGCGACTTAAGCAGCGAGCAGGCGAGAGAAATGAGTGCCGAGCAATACCAACTCGCCCATATGCAGTTTGAACTGCTCAGCCTGTGGCGTGGAATCGAAGAACAGGACTCAGAAAGAATTCCTGATGTTGAAGCAAAACCGGACTCAACGCAAGAAAGCGAAGTCGTAATGGTGGCGTTGCCGTTCTCATCCCTTCAACTCAATCCCTCTTTGGCTAAATATCTTAGTTTGACGTCCTCCCAAGTTGAAGCTATCCAGCGTCTGATGATGCGGGAACAACATAGCCTCGAGCCTTTGATGACGCAGCTTCGAACTACACGACAGAGGTTACTTGCAATCGGCAGTGAACACTTAAATGCAACGCAGGTCAAAGCTCTTGCCGATACAGAAGCAAGTCTGCTGGCAAGACTGATCGTCGCCAACGCCCGCTTGCAACCCAAGATTTACAAAATTCTCAGCCCCGAGCAGCAGAAAAAGCTCAGCGATCTCGAACGAACGCAGGGCGCATTCACATCGGAGGGCAAATAAAGGAGCGATTACTGTGACACACAGATTGGAGGCTACGCGCGTCACAGCCGATGCGGGCGCGGAAATGGTTGTGCCGCACAGCCTCGGCCTCACGCGTAAAACGACTACAGTACAAGCCACTGCACAATCTTTACCTATTTCGGTGTTGGATCTGGTGCCTACGCGACCAGGTGAGCCAGCGGGAAGGGCCATTGCGCGCTCTGTGGAATTGGCGCGGCAGGTTGAGCAATTGGGATACAAACGCTACTGGGTTGCGGAACATCACGGCATTCAGGGGCTGGCTTGCTCAGCCACACCCGTGCTGATCGGACATATCGCTGCCGGGACGAAGACAATTCGGGTGGGCAGCGGTGGAGTCATGCTGCCAAATCACGCACCGCTAGTGGTTGCCGAACAGTTTGGGACGCTCGAAGCAATCTATCCCGGGCGAATTGACCTAGGACTGGGACGGGCGCCGGGAGGTGATTTTCAAACCATGCGCGCGTTGCGACGCGATCTGGCTCAAGACGGCGATGATTTCCCGTCGCTCCTTGAAGAGTTGCGCACATACTTAGGGCCGGAAAGACCGGGCCAGCTCGTCAAAGCAATACCTGGACAAAACAGCAATGTGCCAATCACGTTGCTCGGATCGAGCGACTTCAGTGCTCAACTGGCAGCGGTATTAGGCTTACCCTTTGCGTTCGCAGCACATTTTGCACCTGACGCTTTGGATGCGGCAGCGAAATTGTATCGAGAACGTTTCCAGCCGAGTGAGGCATTGCAAAATCCGTATTTGCTTGTTGCGGTGCCGGTGATTGCAGCGAACACAGACGCTGCAGCTCAGCGATTGTTCACTGCTCCACAACAACGTTTTCTGCGACTGATTCGGGGCGAGTCGCTGGAATTGTTGCCTCCGGTCGATTCAATGGAGCCCCTTTGGAGTGACATTGAAAAAGCAGCGGTGGAGAACAGATTGGGCGCGGCAATTGTCGGATCGGATGCCACCGTGCAGGCTGGGCTGGAGAAACTGGTGAATGATACTCATGCCGATGAAGTAATCGTTGTGACCGATACGTATGAGCACAGCGACCGGATGGACTCATATGAGCGCGTGGCTCGAATTGCCGCGGAAATCAAACTGGTGCCAAATGTTGAAAGGAGATTCAAATGAACCGTTAGCAACCTATCGATGCGGCGTCGTGGATGATGGGCGTGGCGCTCCTTCTCGCGGTATTGACCATCGCTGGTTTTATGTCGCCCTGTCTCCTGCTGGTGCTGACCTTTGCGCTCTCCGCGGGAGATGCGTTTGAAACCCCGACGTGGCGTGCAATTCTGCCGGAATTGGTGCCCAAGGACGACCTGGCACCAGCTTCTGCGCTTAACGGGATCGAATTCAATCGCGCCCGGGCGGTCGGGCCTGCACTCGCCGGCGTAGTCATCGCTGTCGCGGGCGTCGCCACGGCATTTGTCGTGAATTTTGTGTCATTTGTTGGCGTCATTCTGGTGGTTGCAAGGTGGAAGAGGCCAATTCGCAAGCGGACCGCGCCGCCGGAAACGTTGACGGGCGCTACGGTTGCCGCCATTCGCTACGTCCGCCACTCACCCACGATCCTCACCGTAGTGGTTCGGACAGGCGTAGTCATGTTCTTCTCCAGCGCACTCTTTGCATTATTGCCGACGGTTGCTCGGATCGTGAACGATACCGCAATCGGATACGGGCTCTTGCTCGGATGCTTTGGGGCGGGGGCAATTGGCGGTGCATGGATAATGCAGTTGGCCCGCGCCAGATGCTCGACGGAAGTCATTGTGTCGACTGGCGCGGTCATTTTGGGGTTGGTGATTGTAATGATCAGCAGCTTACACAGGTTGAGCACACTCGCTCCCGTCCTGCTGATTGGCGGTGCGGCTTGGGTCATCTTCATTTCCCTGATCAACGCTCTGGTGCAGAACCTTGCGCCGGACTGGGTACGAGCGCGAGTGCTTGCAATCTTTATCCTGGTTTATCAGGGGAGCTTCGCTCTCGGGAGCGCCACTTGGGGCGCAGTGGCCCAACGAGCAGGCATCCGAGTCGCTCTGGTGTGTGCCGGGGTTGGAACAATCGGGAGTGTGATATTCGTGCTCTTCGCAAAGCTTCCTGATTCGACCAAGGATCTGAGTCCATGGAACCACTGGCGCATGCCGGTTGTCGTAAACGAGGCTGCAGCTGACCTTCACCGGGGACCGGTGTTGGTGGCGGTCGAATATGCTGTCATTCCAGAACGCGAAGCGGAGTTCGTGGAGGCGATCCATCAATATGCTCGCATCCGGCGTCGCGATGGGGCTTATCGCTGGGGTATCTACCGAGACACTGAAGTCGCGAATCGCCATCTGGAGATATTTCTCGTGAATTCGTGGGCGGAACATCTGCGACAACACGAGCGGCAGACACAAGCGGACCGCGAAGTGGAGCAACGCCTATCGAGCTACGTCGCCCACGACCCGGAGGTACGTCATCTGATCTACGCGAATTCAAAAGAAACATAGCGATGAAACAATCCCAGTAAATCTGTGGCAAAGCCGAACCGGGCAGTCTGACAGATATCCCAGTGTCATCGCTCCATCTGGCTGCTCCAAACCACTTCTCCAGGACCGCCAGCAAAGTTCTGGCGTGCTCAATGTGACGGCGACGCAGGTGGCCCTATGCGGGAGGCGTAAACAGGATGTGTGCGTAAATACGTCCAGGATTTGCGGCAACGCATTATCACGCTGCACGATTTCGGGCACTATCTACCCTTCCTGACTATGTCGAGCAGTATCGGACAACGATCCGTTCAGGTCGATAAAATCGAGTCACAACGCGGACGCACTGAGAGAACTACCCGACATAGTCTTGTCGACCCTACAGGCT
>Ga0307477_10001207_pt1 | contig 22694 bp, 24 predicted proteins | sample atmos_gasesECM2C_FD_203316 | JGI IMG/M metagenome (GOLD analysis project Ga0307477, IMG submission 203316) | Hardwood forest soil microbial communities from Morgan-Monroe State Forest, Indiana, United States - atmos_gasesECM2C_515 | ecosystem: Environmental > Terrestrial > Soil > Temperate...
AGTCCTGGTAGACGTTGCACCCGCGACCGCTGAAGTGCGTGAGACTAAGGTCTTTGATTATGGAATCGTTGTAGGAGTACCCTCCGGGAGGGTTCGAGATGGTGTCGGGGCTCCACTGCACCATGCCCATCGGGTAAGCAGCTCCCGGAAACGTGTCGCCTCCCCCAAAGCGAGGACCCGTGGCCGTTCCGATGAAGGGGTTGACGAACCTGGTGAGATTCACTAGCCCCGCTGTGCCCACAGACTGGGTGGATGTGGGCTGGGTAGCACTTATGATCGGGGTCGTGCTTTCGCTCCGGTTGAGGAAGCTCACCGAGTTCATCCCGACCAGGAGTAGGAGTATCGCCACGGCTATCCCGAGCAGCAGGCCGTTGCGTACCATCTTCCCTCGTTTCATGTCGCTCCTCCTCAGTTCGCAATCTCGGCCGGCCTCGATTTATACCCTGCCCGGCGGAAGGATTTCTCCGGCGGACTTTCAGGAAGGATTATTTCTTGGGAAAGCTTAATTAAGCAACCCGCGTTCCCTGTTTTCGTCCTCACAGGACAAAGCTGCAGTCTTATCAAAGAGCTAGAGAACTTGAGCCAGAAGCTACCCGAGCAAGCAAAGTACCACGGGACGACCACCGTAGGTCTTGTCTGTGCAGACGGGGTCGTCCTCGCCACCGACACGAGGGTCACCGCCGGAGGCTTCATCGCTCACAAGAGAGGGAAGAAGCTCCTCCAGGTCGACAGCAACCTCGCGGTGACGATCTCCGGGGGGGTCGCCGACGCGCAGAGCGTGGTCGACGCCCTGAAGTACTACGCGAACTCCTACAGGATCGAGAAGGGCAAGAACCTCACAGTAAAATCGGCAGCCAACATCGTCTCGAACATCCTCTTCTCGTCCAGGTTCTATCCGTACATCGCGATAGTCCTCGTCGGAGGCTACGACAGCAGGGGGGGCTCCATCTACAACGTCGACCTTTTCGGCTCCTCCATCTCCGACAAGGTCACAGCGACGGGGAGCGGGTCCCCGGTCGCTCTGGGCGTCCTCGAAGCCGGCTACCAGGAGGGGATGAGCGTTCCAAAGGGGATCAAGCTCGCCGCCGACGCGATAATCGCCGCCACGAGACGGAACGTCTTCACGGGAGACCATTTCGACATCGCGACCATCGACAAGAGCGGCTTTCGAGAGGTCTCCGAGCAGGACAAGGACAAGCTCCTGGCCCAGTTCCCAGGACACAGTTAACGTTTTGGCGCAAAAGGCAAACCAAGTAAGCCTGTTGGGGTCGATTCTAACCAACATCCCAGCGGAGGCTCAGATCACGAGGATAGAGTACGAGGGCCCAAGGATCGCGCTCTACACCAAGAACCCAAAGTACCTCCAGCAGAACAACTACATCATCTCCGAGATCGTCAACTCCGTCAAGAAGCGCGTGGTCACGAGGACCGAGAAGTCCATCAGGAAGCCCGAGCACGACGCGAAGCCCATCCTCGACAAGCTGATCCCGGTAGAGGCGGGCGCCTCGAACTACTTCTTCGACGAGGCCATCGGCGAGGTCACGATAGAGGCCAACAACCCGCGCCTCCTCTCGTCTGACGCCGGCTACGACATCGGCGAGCTAATGGGGCAGATCGGGTGGAAGATCAAGGTGAGGAAGGCGCCGCACATCGCCTCTTCGGCGATCCAGACCATGTACTACGCGCTGAGGACCGGGACCGACGAGAGGGAGAGGTTCTACAAGGAGCTCGGCGAGGCTATCTTCAGGCCCAGGTACACTGTCGCGGAGCAGATCACGGTAAAGTCGCTCGGGGCGGGACAGGAGGTGGGGAGGTCGTGCCTCCTCGTCGAGACCTCGGAGAGCAAGGTCCTTTTGGACGCTGGCATCTCGCCGGGGGCGAGGAACAGCTGGGACGCCTACCCGCGGCTCGACTGGGCTGACGTCCAGCTCAACGAGATCGACGCTGTGATACTCAGCCACGCGCACCTGGACCACATGGGGTTCCTGCCCGCTCTCTTCAAGTTCGGCTACGACGGGCCGGTCTATTGCACAGAGCCTACCCTCCCGCTCATGACGCTATTACAGAACGATTTCATCAAGATCGCCCATCTAGAGGGGGGCCGCGTCCTATACGACCAGAAGGACATCAGGGACCTGATCCAGCACACGATCACCTTGCAGTACGGCACTGTCACCGACGTCTCCCCCGACATCAAGCTCGTCCTGAACAACGCCGGACACATCCTGGGCTCGGCCACCGTCCACCTCCACATCGGGGAGGGCGTCCACAACATCGTCTACACCGGCGATTACAAGTACGGGAGGACGCAGCTCTTCGACTCTGCGAGCTGGAACTACCCGAGGGTGGAGACCCTGATCACAGAGTGCACCTACGGAGCGAAGGAAGACATCATGCCGCCCCGCGAGGAGGTGGAGATGAACTTCGTCAACGCCATCAACGGCACGCTCGCGCAGGGGGGGAAGGTCCTGATCCCGATACCGGCCGTCGGCAGGGCCCAAGAGATAATCCTGGTCCTAGACCATTACATGAGGAACAAGGTCCTCACCGAGGCCCCGGTCTTCCTCGAGGGCATGATCTCCGAGGCCACGGCGATACACGTCTCTTACGCCGAGTACCTGTCCCGCGAGCTGAGGAGCAAGATACTCGACCAAGGTATCAACCCCTTCGTGAGCGAGTACTTCACCTCCATCGAGCACCCCTCCGCCAGGGACGAGGCCATCAAGGAAGGGCCGGCGGTGATCATGGCGACCTCGGGGATGCTAGAGGGCGGGCCCGTCCTCCAGTACTTCGAGCACATCGCCCCCTCGGACAGGAACAAGATCCTCTTCGTCTCCTACCAGGTACAGGGGACCCTCGGCCGGAGGGTCCTGGACGGCTCCAAGCAGGCCAGCCTCCTGGGCGACAACGGAAAGATCAAGATCGTCGACGTCAACGCGAGCACCCAGAAGGTCGACGGGTTCAGCGGGCACAGCGACTACAACCAGATAATCAGGTTCATCGGGAAGATGCGCCCGAAGCTCCAGCAGGTCATCGTGAACCACGGAGACAAGAGGAAGATAGAGAACCTGGCCTACGTCATACAGCGCATCTACAGGATCCCGGCCCTGCGGCCGGCAGTGCAAGAAGCGATACGTCTCTGCTAAGACAGGGAGCCGCGCCAGATCCTTACCCCGGGCGGGGTGATCACTATCCTCTCTTCGCCCAGCCTCGCGATGTCTCCGCCTATTGACGTGGAGAACTCGTAGAGCTGCTCGACAGCGGTTTTCAGCTCCTCCACGCTCTTCTGCGCAAGGGGAGTGACCCGCAAGATCACGATCGTCCTCTTCGCAACGTCGTCTTGTATCTTCTGGAGGTCGTCTGCGCTCCGCAGCTGGAGGGCCTTTAGCAGCATCTCCCCTCTCGCGGGGGCGTCCGACTCTTCCGCCAAACCTGTTTCCAAATTACTCGCTATCGTGCCTCAAGACTTTGGTCTCATTTTTAAAGGTAGATGCCCACAGAAGCGTCAGATGGCCTTGTGGGAGTGCCAGAACCTGTCTCCGGCATGGTGGAGGTTCTTGACGCAATTCCCCTTCTGGAGCCCTGGCATCTCCCCGCTCCCGACCAGGGTCTTCCCGATCGCTAGGGCGCGCCCCTTGCTGTCGTCCCTGACCACGACCAGCTTCCCAGCCTCCCCCCACTCGTCGTATTTCGCTATCCCCGGTCGCATGACGTCGGCCCCCTTGATTATGTACTTGACCGCCCCGTCGTCGATCCTCACAGAGGGGAGCAGGTCGGTCAGGGCAGCCGACCCGACGAAAGGGAGGAAGCCCCCCTCCTTCTCCAAGAACACGAACCGCCCGTCGACGGTGACGAACTTCGTCTCATCGTCGGGTTCCACGACCTCGACCTGCGCGGACTTTGGGACCTCAAGGTGAAGCCCCGTGCCCTTCTCGATCTCTGCTATCAGAGCCCTCGAGTCCGCCTTCGAGACTACGTGCCTCTTCAACCGGCCTCGGGGCATGCATCAATTTAATAAAGCCAACCGCAGAGGCGGGCAAGAAGAGTCGTAGACAATGTCCGCAGACATGGCGATCAGGGTCCTAGACCAGAGCGTGGGCAAGATCGTCCTCATCAAGCTAAAGGGCGGGAAGATCATCAGAGGCGCTCTGCAGGGCTTTGACCAGCACATGAACCTCTCCCTTGAGGGAGCCGAGGAGATCACCCAGGAGGGGAAGCAGACGTCCCTCGGCACGCTCATCGTCAGGGGGGACAACATCATCATGATCTCTCCTCCTCCCGGCTGAACTTCAACTAACCAATGCCTGAGATGGGACTTTGGCAACCGGGGTCCAGAGGGTCGCAATCTTGGGCGCTGGGACCATGGGCCACGGAATCGCGGAGGTCGCCGCGCTCGCTGGCTTCGACGTGGTCCTGTACGACGTCCAGGACAAGTTCCTCGAGGGCGGGATGGAAAAGATACGGTGGAGCGTCGCCAAGCTCGCGGAGAAGAAATCGATCACACAGGACGAGGCGGATCGCGCCACAAAGCGCATCAAGACCACAACCCGCCTCGAGGCCGCCAAGGACGCGGATCTGGTCATCGAGGCAGCCCCGGAGGACCTTGGGATCAAGCGCGAGCTCTTCGGGAAGCTGGACTCGATCGCCAAAAGGGCTATCTTCGCGTCCAACACCAGCAGCATTCCGATCTCGGAGATCGCCGCCGCGACCCACAGGCCTGAGAAGTTCGTCGGGATCCATTTCTTCAACCCGCCGGTCCTGATGCGGCTCGTCGAGGTAATCAAAGGGGAGAGGACGGACGAGGCCACCGTCCATGCCGCGGTCGCGTTCGGCGAGAAGCTCGGAAAGAAGGTCGTCCTCTGCTCAAAGGACGTCCCCGGCTTCATAGTCAACAGGATACTCGGGCCCTTGATCAACGAGGCCGCCTGGAACATCTCCCGGAAGCTGGCCACCGCCGAGCAGATTGACTCGGCCTGCGTCTACCAGGTCGGCCTCCCGATGGGGCTCCTCGAGCTCGCAGACTACACCGGGATAGACGTGCTCTACTCTGCTTTCCGGGCGATGGAAGAGCGCGACCCCAGCTTCATCCCCGTCGCGCCCCCCCTCGCGGACCTGTTCAAGGCGAAGCAGTTCGGGAAGAAGACGGGTAAGGGGTTCTACAGCTATCCTCAGGCGGGGTCTAGGCCCACCTTCTCCAAGGAGCAGGGCGCGCACGTCGACCCGGTGCCCCTCTTCGCCGGCGGGGTCAACTCGGCGGCGTGGCTCCTGAGAAACAGGGTCTGCACGAGGGAAGACCTGGACCTCTCCATGAGACTGGGCCTGAGCTTCCCTGAAGGGATCCTCAGGCTCGCGGACAGGTGGGGGCTGGACCGGGTCCTCACGTCCCTCAGACAGAAGCAGGTCTCTTACGGGAAGGCGTACACCCCCGACCCGCTCCTCGTCGAGATGGTCGGCCGGGGCGAGGTAGGAGTCTCTTCGAGCAGAGGTTTTTATGACTACACATCCAAAGAGACAAAGTTGGAAGAGCTCATCGTAAGGAAGGAGCCGCCTATCGCGTGGGTCCTCCTGAACCGGGCCCAGAAGCACAACACGATCACACCCAAGATGATGGAGGAGCTGGCCGTGGTGGCCAAGGACCTCTCCTCTGACGACTCCTTGAGGGTCGTCATCATCGGCGGGGAGGGGGGCAAGGCCTTCAGCGCCGGCGCGGACCTCTCGACCTTCGAGATGAGCTCCCCTATCAAGGCGTTCGAGACGGTGAGGCGGATGTTCGAGGTTTTCACCCTCTTCGAGAGGATGCCAAAGCCCGTGGTCGCAGCGATCGACGGGTACGCGTTCGGCGGCGGCTGCGAGCTCGCCCTTGCTTGCGACTTTAGGCTGGCGTCGTCCTCTAGCCAGATCGGCCTGACCGAGACCTCCCTCGGGATAATTCCTGGAGCAGGGGGGACCCAGAGGCTTGTCAGGCTCGTCGGGATCAGCAAGGCCAAGGAGATGATCTACTTCGGGGAGCGCCTCTCCGCGGACGAGGCGCTCAAGGTCGGCCTCGTCGACAAGGTCTTCCCGAACGACAGGTATCGGGGCGAGGTCGACGGCTTTGTCAAGAAGCTCGCGAAGCGCGCCCCGCTCTCCGTGAAGCTAGCAAAGCAGGCCGTGAACGCAGCGCTCGACCTGCCCATGGACGCAGGGCAGCTGATCGAGGCCGAGGCGTTCGGGCTCCTGCTGTCCACGCAGGACGCCTCAGAGGGCATCAGCTCGTTCTTCGCGAAGAAGGAGCCAGAGTTCAAGGGAACCTAGGCTTGGCTCCGCGGAGGACCAGCGAAGGTAGGAGTCTCCTGGTCCGCAGAGCGAGGCCGGGTGACCTCAAGGCGATCGTCAGAAACATGCAGGCCGTCGCTGACGAGGGGGTCTATATCTGGACAGAGAGGGTGACCCACGACCAGAGGTCCTCAATCGAGAAATCCATCTCAGACCCCAAGGCCTTGCTCGCAGTCGCTGAGGTCGACGGCAAGGTGGTGGGCTCAATCGGGCTTCGCAGGTACGGGGAAGCCCGCAAGACGGAGCACGTGAGGAACCTCGGGATGCTGGTCGTTGACGGGTATCGCGGGATGGGGGTCGGCTCGGCGCTCATGGAGTTCGCGATCGCATGGGCGAAGAAGAAGGGAGTCGAGAAGATACTCCTCGGAGTCTTCTCCTCGAACCGCCGGGCGAAGAAGCTCTACCAGAACTTCGGGTTCCAAGTAGAGGGCAGGCTCAAGGGACAGCACAGGATCCGCGGGGAGTACGTCGACGAGATCTTGATGGGCCTCCAGCTAGGGATGCATTCTCTCCCGATGTGATGCCCTACTCCGCCATAATTGTATAATAATGAGACGGCAGGCCAGTCGGCAGAGACTTGAAGTCCCTCCCGGAAATAGTCCTCAAGCCCGAGCACGAAGAGATTAGGACTTGGGCCAGAGAATTCGCGAAGAGGGAGATAGCCCCGGTCGCCGACAAGATGGACCGGACCGACGAGTACCCCCGCGAGCTCGTGAGGAAGATGGGCGAGTACGGCCTCCTAGGGCTGGGGACGCCCCAGGAATATGGCGGGCTTGGCCTGGACCTGATCTCTGCTGTCGTTGTTGGGGAGGAGATCGCGAAGGTCAGCCTAGCCGCCGGAACGATCATCGGTGTCCAGAACGGCCTGGTCGGGTACCCCATCGTTGCGTTCGGGACAAAGGAGCAGAAAGAAAGGTACCTTCCTAGGCTCGCGAAGGGCGAGATAATCGGCTCTTACGGCCTGACCGAGCCCGGCGCCGGGTCGGACGCCGCGAACCTCCAGCTAAGGGCAGAGAAGGTCGGCTCCTCCTACAAGCTGAACGGATCCAAGCTCTGGATCACACAGGGGCTTCTCGCCGACGTCGTGGTCCTCTTCGCGAGGACCGGGAAGGTCGAGGACGGGGGCGCGGGGGTCACCTCCTTCATCGTCGAGAAGGGGACTCCCGGGTTCAGCGTCGGAGGGAAGCTCGAGGTGACGGGGATAAGGGGAACGGGGACCGCTGAACTTGTCTTCAACGACTGCGTCGTCCCTGCGTCTAACATGGTCGGCTCACTAGGGGACGGCTTCCTGATCGCCATGGCCGTCCTCAACCAGGGGAGGGTCGGGGCCGCGGCCGGTGGGCTCGGGGTGGCCGAGGCATCTCTCGAGGCCTGCATCTCGTATTCAAAGAAGAGGAAACTCTTCGACAGGGAGCTCGCCAAGTTCGAGTCCATCCGCTTCCTGATGGCGGACATGGCCACCAGGATCGAGGCCGCGAGGCTCCTCACCTACCGGGCCGCGTACCTGAGGGACAAGGGAGACGACTTCCTCAAGGAGGCGTCGATGGCCAAGGTCTTCTCCTCTGAGACGGCCGTCTGGGTCGCCGAGAGGGCCATCCAGATCCATGGGGGTATAGGCGTGAGCAAGCTACTCCCGCTCGAGAGATACCTCAGGGACGCCAAGATTCTCGATATCATCGAGGGTACCTCTGAGGTCCAGAGGTGGATTCTCTCGAGGGAACTACTCCGGGAGTAGTGGCCCTCCCCTTGCGGAAGGTGGCGATAGTCGGCATCGGGCACTCCAAGTTCGGGAAGAGGTCCGACGTCAACCTCCCCGAGCTGGCCTTCGAGTCGATAAAGGGCGCGATCGACGACGCTGGCATCGGAAAGGAGGAGATCCAGAACGTCACCCTCGGGAGCGCCGGGGGATGGTACGAGGAGAACCTGCCAGCCGTCGTGGTGAACGAGTACTCGGGCTTCAAAGGGATCGGGACGAGCAGGGTCGAGGCCGCCTGCGCTAGCGGAAGCGCCGCAGTCCGGAGCGCCTACCTCAGCGTCGCGAGCGGGGAGGCCGACGTGACCATGGCCTTGGGGCTCGAGAAGATGACCGAGGTCGACACGCTAACGGCGGTCGAGCTAATTGGGAGGTCGGGCTCGTACCTCTGGGAGTTCGAGAACTACGGGATGACCTTCCCCGCCTACTATGCGCTCTACGCGGTCTCGCACATGTCAAGGTACGGCACGACGGAAGAGGATCTCGCCCGCGTCGCGGTCAAGGCCCACAGGTACGCCTCGATGAACCCGCTGGCCCAGTTCCAGAAGGAGATCACGCTCGATAAGGCCCTCTCCTCGCAGGTGGTCTCCTGGCCGTTGAAGCTGTACGACTCCTGCCCGATCTCCGACGGATCGGCGGCCGTCATCCTCGCCAGCGAGGAGAGGGCAAAGAAGATCTCTGACACGCCCGTCTGGATAAGGGGGATCGGATTCTCGTCTGACTCGGCTAACCTGAGCAAGAGGGCGGACTACGTCGGGCTGAAGGCAACCGTCGACGCCTCGAAGGCCGCGTACTCGGCCGCCAAGATCTCGCCGCGTGACATTGACGTCGCGACCTGCCACGACTGTTTCACCATCGCCGAACTGATGGCGTACGAGGACCTCGGGTTCTGCGGGAAGGGGGAGGGGGCCAAGCTCCTTCGGGACGGCCAGACCGAGATCGGCGGGAAGATCCCCGTGAACCTCGACGGCGGGCTGAAGGCGAAGGGCCACCCCGTCGGAGCGACCGGGGTCTCTATGATGGTCGAGATATCGAAGCAACTCAGGGGGGAGGCCGGGAAGAGGCAGGCACCCATCAAGAAGGGGGTGGGGCTCGTCCACAACGTCGGGGGGACTGGGCACTACTGCTACGTCACCGTCTTGTCGAGGTCCAACTAGATTGGAAGCCGAGAAGCCGACACTACACTCGCGGCGGAACCTGAACCTGAGGTTCAACATCCCCATCTCGGAGACCCACGAGTTCTGGGACTCGCTTGCGGCGGGCAGGTTCGTCACCACAAGGTGCAAGGCCTGCGGCAAGGTCACCTTCCCTCCCCAGGCCGACTGCCCGGACTGCATGAGCTCCGAGCACGAGTGGGTCGACCTAGGCCCGGAGGCCGAGCTCCTGACTTTCACCTACGTCCAGATCACGCCCACCAGCTTCGTCGACCATGACCCCTACATCGTCGCGATAGGGAAGCTCAAACAGGGGGTGAACGTCCTCGCCTGGCTGGACGGCGGAGACGTGACCAAGCTAAAGCCCGGGGCGAAGCTCCGGATCGAGATCAGGAAGGAACCCGGCGCCGTGCCGTACTACACCTTCGTCCCTACGGCCTAGAACTCGACTGGGATGGACCGTATTACCTCGGCTATCCTGACGAACCTATCCTTGTAGAAGAGGATCTTCGTGATCGAGCCCTTGAACTTCAGGACGCCCTTCAGGACCGCAGCTTGGAGGTCTATCTCGCCCTTCGCCACTCTCGTCCAGGTCTCATAGGCGCCCTCGAACGAGAACTCCGCCGGCGCGGCCGTGTCGGACCGGGAGATGCTCGTCTTCCCGTCCTCGACCTTGAGGAGGTAGCTCGCGGCCTGGTCGGCGGCCGTCAGCTTGATGCTCGTCTTGATCCCCTTGGTGTCGTCCTGCCACTTTGGGTCGTTGACGAGGATCCTCTCCACCTCAGCGAAGAACTCCTGCGAGAAGTATTTCGACAATTGGTATCCGGGCTACGCTGCGATGGCCCTTTTGAGCTTAGCGATGGACCCGGACGTCAGGACGGGCTTGGGGCCTTTCGCAGCGCTGAGCTCGAACGCCGCCCTGACCTCGGCTAGCGCGACGTTGTCTGTCCTGAGGATTACCCCCCGGTCGAACCAGAACGCCTTCTTCGCCATCTGGGGGTAGCGCTCGGAGATCAACTTGGAGAGCTTCTCCCTCGACTCCTCGTCCATAGGCTCCTGAGCGGCGATGAGCAGATAGCGCTTCCTCTTCGGCCCCCTCAACTTATCTCCCCCAGCAGCTTTGCATAGAACTCCGAAGGGTCCCCCTTGATCAGATAGGCGCGGGGCTTGACCTTGACGCGTATCGGGTCTGTCCCAGAGATGACTGCAGATCCCTGGACCGCAAGCTGCTTGCTCAGCCGGAGGAAGAGAGCTCTGTGTTCGTCCACGAGGTCGGTAAGGTCGCGCTTCAACTCCTCCCTGCCATCCGTCCCCAGCAGCGAGAGCAGACGCTTGAACCCCTCCTCTGCCTCGTCTCCCGTAAGGTGGAACCTCATGGAGACGATCTTGTTCCCAAAATGCCCTTGGAGCTCTAGCCGCTCGGGCTCTTCCTCGACGCCGAGCAGCTCCCTCACCGCTCTCTTGGTCGTCTCTTCGTCCTCTGTAGCGTGGATAAATAACGAGGCCTCCATCGACTGAATGCTGGATGCCAAAGCAGCCCGTCTCACCTGAGCCCTTGGCGACTATATCACTTACTGGATGCAGTCCACGCGAGATCTTTTCCCAGTACGTCGAGCCCTGCCCGAATAACGGATAAATAGTGGAATCGGCTTTTTCTGGCCGAAAATGAAGGACGGATTTAGCATCTCAAGCAAGACATCCAAAGCAATAATGTACTCAGCCGTAGTAGGAATACTACTAACCCTCTCCTCTGTAGCTGCTGCCCCAGCCCGCGCCGCGACCAACGCCGCAGCCGCGAACCCCTCTGTCTCACCGGGGCAGTGGACAGGATCCGAGGGCGTCTATCCCAACAACTGGGACTGGAGCAACCAGACCCAGATCAGCGCGGGCAACGTCAACCAGCTCCAGGTGAGCTGGGTCTACCCGACGCCTCCGACGCCACCTCAGTACCTTGCTTACAACAAGTTCACGACCGTTCCCATAGGCATCACCTTCACCGGGAGCATGATCAACGGCATCGCTTACACGATGACCCAGTACATGCTCGTCCAGGCCACGAACGCCCACACTGGCGCCCTGATCTGGCAAGCACAGCTCCCGAACATGAAGTTCAACTGCATGCACAACATGCTCCCATTCTCGTCTGCCAACCATACCGGACACTTCCACAACATCTGGTACACGTCTGGCGTGAAGGGCATCTGGGCGAACACACCCATGATCTGGGTGATGGGCTCGAACCACACTGGCTTTGCGTACAACGCGCTCACCGGGTCGCTGCTGATGCACTGGCAGACGTACAACCCGTGTGCCAAGTTCGCTGACGGGTCGACGGGCGTGGAGGGCAACTATGGTCTGTACGACACCACCACGCAGAACGCAGTTCTCGACTCGGCAAGGGGCATCCTTGTGACAGGCACCTCGGTAGGCGAGGGAACTGACGCTGGTAGATGCGCCTACTTCGGCTGGGACATCACCGTCAACCCACCAAAGCTCCTCTGGACGACGTATTGCTCGCCTCCCCAGAACGGAATCAATCCCAACTGGGACATCCAGTCCGTGACGAACATGACCAACGCATGGATATGGGACGCGACCACCGGCAACTCCATCAACCTGAAGACTCTGCCCGTGAACCAGCTTCACGACGTGCTATACGATGACTGGGGCTATACCTCAGGAATCGACTACTTCGCAGGCCACAGCTGGTCTGGATTAGGCACGAGCTGGGGTGGTAACTGGGCCATGGACCCTGCCACTGGCAACGCTTTCGTGGCAACGTCCGAGCCTGCCGACTTCCCCAACGCGACCCTGCGTCCCGGTCCCAACCTGTGGTCGGAAGCTGTCCTCTCCATAAACGACCAGACCGGAGTAATCAACTGGGCAAACCAGATAATCCCGCACGACCTCTGGGACGTTGACTGCTCGTGGACCGACATGTTCGCCACGCTGACAGTCAACGGCCAACCCACGCCAGCCGTCATCAAGTCCTGCAAGAGCGGAGACTTCTTCGCCCTGAAGGAGTCTGACGGCTCGACGATCTGGCACTTCTTCCCCGGACCCAGCGACGTGGGCTACAATGGCAGCCCCAGCTCGGTCTGCAGCGGAGCTGGCTCGTGCATGATGGGCTATTCGGGCGCTGGACACAAAGCAGTCATTCCGGTTCCAAAATGGGATCACTTCTACAGCCCGATGAACCGCTCCGAGATGACCAAAGGCTGGCCTGATGCCCCGTCGACTCTGCCTTTCCTCTACTTCCCTAATGGTGGAGGGCCGTCAGAGAACAACGGAGCGTTCGACCCGACCACCAACATGGTCTTCTACAACACCTACAGCAGGCCGAGCAACTCCTCGGCAGGGATCGTCAGTGGATCCAAGACCGCGTGGGGAGGCAGCACAGTCGGAGCGCTGCCCACAACGCCTCTTGACGTCTCGTCCACCACCAACGACACTGTGTGGGCGATAAATGCCAACACTGGCGTGCCGATATGGTCTCACTGGATACCCCAACTCGGGCTCAGAGGCGGGGTCTCCGTGACCAACGGCATGGTCCTCGTCCCTCTGGACAACGGCTCCTTGCTGTTCATCAACGAGCAGACAGGGACCTTGATCAGGAACCTCTTCATCGGCTCGGCGATGGTCACTCAACCAGTAATCGGGACCGACGCATCCGGGAAGACTGAGATAGTTCTCCCAGCCGAAATCCCGATCTCGGCAGGGCTGTACGTGAGCACGTACAGGACCACGAGCACCTCCGGGTTCCTGTTCGCTGTGGGACTTGGGCCTGCACCCGTGGCCAGCACGCAAACAGTGACCTCGACTACTACCGGCGCAGGGCCGACCTCGACCAGCACCACTACAGTTACCCAGACAGGGCCAGGCGGAACAAGCACAGTCGTCCAGACGGCTCCGGGAGGGACAACGACCTCGACCTTGACCAACAGCACAGGCATCGACCCAACCACATTCTACGCGGTGGCAGCTCTCGCTGTCATCTTCGTCATAGCGACAGGTTTCCTTGCCATGCGTGGCAGGAAGCCTGCCTCCTAATTTTTCTGAAGGCCTTTTTCGGTTTATTCTTCCGCCATAACTTTATCAGCCCACCGAGAGGCGAACGCGAAGATGCGCGCCTCGCTTCGAGTCGTGGGGATCGAGAGCACGGCGCACACCTTCTCTGTTTCCGTCGTATCCGACAGCCGGGGGGTCCTCTCAAACGCCAAGGACGTCTATCTCCCCCCGGAGGGGAGCGGGATCCACCCGATTGATGCCGCCACCCACCACGCGTCGGTCGCCGCCAGGGTCGTGAGCGATGCCCTCCAAGAATCCCGCGTCGACAGTGGGGAAGTGGACGCCTTCGCCTATGCGATGGGCCCCGGGCTCGGCCCTTGCCTCCGGGTCGGGGCTGTCGTCGCCCGTACGCTGGCCCTGTCCACGGGCAAGCCGCTCGTGCCGGTGAACCACGCCGTGGGGCACATCGAGCTCGGGTGCCTCCTGACGGGCGCCAAGGCGCCGCTGGTCCTCCTGATATCTGGGGGCCACACGATGGTCGTCTTCCACGCCTCTGGAGGATGGCGCGTCCTCGGCGAGACCCTCGACCTGACGCTCGGGCAGCTCCTGGACCAGCTCGGGAGGCACGTCGGGTACGCTTCTCCGTGCGGGCCGAGGATCGAGGCGGCGGCGAGACGCTCGAAGAAGTTCCTCGCGCTGCCGTACACGGTCAAGGGGAACGACGTATCCTTCTCGGGGGTCCTGACGGCGGCCAAGAGACTGCTCCAGGCCGGGGCGGCTTTCGAAGACGTGTGCTACTCCGTCCAAGAGACGGCCTTTGCGATCACGACCGAGGTGACCGAGCGCGCACTCGCCTTCACAGGCAGCCGCGACCTGATGGTGGTCGGCGGCGTCGCCGCCAACAGGCGGCTGGCTACCATGCTCCGCACCATGGCCAAGAGGCACTCCGCCAGGGTTCACGTCGTCCCACTCGCATACAGCGGCGACTGCGGCGCCCAGATCGCCTGGACAGGACTCCTCGCCTTCAGGTCTGGCGTCTCCGTCCCCGTCTCCGAGAGCACTGTGAGGCAGTCGTGGAGGCTGGACACCGTCCCAACCCCCTGGCGGTGAAGGCATGAGGCTCGTTTACAGAGGAGCGGAGGCCGACGTCTTCCTGGGTCAATGGTGCGGTGGCAGGGCCATCTTCAAGACCCGCAAGCCCCTCGACTACAGGCTCCCCGAACTGGACATGGCCATCAGGAGCCAGCGGACCGTCCGGGAGGCCCAGATGATCCATCTCGCCAAGAAGGCCGGGGTGTCGTCCCCCTTCCTCTTCTACGTCTCAGCCCCCGAATCGCTGCTTGTGATGCAATTCATCGAAGGAGAAAGGCTAAAGTCGGTCCTGGACTCCTCCCCGCCCAAGGAGGCGGCGAGTCTCTCGGAGGAGTTCGGGAGGGAGGTGGCCCGCCTGCACCGAGCCGGGATAATGCATGGCGACCTGACGACCTCGAACGTGATCGTGAACGACGGAGGGCTCTACCTTATCGATTTTGGTCTCTCGGTCCGTACCTCGAGGATCGAAGACCAAGCAGTCGACCTCCGACTGATCAAGGAGACCCTCGTCGGCGCCCACAACCCAAGGTCGAAGCTGCTGATGTCGTCGCTCCTCGACGGGTACTCGTCCCTCTTGGGAAAGGAGAAGGCTCTCCAGGCCCGAAGGAAGCTCGTCGAGATAGAGCGCAGAGGGAGGTACGCCAGGGTTGAGTGACGCCGTCCTCTTCGCGACCTCTAACCACGGGAAGCTTAAGGAGGCTCGGGTGATCCTCGCCCCTTACGGCATCACGGTAGAGAGCATCGACGCCAAGGGGGAGGAGATCCAGGCCGACTCCACCGCGAAAGTCGCGGCCCACTCTGCAAAGGCAGCAGCCGCGAGGCTGGGCAGGGCCGTCCTCGTGGAAGACGCGGGGCTCTCCGTCGACTCGCTGAACGGTTTTCCTGGCCCGTACTCAGCCTACGTGCTGAGAACGATCGGGATCGCAGGCATCATCGAGCTGTTGGGGAAGTCGAGCAGAAGGGGCGCGCACTTCTCGAGTTCGGTCGCCTATTGTGAGCCGTCCGAGTCGCCCCGGGTCTTCGAAGGCATTGTGGAGGGAAGGGTCGCGGGCTCGCCGGCCGGGAGGAACGGATTTGGATTCGACCCCATCTTCATCGCGAAGGGACATCGGAAGACCTTCGGCGAGCTGACCACCGAGGAAAAATCCGGCCTCTCTCACAGGGGGACTGCCCTGAGAAAGTTCGCGGCCTGGTACACCTCGCCGGCAACGCAGTGACATCGAACCGGGAATGGTTTTAAACCGGCCGAGGTCAGACTCGATTCAGTACAAGATGGCAAGGATCCACTCCCACAGGCACGGGAAGAGCCACCAGACCCGCCCGACGAGCAAGAGGCCGCCGAGCTGGCTCACCTACAACGCGGACGAGGTCGCGGCCCTGACCATCAAGCTTGCAAAGGAGGGGGTGAGCCCGAGCGAGATTGGCATAAGGCTCAGGGACGATTACGGTATACCGCTCATAAAGCCGATTATCGGCAAGTCCGTCCTCCAGCTGCTCAGGGAGAACAAGCTCGCCCCAGCGATCCCAGAGGACCTCCAGAACCTGCTGAACTCGGCAAAGCGCGTCCAGTCGCACAACGAGGCCGCCAAGGCTGACAGGAGGAACGTCCGCTCCCTCGAGCTGATAGAAGCCAAGATCTACCGCCTCTCAAAGTACTACAAGGAAATCGGCGTTCTTCCATCAGACTTCAAGTACAGCGCCGTGGTAGCTCAGCTCACCTGAGCGGGTGGACTCGCAGGTTGGCGGACCTAGGGGCGCTCACCGCCGCCGCGGCGGAGAAGGGGCGTCTCATAGCAGCGCTCGGGTCGGAAGGCAAGCGCATCCTGGTCGTCACTCACATCGACGCAGACGGCCTCTCAAGCGGTTCGATCGCCTTTGCCGCGATCGCAAGGAAGAGGGCCACGGTGTCCGTGAAAGCCATACCTGACCTCGACAGGACGGCAATAGAGAGGCTCAAGGCGGCGAACTTCGACTACTACCTCTTCACCGACCTCGGATCGGGGCTGGTGGGAGAGCTGGCCTCGGCCTTCGGAGACAGGTTCGGCATCCTGGACCACCACCAGCTCCCGGGCGGATCTCCTTCCAACCTCGCGGTGCTCAACGCGTGGAACTTCGGCTACGACGGCGGGACCGAGGCCTGCTCCTCCTCTATGGCCTATGCCTTCGCGGTCGCGCTAGACCACGCGAACAGGGACCTATCCCCTCTCGCGATCATCGGGGCGCTCGGGGACAGGCAGGACGGCGGAGAGGGCCGGTCGATCGTCGGCCTCAACAAGGTCGCGCTGGACGACGCCGTCAAGGACGGGACTGTCTCGGTCACAAAAGACCTCCTGTTCTTCGGGAGGGAGACCCGGCCGGTCCACGAGGCGGTCGCGATGAGCTATGCCCCTTTCATCCAGGGGCTGTCCGGGGCGAAGGACGTCGCGCTCGCGGCTCTCACCAACGCGGGCATCGCCCTTAGGGACGGCGGGAGGTGGCGGACCCTGGCGGAGCTGAGCAAGGAGGAGAAGCAGAAGGTGGTCGAGGTGGTGGCGGGGTTCATCGGCACCTCCAGCGGCGGGACGGGGCTCCTCAACGAGCTCCTCGGCGCGGTCTACACGCTCGAGTTCGAGGACCCTCTGACCCCCCTGAGGGACGCCCGCGAGTTCGGGAGCCTCCTCAACGCATGCGGGCGCATGGACCGGACCGACCTCGGACTCTCGATCTGTCTCGGAGACAGGGACTCGGCTTTCAGCGAAGCCCTCGCCCTGATGGCGGAGTACCGCGGGAAGCTGAGCAAGGCAATCCAGAAGCTTCAGGCCGAGCCCGACAAGGTCTCGACAAGGGGGAAGGTCATGATGGTCATCGGGGAGGAGTTCATCGAAGAGCGGATGACCGGCTCTATCTCCTCCCTCCTCGCTTCGTCCGACAAGTTCAGGGACAAGCTCGTCTTGGTGAGCGCCAAGTCGGGCGAGTCCGAGCTGAAATGGTCTTCGAGGGTCGGAGACTCCTACGAGGGTGAGGTGAACCTGGGGGAGCTCATGAGGGAAGCCGCAGAAAAGGTCGGCGGCGTCGGCGGCGGCCACAGCATGGCCGCGGGGGCCAAGATCCCCTTCGCGAGGCGCGACGACTTCACGAAGGTGATCCTGGAGCACGTTCCCGGATGAGGCTCGAGCTCGAGCTCACGGTGGAGTGCGAAGACGAGAGGACCGCAATGTCGCTCGACCAGGCCCTCGCCCCCGACAACCGATACTTCCCGAAGGACATGAAGTTCGGGATGTCCCGCCGAGGGCGGGCGCTGAAGTTCGCGATCTCCTCTCCCCGGCTGAGGCCGGGCCTCAGCACCTTGACGGGCCTCGTCGAGGACGTCAGGCTCTTCGGAGAGATCTGGTCGGGGACATGATTATGTCCAACCGATTGGAAGGGTGACAACGTGCTCGACGTCAGACTTCTCCGCGACTCTCCCGAGACCATCAGGAAGAGCTTGACCAAGCGCGGCGCCCTTGACAAGCTCACCATGGTCGACGAGGGGATCGCCCTCGACAAGGAGTGGAGGGACCTGAAGGCGCAGGTCGATGACCTCAGGCACAGGCAGAACGTCCTGACATCCGAGGTCGCGGCCCTGAAGAGGGCCGGTAAGGACGTGCAAGGGAAGCTCGCCGAGGTCAAGGGGATACCCGAGAAGATCACAGAGCTGAACAAGAGGGCGGAAAGCGTCCAGGCGAGGGTCAAGGCGATTCTGATGTCCCTCCCGAACATCCTCCACGACTCTGTCCCGGTGGGCGCCGACGAGGGCGGGAACGTCACCGTGAGGACGTGGGGCAAGCCAAGGGCCGTGGGCTTCAAGCTGAAGGACCACATGGACCTCTTGAGCGACCTGGGCCTCGTCGATGTCGAGCGCGCGGCCAAGGTGGCGGGTGCCCGCTTCTTCTTCCTCAAGGGCAAAGCGCTCCTCCTCGAGCAGTCTATCATGAGGTTCGCCCTCGACGTCCTTACCAGGAAGGGCTTCACCGCCGTCGGCCCCCCGCTGATGATGCGGAAGGAGGCCTACCAGGGGGTCGTCGACCTTGCCGACTTCGGGCCGGTGATCTACAAGGTCGAGGAAAACGACCTGTACCTCATCGCGACCTCGGAGCACCCGCTCGTGGCCATGCACATGGACGAGATCCTCGCGGGAGACTCTTTCCCGATCAAGTACTGCGGCTTCAGCCCGAACTTCAGGGTCGAGGCCGGGGCCCACGGGAAGGACACCAAGGGGATTTTCAGGACGCACCAGTTCTACAAAGTGGAGCAGGTCGTCTTCTCAAAGCCAGAACAGAGCTGGGCTCTCCACGAGGAGCTCATCTCCAACGCAGAGTCCATCTTCCAGGAGCTCGGGCTCCACTACCGCATCGTGAACATCTGCACAGGGGACATCGGGACCGTCGCCGCGAAGAAGTACGACCTCGAGGCCTGGATGCCCCCCCAGCAGAAGTTCAGAGAGATGGTCTCGTGCAGCAACGTCACCGACTACCAGGCAAGGCGCCTCATGATCCGATACAGGGAGAAGCAGAGCTCCGACCCCGTCATCGCCCACACACTGAACTCTACCGCGGTCACCACCCGGGCCCTGGTGGCCATTGTCGAGAACTACCAGGAGGCCGACGGGTCGATAACCATACCTAAGCCCCTCGTCCCGTACATGGGCGGGGCCGAGAAGATAGCCTGAGCAGTCGCCTCCCGGATTGTGGCCCCGCATCAGCTCCGGGGATGTTTTTAAGGCGGAGAGAAAGGGGGCCGAATGATTTTTGCCAAAGCGGGTGTCCGGGAAGGTCAGGGACAAGTGGAAGCTCAAGCGGTGGGTCACGGTCCTAGCCTCCCCCTCGTTCGGGAACGCCCCAATCGGGAGGGTTCCTATCACGGACGTCGAGAAGCCCCAGGGGCGGGTCGTCGAGACGACGCTCTATGACATCCTGAAACAGGACCCCCAGCACTACAGCTTCAAGCTCTACTTCCAGATCGACCGCATAGAAGGCGACACCGCGTACACCATCCTGAAGGGGCACGAGTTCTCGCGCGAGTACCTCCGCAGCCTGATCAGGAGGGGATCGTCGATGTCGGACCTCGTTAAGGACTACAAGACAAAGGACGGATACACGTGCAGGGTCTACACCATCGCCCTTTCCCAGGGTCGGATGAACACCTCCAAGAAGCACGAGATACGGATGATGATGGACAAGGTAATCGGGGACCGGGCGGCCGCCCTCACCTACGACCAGTTCGTGCAGGAGACGGTGCTCCAGAAGATAGCCTCTGACGTTTACAACGAGGCTAAGAAGGTGACGAGGCTCAGGCACGTCGGCGTGCGGAAGACCAAGCTCATCGGGAGGCCCCCGGCCGCACCGGAGATCCTAGCCGCGCCTGCCACTTGAGAATATCCTCAGAATGTCCCTGTCCTTGAGTAAGTACTCCGAGGACAACCTCATCCCGGTCCTGGCATCTATCGCGTAAAGGAACGACTCGGCCAGGTCGCTGTGTATCTTCCTCGCGAGGTCCAGCGCCGTCGACCCGCCGCTCATCACGTACGCGTCCGGGAGGACGTTCCCGTTCTTGTCGGAGAGCTTGGTCTCGTCCTCTACCGGGTACACCACGACAGAGCGAAGGAGCCCGAAGTACGCCTGGTCTATCGCCTGCTGGACCCCCGTGTTCCCGTACTTGTCTAGGACCCTCTCCTTGACGAGTTGTAGCGCCTTCGACTGGGCCGGCGCCAGCCCCTCCTTCGTGACCTTGAACCCGGAGTCTCCGGGCGTGTAGGCTATGAAACCCGCCTCGGCCGCCTTCCTGAGGAGGAGCTCCGCCTCCGCCGCGCAGGGGACTACTGTCCTCCCCGTCTTCCTCAGGCCCTCGATTCTGTCTGCCGAGGACGGGAGGTCGTCCTTGTTCGCGGCCAAGAGGCTAGGCTTTGTCCTCACGCGCAGCGCAGTGACGAACGCCTCGAGAGAGCCCGCTGGCCACCCCAGCGGCTTGTCGGGTTTCAGGTGGAGCCGGAGGAGCGTCTGCTCGACTGTCTCCTCGTCGACCCCGAGGCCGCTCAGCCTCTGGGCCAGCGAGGGCGCGACGCTCGCCCTGAGCTGCTCCGCGAGCTTGGACGCCTTCTCCCAGTCCCGCTTGATTATCCCAAGGAGCCAGAGGTCGAGCTCCCTCTCCACCATCTCGACGTCCTTAGCCGGGTCCTGGGTGCCCGCGGCAACCTTCCTGCCCTCCGAGTCCGTCGAGCCCGAGGCGTCGACGACCTGGACGAGAGCGTCCGCCTGCATCACCTCCTCCAGGAACTGGTTCCCTAGGCCGCGGCCGCCAGCTGCCCCTTCCACGAGGCCCGCGACGTCGACGAGCTTGACCGGGATCAGCCTCACCCCGTTCGCGCATACCGAGTTCCTCGGCTTGTCTACGACCCCCATCTCCTCATGGACGCACTTTGTGCGGAGGTACGCCATGCCCACGTTAGGCTTGATGGTCGTGAACGGGAAGTCGGCGATCGCGACCGTCTTCATGGTCGCTGCGCTGAAGAACGTGGATTTCCCCGTGTTGGGTTTCCCTATCAGCCCGACGAGCACTAAGAGTCGCGCGACCCTTGGCGCCCTCCCTCTTTACCTTACTCTGCCTCTACGGACTGCGGGACACTTTCGGAAAGCCCTCCCTTCAGACCACGCCAAATCGCGACGGCGCTTAAAGCGAGGGCCTCGCCTCGAGGCGAGTCCGCCGGCCTTTGCCGAAGATAGTCATCGCTGGGGGTGGAGTCGCGGGGGTCTCTGCTGCGCTCGCTGCCCGGAGGGCCGGGGCAGAGACGGTCCTGCTTGAGGCCTCGAAGAGGGTAGGCTTCTCGAGGGCACTGATGCCCTTCGCCGTCTCTGGGGGCCTGAAAGAAGACGACTTCTTCCTGCCCGAAGCCTCGACGCTCAAGGAGGACGGGGTCGAGGTGAGGACCGAGGAGAAGGTCCTCGAGGTCGACCACCGCGAAAGGAAGGTGATGACCACGAGGGGATGGACGAGGTTCGACGCCCTCGTGCTCGCAAACGGTTCGGCGAGCCAGATGCCCCAGGTAAGGGGCGTGACCAAGGCGAACGTCTTCGGCTTGCGCGCCCTGACCGACTATCTGGAGCTCTCGCGCGCGCTGGACAGCGCGAGTAGGGTCGCGATCACTGGGCCTCTGCCGCTCGCCCTGAAGCTTGGCGAGGCCGTCTCCGCGCGAGGAAGGAGGGTGGACTTGTTCTGTGGCGAAGACGCTCTGGTGCAGCAGTTCCCGCAGGCCGTCGCTCGAAGGATCGGCGCGGCCTCGCTCGAGAAGGGCGTCGCCCTCGTGGACGGGGGAGTCGAGGCGATCCTCGGCGTCCGGAGAGCCGAGGCCGTGTTCTCGAGGGGGGTGGTCCACCCTTGCGACTGCGTGGTGATCATACCGCGGGCGGTGCCCTCGATGCCGAAGGTCGAGTGCGAGAGGGGGGCGAACGGCGGGGCCTTGGTCGACCCGAGGATGCAGACGAGCCTGCCGTCGGTCTTCGCGGCGGGGGACGCAGCCGAGCTGAGGTTCAAGTCGGGCTCGATCCAGGCGAGGCTCTACTCGGCCGCCAGGACCGGCGGGGAGGTCGCCGGCGTGAACGCCTCGGGCGGGAGCGCCCTCGCGGCCTTCTCCTGGCCCATCCAGCAGGAGTACTTTGGGGTCGAGTGCTGCGCCGCCGGCATCAACCAGTCAGAGGCGTTGGACGTGGGCCTAGAGAGCGCCCGCGTAGACGACAGCTTCCCGTGCACCGACCCCGCCTTCGGGGAAGACCGGCTGGCCGTCTCGATAGTCTACGACGTGAGGACCAACCAGGTCTACGGATTGCGACTCGCCGGCCGCGGCGCCTTCGCCTGGTCGAACGCGGCGTCGTTCGTCGTCGCCCTCGGGCTCACCGTCGAGCAGCTCCAGCGGATAGAGTCCCCGTATACACCCGGCCTCAACACGGGCCTCTCTCCAATAGGCTTAACAGCGGGGAAAATCCTCTCGGCAAAAAGAGCAGATGCAGAAGAGACGAGTGCTGGTGTGTGACTCGATGGACGTCGCGGCGCTCGGCCTGAGCGACGATTTCGAGGTGGATTACCAACCCAAAATCACCAGAGACGAGCTCCTCGCGCGGGTCGGCGGATACGACGTGCTTGTCGTACGGAGCAGGACCAAGGTCGACGCCGGTGTGGTCTCCAAGGCCTCCCGGCTGAAGCTCGTGGCGAGGCCGGGGACCGGGCTCGACAACATAGACCTCAGCGCTGCCGACGCTGCCGGCGTCCAGGTCGTGAACAGCCCGGAGTCGCTTGTCGAGGCCGTGGCAGAGCACGTGGTCGGCCTCATGCTGTCCTCAGCGAGGAACATCCCGGCCGCTGAC
>Ga0307477_10001208_pt1 | contig 22690 bp, 16 predicted proteins | sample atmos_gasesECM2C_FD_203316 | JGI IMG/M metagenome (GOLD analysis project Ga0307477, IMG submission 203316) | Hardwood forest soil microbial communities from Morgan-Monroe State Forest, Indiana, United States - atmos_gasesECM2C_515 | ecosystem: Environmental > Terrestrial > Soil > Temperate...
TGGTCGACACTGCTAGCCCGGGAATAAACACTGTAGAATTTGGCGGCGGCGTTGTAGGGCGCGCCGGGGCCCTGATCGCCTTTGCCGGGCTGGTAGGGGGCCGCGGTGGTGATCAAGGCGACACGGCACTCGTCGAGCGGCTTTGTCAGCGGCCGGAACGGCACCTCCGCGTAATGCGCCCAGCGATAAGGCGTCGCATAGCCGAGTGCCAGATAGTAGTCGCGGATCCGCTGCATATAGGCGATCGGCGCATCGTGCTCGGAAGCGAACCCAAAGCCGCGCTCCTTTTGGCTCATCTTATCTCTCTTTCGGTTGCCGCACTAATGTTGGAAGCCGAACAGCGCTTGCGCATTTGTGGTGGAGAATCTTTTCGAGATCGGCCGGCGGCAGTCCCAGCCGCTCGATATAGGCGAATGTCTCCCTGTAGGCCTCGTAATCCTGCAATACCGGGTAGTCACTGCGGGTGACGAGGTGATCCGCACCAAAGGCTTCCAGCGCGCCGGTAAACGCTGCTTTCGAACCGTAGCACACGGTGTCGTACCAGAACTTTTTCGCGGTGACGCTCGGCGGCTCGGGGAGGTTCGGATGGTCGTGCCGACCTTGCTTATCCAGCCGATTCGGCAGCATCGGAATGGGCCTCCGAGATGCGGCACAATGAATTTGATGTTGGGATAACGATGCGGGATCTCCTTGGCGATCATGTGCAGGACAAAGGTCGCGTCCTCGAGCCGTCCGCGAATGTTTTCCAGCGAGTCGGAGAGCGGGTGACGCGCGGTTTGGCGCACCAGGGTAAGCCGCAACAGATTGCGACGACAAGGCGATCGTCGATCGGCGGCTTGCACTAGGCGATCTGAAGATTGCAGGATCGAACTCGTTCGTTAAATGAGGGGAGGGGATGGCTATGCCGACAGCGGTCGAAGACAAGGATGCGATAAGGGAGGTGCTGGCGGAGTATTGCTTCCGCCTGGACGGCGGTCGGTTTGAGGAGATGGCGGCGCTGTTCACCGAAGAGGGCACGTGGGACACGGCATTCGGCAAGGCGACCGGCCGGGGGGCAATCGCCGAATTGGCGCGCAGCCTGCGAGCGCGAGGCGACCAACCGCGGCCACGCGCGGTGCACCTGGTGACGAACGTCGCGATTGCGCTCGATGGCGCACACGCCCAAGTCCGTTCCAACTGGATGGTGGTGCAGAACAGCCCGCAGGGACCACAAGTCGGCTCGGGCGGCGCGTATATCGACGAAATGGTCAGAGCCGACGAGCGGTGGCTATTCCGCTACCGCAAGATCGACCGCTTTGTCGCCCCGTAAGCTTCAAGCGGTGCCGACCAATATGCAACTTGACATTGAGCTGTAAGTACCGACCAGCCTGAATTTGCAGGCGCGATTCAGGTTACTTCACACTTTGGTTGCGACGCATCGGTAACCGGATTTTCCAGAGTCGCTTCGCGGGCGGGATGAAACCTACGCGCTACAGACCGAACATGCCCATCCAGAACATCGTCCGGTCTCCGACATCGACGTCGTATTTGCGAACGAAGTCGAGCCTGCCGTCATCGTGGATTCGAAACACGGCGAGGCTCGCCGGCACGATGCGCACGCCCGCGCCGTCCCTCACAGGGAGAGGCATGATGTGCGCGGCGACCAGCAGGCGACCGCTCGGGTCGATATAGAAGGTCCGACAGTGAATGCCGCGCGTGTCGGTGTGTTGGAGCAAGTTCGGCTCACCGGTTGCCGGATCGATCGAATACACCGCGAAATTGTTCTCTCCGCCGGCAAAGATGCGCTTGCCCTCGAATTCCGTGGTGGCGGAGGCGCGATTGACCGCATAGACGAAGCGGCCGTTCGGATGCACGTGAACGGTGCCGGCGGCCTGGCGTCCCCGGATATTGTCCGGCTCGGCCAAGGTGTCTTTGCGAAAGACAGGTGCCGGCGACAGGGCATCACCGGAAAATTCGAACATGTCGAGCTTGTTTTGCCGCTCCAATGAGACGTAGACCCAAGGTCTCGTCGGGTGAAAATCGAGGTGGCGCGGACCGAAACCGTACCCGCCATTCGGCGCAATCGACACTTCCTTCGTCAGCAGCCCTTGCCGGTAGGCAAAAACCTTTAGCGCGCCCGGTTCTTCGGGCTTGCCCGGGGCGGCGTCGTGGCCGCGGGTAACGAGAATCACCGACCCATTGTCCAACCTCACTCGCACCTGGTGGGCATAGATGCCGGGGTCGACAGTTTCAGGCTGCACGACCCCTGCACCCGGCGTCGCGTCGACGTTGATCCGATAAACCCGGAGCCCGCTTGGATTGCTGAACGCGACGAGCAAATGCTCGGAGGGGATGTCGGTGGTCATGTGGATCGGGCGGGTCGGCAACGGGATTGGATCGCCGTGCGGCGCCAACGCCCCCGAGGCAGGGTCGATACGAAACGCGGTCACGTGGTGTTTGTCGCCGGCCGGACCCATCCCGGACGCGCTGTTGCTCGACGCTACGTAGAGATACCGCGCCGAAGCATGCGGCCATGCGTAATGGACGTTCGCCGGCAAAGTGACGGTGCCCCGCTTGTCCAGTGTGGCGCCGTCAACGTCCACATCGTATTGCGTAAGCTCCGGCCCGATACTGGCGTAGAGCGCTACTTTGTTCGGGCTGGTCTGGCCTGTTGCGGATCGAGGCATGGCAGCGGCACCTCAAAGCGAAGGCTGATCGCTTCAGCATCCGACATGCCGATCGCCGCGTCCAGCGCCGAAATGGGAAGCCAATGATCCGATGGTTGATCTTCCTTCTTGTTGTCGTCGCTCTCGGCGCGGCACTGCGGGCCTGGGCGTCGGAACAGGAGATGTCGCCGATCATCCGCTTCGAGAACCCGGCCGATGCGGCGCGGGTCAGCCTCGCGGGGGCCAGCCTTTCCCGGGTCACCGGAACCCAGGTCAATGCCGGCGGCGTCGCCGCGCAGATCGACTTCGAGCTGGCCGATTGGCCGGAGCTCGTAATTCGGCCGAGCGAAGGGCCGGCTGATTGGTCGGGCGTACAAGCACTCTCGATACCCATCGACAATCCGACGGCCGAGCCGATCGACCTGCTCGTTCGCGTCGACGATGAGCCGCACGTCGAGGGGGATCGGCGCTCGCTCACCGGCCGCGCGCGGGTTCCCGCTGGTGACGCCCGGGTGCTGATCCTGCCCTTGCAAGCCACCGACGCTCTGTTTATGGGTATGCGCGCCGGGCCTCCTCCCGAGGCTCCCCGGCTCGACGCCCCAGTCCGAGTGATCGGCGGAGCGCGGGGCGCGATCGACCGGCGTCACGTGACAGGATTTCATCTGATCCTGCTCAGACGCTCATCAGGACGCACCCTGATTCTCGGCGATCCCGGCATCATCCGGGGGGCCGATCCCGGCCCGGAGGCCTACTGGTCGATCGTCGACGGGTTTGGGCAATACACCCGCGCGCGCTGGGATGGGAAAATCGATTCGGGCGAAGACCTGCGTAACGAGCGCTTGCGCGAGGAGCAGCAGTTGCGGGAGTGGCTGTCAGCTCTGCCGCCGGTAGATCGATACGGCGGGTTATTGGAGGGTCCGAATTTTCGCGCGACCGGTTTTTTTGACGTCGAGCGAATTGACGATCGGTGGTGGCTGGTCACACCCGACGGCCACGGCTTTTTCTCGCTCGGCATCGATGTCGTCAGCCCGGATGTCGGGGCGACGTTTGTCGAGGGACGGGAGTTCATGTTTGCCGGTCTTCCCGACCCGGGCGACCCTCTGGCGGCGCATTACGGCTACGCGGACGAACGCCGGAATCTCCCAGCACAACGCGGCCGGCTATACGACCACGGGCGGAGTTTCGATTTTTATGCCGCCAATTTGCAGCGGAAATACGGGGCAGACTACCTGCCGAGCTGGCGCCAGACGGCGCTCGAGCGGCTGCGGGCCTGGGGATTCAACACGATCGGCAACTGGAGCGAGGCCCGACTGATCGAGCGTCACGAGATGCCCTACGTCTTGCCGATCCACCCATACGGCGATTTCGCCCGGGTGAGCAGCGGCGCGGATTGGTGGGGAAAGATGCCGGATCCATTCGATCCGGAGTTCGTCGCCGCTGTCGACGAAACTGTCGCAAAGGTCGCGTCAACCTACCGAGACGACCCCTATCTAATTGGCTATTTCGTCGACAACGAGCTGGCCTGGGGCCTCGGTCAGGCCGAGGCCCCGCAGCTGCGCTACGGTCTAGCGACCGAGACGCTCAAGCTCGGCAGGGCGAGCCCGGCAAAGCGCGCCTTCATCGGTCAGCTGGTCGAGAAATATCGCAATTTCGAAAATTTTGCGGCGACCTGGGAAATCACTGCGCGGTCGTGGGACGAGTTTCGTGAAGCAGGACTGACGCTGTCGTCGGTGGCTCTTGCGAGACCGGCGGTCATCGATGATCTTCGGGCATTCACTGCCCTTTTCGCCGAGACCTATTTTCGGATTGTCGCCGGAGCGATCCGGCGCCACGACCCGCATCATCTTTACCTGGGCAGCCGCTTCCAGGCGCGCACGCCCGAGGCGGTCGCAGCATGCGCAAAATACTGCGACGTCGTGAGCTTCAATGTCTATCGCGAGGATCTTGCCGGCGAAGAATGGACGCGTTTTCATGCACTAGGGAAGCCGGCGCTGATCGGCGAGTTTCAGTTTGGCTCGACCGACACCGGATTATTCTGGCCGGGGCTCTTCGATGTCGCCACCGAGGAGCAGCGCGGCCCTGCTTACGCGGTCTATTTGCGTTCAGCGCTGGCGAACCCGGATATCGTCGGCTGTCACTGGTTTCAATATGTCGACGAGCCGCTGACCGGCCGGCTGCTCGATGGCGAGAACGGACACATGGGTTTCGTCTCGGTCGCCGATATTCCCTATGCCGGTCTGGTGTCGGCGGCGCGCGACGCCAATCTCGCTTTGCTGCGGTCGTTGCACTGATAGGTGGTTGATGGAACCGCGATCACTCGATGGCCGGCAACGACCGCAGATAGGCGATCAATGCCGCCATGTCGTCGGCTGCAAGATTTTGGTATGCCCCAAACGGCATCGGCGGGAAGAGCTTGTGTCCGTCGCGTGCGACGCCGGTGCGGATCGCCCGTTCGATCGCGGCGTCGCTCCAAGCGCCAAGCCCGCTTGTTTCGTCGGGGGTGAGATTGGCCGAGACCGAGATGCCCCAGGGACCATAGAACGGCTTTCCGCCGGCCCCGAACCTGGTCGGTTCCCCGGGACGGTGCTCGGTGTGACAATCCATACAGCGGGCAAGCGGGCCGGCGAGGTAAGCGCCATAGGCCACCCTGTCCTCTTTCGGCGATGCCACGATACGACCGGTCGGCGGCCCCCAGGATGCAGGAAGCGGCTCATCGTAACGTGACTTGACCTTAATCGGATTGTAGACCGGTGGCACGCTGCGCAAATAGGCCACGATCGCTTCGACGTCTTCGTCCGCCAGGTGGCGATAGGACCGAGACGGCATCGCCGGACCGATCAACGTGCCGTCCGGCCGCCGTCCTTCGCGGATCGCGGCAAAAACCTCGTGGTCGGTCCACTTGCCTATCCCGGTCTCCGGATCGGGTGTGATGTTGGCGGTCGCTGCGGTGAAGTCCGCATGCTTGATGATGTCGCCGCCGGCTAGTTTCTTGTCCATCAAAGGACCGTTCGGTCCCTTTGGGGTATGGCAGTTCCCGCAAGCGGCAACCGTCTCGACGAGATACCGACCGCGCTCGAGTTGGCTCTCGGCACGGCTTGGCGCGGCAAACAGGACGAGCAACAGCACGATGGTGACGAATATCTGTCCCATTGGTCGTTCTCCGGGATTGTCGATCTTGCTGGTCGAGCGGCGCGGCGGCGCCTCTCGCGGCTTTCGGGCCGGGGAGCATGGCGAACGGCGGCGGTTAGCCGGGTGTCGACGCCGCTATTTCCGATTCCGTCATGCGGCCGAACCGCGAACGGTGCTCGCCCAGCGTCGAAAATCTCGAGACCACAGGCTCGGCTACGGCTCAGAAAGGCCGCGGCTTTAGTCCGCGGCCTTGGTGGTTAAAACAACCTATTCTTGCTAATATATATACTCCATATCACATCGATCCGGATTGGTCAATTATCTAAATAGCAATACATCGGTAGCCCGACCGGGATCCCTCCGAGCGCCCGACCTGTCATGCATCGCTACGAGCCGTCTTCCGAGGACAGCTTCGCTTGTGCTACACCTGCGACTGGTTAACGGCGGCTGGGCCCGGCAAAGCGCGGAGTTTCGGTATGGGCGTTGCCTACCACGCGCATGCGCGCTTTATCGACCGGCAGGGCCACAAGATCACGGTGCCGGCACCGGTCGATCCGCAGACACCGATGGTACCGTGGTGGTACGACTGGATCGCAATGAACGCCGCTGCGCTGCGGCGCGCCGGCTTTACTGCGATCCTCTATCCGCCGGTATGCAAAACCCAATCCGGTCACTTCAATACTGGCGACGGGTATGGCGTTTACGACCAGTACGATATCGGGTCGAAGAACCAGATGGGTTCGGTCGAGACCCGTTTCGGCGCCCGCGAACAGCTCCAGCGCTCGATCGCGATCGCCCATGCCTGCGGGCTCGATGTCTATGTCGACGTGGTGCTGCACCAGCTGATCGGGGGCAACAATGGGGTCTATCGATACCTGGGGGCAAATGGCGCCGCGGGGGTCGGCCGCTTCCCGAAAAACCCGGGATGCCTCCGCGGAGCTCCGCCGCGGCGTCCGGAGGATCCGGTGCCGATGCCGGCCGACGATTTCTCCTTTGGCGACGAACTGGTGTATGTCAACTGCGAGCCGCCGGGCTATACGATCAATGGGATGATCGACTTCGGCGACTGGCTGACGCGCTCTCTCGACTGCCAGGGCTACCGGGTCGACGACACCAAGGGGATGGCAGTTGCCTTTGTCAAGCAATGGATGAATGCCAAAGCGATGGCTGGCCGATTTTGCGTCAGCGAGTATTTCGATGGCAGTGCGCAAAACCTTTACGGCTGGACTGAGGGCGCGATGGGCGGCCGCTCCGTGGTCTTCGATTTCGCGACGCATTTCGGACTGCAGCGCATGTGCGACGACGCTGGCTTCGACATGCGCCAGCTCGATGGTCTCGGTTATACCGCTCTCGACCCGCTGCACTCGGCGACCTTCGTCGACAATCCGGACACCGACCTGTCGCCGGGCGAGCAGGTCAGCAGCAGCAAACTGCTCGCCTATGCCTTCATCCTGACGACCGAAGGCTATCCATTCGTCTATCACAAGGACTACAGCACGGAGCCCGGCTGCTACGGGCTGAAGCCGTGGATCGACAACCTGGTCTGGATCCACGAGAACCTGGCATCGGGGAACACGCTCACCCGCTATACCGATCCGCATGTTTTTGTCCATGAGCGCCTGGGCCAGCCGGGGCTATTGACGGCGATCGGCAAGGATCCCTGGAACCGACACACAATCACCTGTTCGACTAATTTCGGCGCAAATATTGCGCTGCACGACTATACCGGCCGGCATCCGGACATCCGGACCGATGGCGCGGGGCGCGCGACCTTCACCGTTCCAAGCAACGCCTCCGGCAATGGTCAAAGCTATCTCTGCTTCTCACGGACCGGCGTTGGCGCGGCGCCCGTGCTTCGGCCGCGCAGCACGACACAGGTCTTCTTTGGCGCCGGCGACTTGGACATCGCTCCAGCGCGGGACGGCGATGCGACCGTCGGGCGGGTTTGGGCCGCTGAGGGAACGCGCATCGCGGCGGAGTTCCGGAGCCTACTCGCCCCCTGGCCGCAGCGTGCTTCCCTTGCGGTAGAAGTGCTCGATCCGGCGGGGACCTCGCTCGCCTCGGCTAGGGTGCGGTCGAGCGTGGCGGCCGCACTGCAAGCGACGGTTCGTCGGGAGGGCTGGCACACCTTCAAGACCACCGGCGCCGGTTTGCCGACCGGCGGCGGCGCGCCTTTCGAGCTGAGCGTGACCTACACCGCGACACAGGAGCTCACCCTCCGATGAGCATCTCCGTCCTGACGCGCGGCTACGACAACGGCCGCGATGGCGCAAACCCGCAGGAGAGCGTGCTGACCGCCGCGGCGGTCCGCAGCCGCGGCATCAGGCGGCTATTCTCTTTGCCATTGCCGGGAGATCGTCGCGGTGCCGAAGCACAACCCCTGATCGCGCCCGGAGTCGCCTTGCCGGGCGGCCGCACTCGCGATCTGGTCTTGCTTGCGACGATGGCGAACCAAGTCTTCGCGTTCGACGCCAATGCCGGTACGCCGGTCTGGCAACGCGTGCTTGGCACGCCGATCACCAGCTCTAGCCAGATCGACGATCACCCGATCAACGATCATTGGGGGGTTCTTTCGACCCCGGTTATCGATGCCGCGGCCGGTGTGATGTATGCCTGCGCCTGGATCAGCCCGGACGGCTCACCCGCCAAGGCGCAGCATTGGCTACACGCCGTTAGCCTCGGCGATGGGCGTGCAGTTCATCCGCCGCTCAACCTCGAGGGGGCGAGTTACGACCCGGGCCACGGTCTGCAGGTGCAGCGCTTCGCCTCCGCCACCCGCAAGCAGCGCGCGTCGCTGTTGCTGGTCTTGGGGACGGTGTTCATAGCCTTCGGCTCGGTGTTTGAGACGAACCGTGATAGCCGAGGCTGGATCATCGCCTGCGACACGAACTCGTGGCGGATCTCGGCGGCGTGGGCGGGTGCAGCAAAGGGCTTCGGTGCGGGGATCTGGCAGGCCGGGTCGGGTCTCGCTGCCGACCGCGACGGCTTCATCTATTGCATGACAGGCAACGGAACCTTCGACGCGGTAACCGATTGGGCCGAGAGCTTTCTGAAGCTCCGATATACTCCGCCCGCCGGACGCCAAGCGGGCTCGATCGCAGTCGTCGATTGGTGGACGCCCTACACCGACGATGGGCGCTCGGGTCTCGACCCGTCGGGCGACGAGTACACGATACCTGCGCCAAGCAACCGACGCGTCTACACGATCGATCACAACGCGGGGTGGGACGACATGGACCTCGGCTCGGGTGGGCCGGTGCTGATTGAAGATCTCGGCTTTATTGTCGGGGCCGGCAAGGATGGGATCCTCTACGTCGTCAAGAAAGGCGCCATGGGCAAGACCCAGGCGGCGGATCTCGACGTCCCGACCGGCAACTATGCCAAGCTCGCGGCCCCGCCGATCTGGTTCACCTTCTACCCCGGGCCACAGGTGAGCGCGGCGCCGAACGACATCTCGACCCTCAACCAACATTTCTTTCAGCGCACGCATCATCAGCACGCTGCGCCGATCTATTGGCGCAGCTCCGAGCACGGCCCAATGCTGTTCTGTTGGGGCGAAAACGGAAATTTGCGCGCTTGGAGCCTCGCCGCGAACGGAGTGGCGACTTACCTCGCCTGCAGCGCCGAGGTTGCCTCGGCGCAGTCGGGAGAGCAGTTCGGCGGCATGCCCGGGGGCATGATGTGCCTGTCGGCCGATGGCGCGACGCCGAACAGCGCGGTGCTGTGGGCCTGCATCCCCTATCTAGACGCGAACACCGGTGTGGGCCCGGGCCGTCTGCTGGCTTACGACGCAACCCGGTTCGGCACGTTCGGCGACGGCAGCAAGCAGCTTCGCGTGTTGTGGGATAGCCAGGACTGGAACCTTGGCTTCAGCTTCTGCAAATTCACTCCGCCGGTCGTCGCCAACGGCAAGCTCTATGTACCGACCTACGATGCCCGCGTCGACGTCTACGGGTTGGCTTGAGGGTCGCACGAGCCGCATTTCTGCCAAAACCTGGGGCCTGGTAAATGATAATCGATGGCTAACCTGGGGTCAGCGACGGGATAAGGGTGGGTTTATGTACGCGCTGAACGGCCGGGTGGGGTTGGTGACCGGCGCCGGCGGCGGCATCGGGCGCGCGATCGCGCACCGGCTGGCGCACGAAGGTGTGGCAGTCGCCGTGCTCGACCGGGACGGCGGCGCTGCGCAAACTGTCGCGGCTGAGATCGGCGGCTCGGCGGTCACCGCTGATGTGACCGAGCCCGATCAGGTGGGCCGCGCCGTCGACACGATCCTCGGCCGCCTCGAGAAGATCGACCTCTTGGTCAACAATGCCGGGGTCGCTTGGATGGGTCCGGCGCTTGACACGCCGCTCGAGGCGTTGCAAGCGATGTTGCGGGTCAATGTCGAAGGCACCTTTATCGTAAGCCGCGCGGTCCTGCCCCACATGATCGCGCGCCGCACGGGATCGATCGTCAATCTCGCTTCGTGGGCAGGCAAGACCGGCCCGGCCTATTTCGCTGGCTATAGCGCCAGCAAGTTTGCGGTGATCGGCCTGACCCAGGCGTTGGCGCGCGAGATGGCGCCGTACGGCATCCGGGTCAACGCGATCTGCCCGGGGATAGTAGTCGACACGGCGATGCGCACCGCGATCGAGGGACAACAGCGCCGCTACGGTCTTCCCGAGACCGCGGAGCGGGAAAAGTCGATCCCGATAGGACGCGTCTCAGTGCCCGACGACGTGGCGCGGATCGCCGCCTTTCTCGCGTCGGACGAATCTGCCTACATGACCGGTGAATCGATCAACCTATCCGGCGGCCTGCTGATGGATTGAGGAGCCGCGCTCGAGACGAGTGATCAAGTGCTATACGTTTGCCGATGACGACGCTTTGACCATCACTCAGGGAGACCGGACATGCCCAATCCAACCTTCGAGACCGCGCTTATCGTCGGCGCGGGGCGCGGTCTGAGCGCGTCCCTCGCGCGCCTCTTCGCCGGCGAGGGTCTGCGGGTGGCGCTCGCGGCGCGCGATGTCGAAAAGCTCGCCCCGCTGTGCGCCGAGACCGACGCCAAGGCCTACGCTTGCGACGCTGTCGAACCCGATCAGGTGGCGCGGCTGTTCACGGCTGTCGAGGCGGCGACCGGCACGCCCGACGTTGTCGTCTACAATGCGAGCGCGCGCGCCCGCGGTCCGGTGGCCGAGCTGGTCCCGGCCGAGGTCGAGCGGGCGCTTATGGTCAGCGCGTTCGGCGGCTTCCTCGTTGCGCGAGAGGCGGCTCGTCGCATGGTGCCCAAAGGGCATGGGGCGATCCTGTTCACCGGCGCCTCCGCGAGCGTCAAGGGCTACCCGCTTTCGGCGCCGTTCGCGATGGGCAAGTTCGCGCTGCGCGGCCTCGCTCAGAGCATGGCGCGTGAGCTTGCTCCGCAAGGCATTCACGTCGCCCACTTCGTCATCGACGGAGCGATCCGCAACCCCGGCCGGATTGAGCCCGCGGACCGGCCCGACAGCATGCTCGACCCCAACGCGATCGCCGCCTCCTACCTCAGTGTCCTGCGCCAGCCGCGCTCGGCCTGGACCTGGGAGATCGAGTTGCGGCCGTGGGTCGAGCGATTCTGAGGCAGCGGGACCCCGTTGCTGCAGGCACCAAATCATCGAGCACAGCCCGGACGAAAGGTCACGCCCCTTGGGTCTGGAGTGCCTTCGCACTCTTGTTGACGCTATCGGCGGTGCCGGTGTTTTCGACGGTCCTGCCGCCGCTGGTGGATTACCCGAACCATCTCGCGCGCATGCATCTCTTGGCCGAAGGCGGCGATGCATTCTACACCGTGCATTGGGCAGTGCTGCCCAATCTGGCCGAGGATCTGATCGTCCCGCCGCTCGCCCGGGTGATGCCGCTCGACATCGCCGCGAAGCTGTTCCTGGTCATGATCTTCGCGCTGATGGCTGGCGGTACGATGTGGCTCAACCGCGTTGCGACCGGGGGCTGGCGACCATGGCCGCTACTCGGCTTCCTCTTCCTCTACAACCGTATCTTATTGTGGGGCTTTATCAACTACCTCTTCGGGATCGGTGTCGCGCTCGGCGGAACGGCGTTGTGGCTGGCACTGGAACGGCGGCGCTGGTGGCTCAGGATGTCTTCATCGTCGCTCGTGGCGTTCGCGTGCTTCCTCAGTCACATCGCCGCCTTCGGCTTCTACGCGCTGGTGATCGTCGGCGTCGAAGCCTTGCCGGCCATAGCCGAATTTCGCACCCGCCAATGGCCGGCGCTCGGCCGCAGGATCGTCATTGCCGCACCTCAATTCGTCGCTCCGGCGGCGCTCTTCCTCGGCGTCCGGCACGACGCGTCCAGCGCGACGGTCAGCTATGCCGCGTTCTGGCGCAAGGCCGATCTGCTGTTCGGCGTGTTCGACAACTACGACCGAGTCTTCGACATTGCCTGCTTCGCTCTATTCCTTGGCTTAATTGGCGGGCTGGTATGGACGCGACGGCTCGGTATGGCTCCACGTCTGGTCTCGGCGGCGGTGATTGTCTTTACGGCCTATCTGTTGCTGCCGAGCCAGATGTATGGCGGCTCTGGTGCCGATCACCGGCTACCTACCGCTTTCTTCCTGCTGTTGGTCGCTGCGAGCGCACCACGTTTCACCAGCCGGCGTATCGCTACTGCAGTCGGGGTGGTGACGGCCTCGATTCTGATCATCCGCTTGGGCGTGATCGAGCACGTTTGGCGCGAGGCCGACCGGGTTTATTCAGCCGATCTTGGCGGCATTGATGCACTACCACGGGGCAGCAAGCTCGCGATCGTCCATCCAGCCGATCTCTTCCATGTCGTGCCAGTGCCGGAGGTCCATCTTGCGGTCCTGGCGATCCCGCGGCGCGAAGCCTTCGTGCCGTCCCTCTTCGCCATTGCGGGCCAGCAGCCGGTGGCGTTGAAGCCCGCCTTCGCCGCGCTTGCCGGGGCGGCGCAACCACAGCGCCTCTGGGCCATCCTGATGGGCGGCCACGCGGCCGGCCGTGAGCCTCTGCCCGCGGCGCTCGAACAATACGATTTCGTCGCGTTTACCGATAAATCGCCAATCCATTTGCCGTCGAGCCGATGTCTGGCGCCGTTTTTCGTTCAACCGACCTTTCAGATTTTCGCAGTCCGCCACGATCTCGACTGTGCCGGCCCTGCCGGCTAGCGCCGAAGCGTCATGATCGCCGGCAGAGCGGGCCCCATGACAGGATCCGCTGCCATCGCCGCTCGGTCGCACGCGCCGGATAGGGCCACGTCGCCAGCGGGTGCCATCCGTCAGGATCATGGCGGAGCAGAACCGCCTGCGAAGGGGGCAAATCCTCCCAGCCCTCGGGCACGCACGATATCAGGGCGAGGCGATAGCCCAGCCGGGCAGCCTCGTCGAGCGTGGCCGGATCGGCGCTGTTGCGACGCAACAGATCGAGTCTCCGGCGGCGCGGCGGCGTTTCAGCGAGCACGCCGGCGATCATCGTGGCAACGCTGTCGTTGTCGCCGGGCAGCAGCAGCGCCAGTCGGTCGCCGTCAACCAGGTAGGTCTTCAGGTTGGTGGCGAGGCTCCGTACGAGCGGCTGCGGCATGTCCAAGTCGAACCTCAGTCGGTAGGCATACCCGAGTGGGGCCAGCACGGCGGTGATCAGAGCGAGACGGCCCAGCACCCGCGCCCATCCACCGGTCAGCCACCGCCCGACCCCGAGATCACGCGTCGCGAGTGCCAGGGAGAGCACGAGCACCAGCGCGAGATGAGTGTTGTAGCGGAAGAAGGAATGCGCCTCGATGCTCATCTCACCGGAAAAGAGACCGATATAGGTCAGCAGGAGGAAGCTGTTGTAGAGCACGAGCAAGGCCGCGAGATAGGTTAGCAGCCGGGTTGTGCGCGTCCACCCCTGCCGCCCAAGCAGTACCGGCCAGGTGACCAAGGCCACCGCCGTGCAGCCAAAATAGACCATCTTCCCCGCGACCACCTGACCGGCACTCGTCAGGATCTCTGGAACCAGCGCCCAGTTCCATTGCGCAAAAGGCAAGGGCTCCAACTCGTCGACGCCAGCAACCGACACGTGATAACGCCAGAGGGCATAGAGCCCGAGCGAGGGCAGTATTGCCAGCCCCACCAGGCGCAGCATGTCGCGGAGCTGCCGCCCGCCCTCCGCCCAGCTCGTCAGGGCGGCAGCACCGGCGCTGGCCGCGACCAAGCCCACTCCCGATTGCTTCGTATTGACCATAGCGGCAAGTATCAGACCGATCCCCGGCAATGCGCCGGAGAGCCGGCGGCCGGCTGCCATCTCGGTTTGCGCCGACACCAGGAGCCAAGCGCTCATCGCTGCTGTTGCCGCAAGCGCGGTTTCGCCATAGGCCGAGAGGTGAAAACGCGGCACGAAGCCCGGATTTAGCAGGGTCACGAGAAGCACGCCGCCAGCAATAGTGCCCCAAGGAAGGACCGCATCTATGGCGAGGAGCGGCATGGCGAGGGCGCGGGCGACGAGAAGCCCGACGCTGAGCAGGAGCAGCGCATTGATCAGCGACATGCCCGCCGCCGGATAATTCGGCCACACCAAGCTGCCGAGATAGCTCAGGAATTGTGTGTTGTAGGGCGCTCCTGGGAGATACGAGTTGCTGATCGGCAAGGCCGCCGTCGGCAGTCGACCCCAGTCGACAAGATAGAACGCATTTGGCAGGAGGTTGAGCCAGGTATCGGGCTGGGACGGTTGAATTGGCGCCATGACGAGCCAGAAAGCCAAGGTCACGGAGACGATCCGCCCAAAGGTTTTCCACGTACTCGGGCTCGGCCGGCGCTCTCGGAAAACCAGCACGGAAAGCGCCATTAGGACGAAGCCCAACGCCGGGAGCATCATGCTGAGCGGGACCAGGACACCCCAGACCGTGAGCACAACGCAAAGCACACCCCATCCGATGCCGATCTGTATCTCGGGAGGCATGCGACGGCCGACGAACAACGCGCCTGCCAGCATCAGGCTGACAGCCACCAACCAAGTTACAGCAAGACCGACGAGATCCGCGGGATCAGGGAGGTACTGAGTTATCAAACGCGGATTCTGCTATTGGTCGGATCCGGGCTAAGAAGTCGCAACTGTCTGAGACCTTCAGCTGCCTGAATCACCTGCGTAAATACCCGGCAGACCGGAAGATCGTCCAGGCAGGGGCTGCTCAGCACGTGAATCTCGCGTCCGCGCGGCACGCACCGGCTGGGATCCGAGGCATCCGAAAACAGGACAACGACTGGTTGGCCACCGACTGCCGCGATATGTGTGGCGCCGGTGTCGTTCCCAATGGCGAAAGCGGCAGCGTCGGCAAGATCGACCAACCCGGTAAGTTCGGTGCGGCCAACGAGGTCGACGGCAGCGGGGCACACCGCGCGGATTTCGGCCGCTAGCCCCTCCTCTCCTGCACCGCCGATAATGACCGGGGGAAGCCCGGTCGCTTCGAACAGGCGCCGGGCGAGTTCGCCATAGCGCCCCGCGGGCCAACGCTTTTCCGGATGGCGCGGCGAGGAGCCGGGAATCAAGATAAAAAAGGCTCTCCGTTTCAGCCCGGCCGGCAAGGGCCGTCTCGATGCCGGGCCGCGCGGCAAGGGTGTTGGATGGATTCCAGCCATCAGCAGCTGTTCTGCCTGCTTGTCGATGGTGTGTTGCGGATCCCGCCGCAGATTGGCGTGCGGGTGCGAGCAATGCCAGGCTATTCCGGACCATTGCGGCGGATGGGCGGGGAGGAACAGCCAAGTGTAAAAGCTCGAACGATCCGATGTCTGAAGATCATAAACCCGGTCGAAGCGACCACTGCGCAGGACGCGGCGGAGCGCAGCCCAGCCGGCGAACTCGAAGAGCTTCGGTCGGCTATCGATCGCGATCTTGTCAAAGAGACCGCTCTGTTGCGCGAGCCCGGCGAAGGCATGGGTCGTCAGGAGCGTGATCTCGTCCGCGGCATGGTGCTGCCGGATGGCCGCCGCCGGCCCAAGCGCCTGGACAAAATCTCCGAGCGCGCTCAGCTTGATGACAAGGATCTTGCGCCTTGCTGACGACCGCCGGCGTGTCACCAGGTGCGGCCGGCGTGCCGCTAGGGCATCGAGCTCAACAAGATCCGAGAACTCCTCGAAGGCTTTGAAGACAGCCGCGTGCTTGTCCAACTCGGCCGAACCGACGCTGGCGAGCAGGCTCTCGACGACGCGGCGCGCCAACACCACCGCCGGCGGGTCGCCAGTGTTGCGCGGCATCCCTATGGCCGTCGCAACACCGGCAGACGACAAGAAAATCCGCGATCGAAAGCGCCACCGGATTACCGGACGGATCGCGATATGAGAGACGCAGACGGTAAAGCCGGCCTCATCCCTGTTGAACCGCCTGTAGAGGTATGAGAGATCGCAGGCGATCGTGTAGCGGCGATCTCGTCTCCGCCGCGCCTCGTTCCAGGCGAAGAACGCGTTGAGGGGCGTCCCGGCGGGGAAATCGTCGGCGCCCAGCGGCCGGGGCAAAGTACCGCGATTGACAGCCGTCATGCGACCTGACTGTCGCTGACCGCAAGCAAGGCGTCTTCCAGAAGCCGGGATTGGACAACCGCGCTGAAACGCCGGCTCGCCGCCGCCCGAGCCGCGAATCGCATTCGGTCGCGCAACGTGGGATCACCGAGCAGACGTCGGGTAGCCGCGGCGATCGACCGCGAATCGGTCGGGGGAACGAGGAATCCGGTGCGATCGTGTTCGACCGCCTCGGCGATCCCTGCGATGGCCGAACCGATAACCGGTACCGCACATGCCATCGCCTCGAGCACCACGTTTGGCAACCCCTCCGAATCACCGGTCCGGGCGGCGACACTCGGGACGCAGACCGCGAGCGCACCGTTCATCACGCGCCGCACCTCCAGGTTGGGAAGCCAGCCCAGAAATCGCACGCGCGTCAGACCGCCAGCCTGGTGCTTGAGCATCTCGGCCAGAGGTCCATCGCCGACCAGGACCAGGTCGACGGCAACACCCTCGGTCTCCAAAATCCGCATCGCGTCGAGAAGATGCCCGACCCCTTTCTTTTCGACGAAGCGGCCGACGAACAGCAGATAGGGACGCTCCGCGAGCTGCGCCGAACCTTTATTCTCCTCTGGCTCTACGCCGTAGCGGATGACCTTCAGCTTCGCCGCCGGAAAATTGCGGGCGAGCAAGGCCTCGCGGATGTGCTCTGCGACGCAGATGATCAGCGCCGCCTCCTTCTGCAATGCTTCGCAGCGCCGTTGAAAGATCGTCGGAACGAGCCTCCGACTGTAGTGCTGATCTTTCGTCGCGTCGCCTCCATGGAAGGTGACCACCAACGGAAGCCTCAAGGCGCGAGCAATCGGCAAGGCAAGCGCGCCGCCGCGTCCGAAATGGGCGTGGATCAGCCGCGGCCGCAGCATTGCGAGATCCGGCGCGGGAGGAATACGGCCAAACTGCTTAAACATTAACCGATCAAGCATGCCGGCGGCGCCGCGCCGGCCGAGCAAAATCGGTTCGGCTCCGAGATCGGGCAGGCCGACATCCTTCCGGCAGCCGATCCAAACCGGCGCCAGATGGCGAAAGCCGATGTATTGGCGACGCAGGAAATGAGCCTCTGAGCGCGGAACAATCCGGTCTCGATAGACGAGCAGCGCGCTGCTGTCGGTCAAAACTACCCCACACCGCCCCTGGCAGCAGAGCGACGCGCACGCTCGAGCGGGATATCCTTGCTGATTATCTTGGGCCCGACGACCCCGGCGCGCGACAGAGAAGGTGCCCAGCGATACTCGGCGGCCGATTCGGTAGTTGCGGTCGACGGCCTGGACAACCTCATCGGCAACCCTGTCGGAGCGTGCGCGGATAATGCGGGATTTGGTGCGAGTTGAAAAGGTTGGGCGTCAAGCGCCGCACGCCTCCTAACGGAGAGAGCGGCTCTCGTATATAGCCTGCCGGTGCTCATGCAATAGACTGCCGCCGCACGGACCGAAAAATTCGCCACTGCGACGGGTGCCACCAAATTCTTCGCCGTCGACACAGGGTTTGTCGGACGGCGTTGGGGAGCGCGCAAGATCGCGATGTTCGAAGCCGAGGCCCGCTGGCTCCACTACGCGCTCGACGCGTTCCCGCCCGAGCGCCTGTCGCCGCTGCTCAACCTCGGCAGCAGCTCGCTCGAAGTCCGGGAGGCTGTGCAACCCTGGATCGATGATCAGGTATTTCTCCCGTTGCGCGCCCGAAATGTCGAGGTCGTCCATGTCGATATGCGCGAGCTGCCGGGGGTCGATGTCAAAGCCGATCTAACCGATCCCGCCGATGTTCGGCGGTTGAGCGCGCTGCGACCACGGGCGTTACTCTGCTGCAACCTCTTCGAGCACGTGATCAAGCCCGACCGGCTGGCCCGTCACTGCCTCGACCTGATGGCGGCGGGTGGGCTCCTCTTCGTCACGGTGCCCTTCAGTTATCCCTGCCACCGTGATCCGATCGACACGATGTACCGGCCGACCCCGTCTGAGCTCGCCGAGTTGCTCGACGGGGCTCGCTTGCTCGACAGCGCAATCCTTGGTACCGGGCTGTCGTATCGCGACGCGGTCCGCGAGCGACCGTGGCTCCTGCTGCGCCACGTCTGGCGCCTTCCTATCCCCTTTCTGTCCTTCGAGAAGTGGCGGCGCTCTATGACGCGGCTCTACTGGCTCGCGGCCGAATACCGAATCACCTGCGCGGTGTTCGAAAAGCTCTAATATCGGATGTCGCCGGCTGGGGTGCTTCGGTCCCGATGATCACCGAGGAATTCGAGATATGAACGAGACGGCTTTCAACGAGCTGGCCGGATGGGTGACGGAAGCGGGTTTGATCGGCCGCACCGAGAGCGAGCTGATGGCCGGTTTCTGCCGGCGCGTCGTGGAGGCCGGGGTGCCGCTGGCCCGTGCCCTCGTCATTCTCGACACCTTGCACCCGATTTACGAAGGCCGCGCGTTTCGGTGGCGCGCCGATGTTCCTGAGGCGGTCGAGGTCCTCGATTATGGGCGGACCAACGAAGGTGAAGCAGCGGAAAGCTGGCGGCGCAGCCCCTTTTTTCACCTCCTGCAGTCGGGAGGAACCGAAATGCGGCGCCGCTTGGCGGCTGGCGATCCAGCCGATTTTCCCGCGATTGAACAAGCCCGTGAGGAGGGAGTTACCGACCATCTCGTGCTCGTTCACCGCTTTGCTGCCGAAGGCGTCATCGGCGATATGGATTGCGTCTATTCAACCTGGTCCAGCTATGCGCCCGACGGCTTCGCGGAGGACGACGTCGCCGCGCTGAGGCGGCTAGCGCCCTTCCTCGAACTGGCGGTCAAGGCAGCAGCGCTCGCACGGATGGCAGGAACGCTTGCCGAGACCTATCTCGGTCGCGACGCCGGGCGGCGGGTTATGAGAGGCCGGATCGTGCGCGGCGTCGCCGAGAAGATCGGTGCGGTGCTGTGGTACAGCGATCTGCACGGCTATACCCAGATTTCTGACAATTCGCCGCCTGAGCAGATCATCCCGCTCCTCAACGACTACGCCGAAGTGGTCGTCTCCGCCGTGCACGGTCATGGTGGCGACGTGCTGAAACTGGTCGGGGACGGCACGCTCGCCATTTTCCCGGCCGACAACCGCGAAGAAGCTTGCCTCGGAGCGCTCGCCGCGGCAGCACGAGTGCGCGACGGTGTCGTCGAGCTGAACGGCAGGCGCGCCGCTGGCGGATTACCGACCACCCAGGTCTATCTCGCGCTTCATGTGGGCGACGTTTTCTACGGCAATATCGGCAGCAAGGACCGCCTGGATTTCACGGTGATCGGGCCGGCGGTCAACGAGGTCAGCCGGATCCTGGCGATGAGCCGGTCGGTCGAGCAGGACGTGCTGATCTCGGCGAGCTTTGCCGATGCGCTCGGCTCGGCGATGCGCCGCCGCCTGATCTCGGTCGGCCGCTATGCATTGCGCGGCGTGGCGCAACCCCAGGAGCTCTTCACACCGGAACCCGGTTTCGAAATCCTGTAGTTCCGGCGGTGGAAAAGACTGCGTCTACCTCATAGCCGTACTGTCCTGGCGGTGGTTTACGACCGGCCCGCTCGGGCGGTACGCTCGCTCTTTCGGACATCGCGCAGAGAATCCGCAATGCTCCTCAATCGAGATGAGATTCGCCAGGACAAGACATTTGACTTGTTGACCGAGGCGATCCTCGAGCGCGATCAGCCGCGCACGACCGATCTATTCTACCGCATGGTGGCGCGGGACGGGCGCTCGGTCGGCGACGCGCTCAGCGTCGTAACGGCCGCCGAAGCGCCGTTTGTTCAGGTGCCGAGCCACATCAACGTGCGGGACGGACAGATCACGTTGATCAATAACGACCACACAATCCTCGGCCTGCGGGCGTCCGCGTATCTGATGCCCTATCTGCCTGAGAAATATCGGTTGCTGCCGTTGTTGCAGAGCGTCTGGTACATCCCCGCCGGGCTCGATATCTGGAACCAGCTGCTCGGCAAGTATCCCGGCCGCTATGCGACAATGAAGGGCATCACCGTGCCGCCGCCGAGCTATGGACCGGTCGTGTGGCACGACGATCAGGAGCCGATCCGCGAGAAAGGGACCGTCGAGGAGCGACTGCACCAGCATATGGTCGCTACGGTGAGCGGCGATTCGCGGCGGTCTTATGGCTTGTTTCTGGGTCTCGCCGAAGACGACGATGTTCGTCCGATGCTCGCCGATCAGCTGCAATATCTCGGCCTGATCGATCTGCAGGATACGGTGATCGGCCGCAAGGCACGCAATACCGGCCACAAGGCGATCCGGGCTCGCTCGATTACCGACCTCGCCGATTTCATCGGCTGGGAGCGCTCTCACGGGGTCTATTACATGGGCGTTCCGGACATGGCGATCGGTCCGCTCTACTATTCCCTCTATGATGCCGTTTGCGTTCGGATCGCCAGCGAATTCCCCGACGGCGGGATCAGTCTCAAACAGACCAATCAGACCCCGCTGAGCCCGGGCGAGGTCGAGGAGATGGTTCGGCAATTGATGGAGGCCGATGCCGATACGGTCTGGGGTATGCTGACGACTCACCTGAAAAACGGAAAGTCGATCAAGAGCCTCGGCGACACGATCCAGATCGGGGCGGCCGAGCTGATCCTGCGCACCACGGTGCCGCGGCAGTTCACCAACGGGCAGCATCCCTTCGATTACTGCAACGTGGCAAACAACTGGATAAGGTCGAGCAACAACCCCTACCAGCCGCGCATCCTCTATTTGATGGCCAGCTTTATCAACGACGTGGCGCACGAAAACAAGCTGCAGAACCCGGTGATCGAGCAGGAGTGCGCGGGTTTCGATCTCGGCGGCAGAGCGCCCGATGCCCTGCTCCGTGAGCTAGACCAAGCGATTATGGCGCTCGACTTCCCGCGCGCCACGGCGGTGGCCAACGCCTATCTACAATCGGACGCTGACCGCAAGGCCTACCAGTCCACTGTCGCGCTCTGCGCCTGCCGGTTTCAGGACGATCCGCACAACCAGAAAATCACGATCTCGAGCTTCGAGGAATACGGCCACAACTCGACCCATCTGCGTGATCGGCTGCTGCTCGCGACGACACGTCTGCTCGCAGGCTGGGTCAAGATGCCGGGCGAGCGCGATTGCTTTGCCCGGTTCGAAAAGGATTGGATCTACCACTGAGTGGAGGAGAGCGATCATGGGTCGCACCTACAACGTCATCGACTCCGATGGCCACATACTGGAGCCGGTGACCCTCTGGAATGACTACATGGACCCGGCGTTCCGCGACCGGGCTCCGAAGCTCGTCATCGACAAGGACGGCAAGGAGCGGCTCTTGGTCGAGGAGCAGATCCTCGGCAGCCAACAGGGTATGGGCGGGATCGGCGGGGTCGGCGCTCGCCAAGGCGTCGTCTCGGCCGAGACGATGAGCTACAAAGAGGGGCGTCCCGGCGGTTTCGACCCGCACAAGCGCATCCCGGACATGGATCTCGACGGCATCGATGCCGCCTTTCTCTATCCGAGCATGGGCCTCTTCGCCGGCGCAGTGCACGATGCGGAACTGGCGGCCGCGTTGTGCCGCGCCTACAACCGCTGGCTAGCCGATTACTGCAAGCCCTACCCCGACCGCCTGTTCGGTATCGCGATGCTGCCGATGCAGTCGATCGACCACGCGATCGCCGAGATGCGCTTTGCGCGCCGCGATCTCGGCTTCCGCGGCGGATTTATCCGGCCCAACCCCTATAACAACCGGATGCTGCACGACCCGGCTTATGATCCGCTGTGGAGTGCCGCCGAGGATCTCGACTTTTCGATCGGCATTCACGAGGGCGGCAACAGCGGCATGCCGACCGTCGGTATCGACCGCTTCGAGGGCCGCGGGGCGCAGCACATCATCTCGCATACGATGGAGATGATGCTCGCTTGCATGAGCGTGATCTGGGGCGGCGTCTGCGAGCGCCATCCGAAGCTGCGCATCGGCTTTCTCGAGTCGGGCGGCGGGTGGATTGCGCCGTGGCTCGACCGCATGGACAGGCATTTCGACGACCAGGGCTTCAACGATTCTGGCCTGAAGACCAGGCCCAGCGAGCTCTTCCGGCGCAACTGCTGGATCTCGTTCGAGCCGGTCGAAGGCAGCCTAAAGGTGCTCGCCGAGTATATCGGGCCGCACAAAATCCTGTGGGCGACCGACTACCCGCACCGCGACGGCTTCTTCCCCGGCGCGCCGCAGATGATCAAGGACCGCATGGCCGGCGCGTCCCCCGACGTTCAGCACCAGGTGTTGGCCGGCGGCGCGATGGGGTTTTATGGCCTGAACTGAGCTTCGCCGCGATTGCGGGGGCCTCGAGGCCTCATCCGGTCATGATTCCGGTTGCCGCCGGGATCGCGCCACTCGAGGCGTGCATGGCGCCTCTTGGCGATCACCTCAAACCCGCTGGGGGTGTCCCCTGTG
>Ga0307477_10001209_pt1 | contig 22681 bp, 19 predicted proteins | sample atmos_gasesECM2C_FD_203316 | JGI IMG/M metagenome (GOLD analysis project Ga0307477, IMG submission 203316) | Hardwood forest soil microbial communities from Morgan-Monroe State Forest, Indiana, United States - atmos_gasesECM2C_515 | ecosystem: Environmental > Terrestrial > Soil > Temperate...
GCGCCAAGGCATTCACCGTACGCCCTTAGTAGCTTAATCATAAAACTTACCCAATCCGTCTCCCTTGCGGTCAACGTCCCGACTCCCGCGTCTCCATTTTTCCCGCATTACGATCTCTCGCAACGCAAGCTTTCGACTCCGCGTTTTCGGATCACAATGCCTGCCAACCGCCTCCAGTTTCTCTCACGAGTCACCAGTCACGAGTCACCAGTCACTGCTTTGGAATAAGCTGCCTTTAATGTTTTCCACAGTTTTGCTCAACTCGAGCAGAACTTGTAATCGTCCACACCATGGCATTCCGCCGGACCTTAATCCGGTCAGAATTATCGGCGTGGACTTGCCAGCCTTTCTGTTGTCAAAGAGCGTTTACCCTGATCCCGTCAGGGCCTCAGCATTCCGCTGAGATTTTCCGGATTGCTCTGGAAAATAAAAAACCCGGCGTCGAGCGCCGGGCTAAGCCACCACACAAGTGGCTCTGCGCGAAGCTCGACATTTTTCTAGCCTGTGCTCGTAAAGAACCTCACTATAGGATCTACTTCTGGCCTTCGCTTGATCTTACGCTGGGAAGAACCTTCTCTTCGACCCGACTGTGATGCCCCTGAAAATAGCTTGGTCTACCCCCAAGCCGTCAATAAGTATACCCAGTTCTCTGAATTCGTCAAGCCCTCTACCCAAGAATTCTAAGCGTTTCTGTGTAAATCCCCAGGCGCTGTGCAAATCCGCCGCTCCTAGAGGTTTTCGGGGGCTTCACGGTTGGATGCTGGCCCGTTCCAAAAGATGCCAGAATCTCCTAAAACTTAGGCCAAATTGCCCCACATGCCACTACAAAGCTCGAATTCCCGCCTTCGTTGCAGCCGCACTCAAACCCCTGTCTAGAGTAGCCAAAGGCAATCCTTCCCTCCTGGCAAGTTCAAGGTAGCAGGCATCGTAAACGGTCAATCGAAACGTTCTCGCCACAGTCAAGACTTCTCGGATGCTCCTGAATCCGGAATCAGCTTCAATGCTCGTCAATCGCAACTGACTCATTTCCACCATGCATTCGTCGCCTTCCAAAACGGTCATAAGCTTGCGTCGTTCTGCCATCAGCACTCCGTTTGCGAATTCCGTCTCCCAAAGCGATGGCACGACTGCGCGATCTCCGCGTCGAATCTTGTCTCGCACCTCGGCCGCATAAGCATCCACCGGGTGATCTATGAACCACGCCAAGGCTATAGACGCGTCCAGAACGAAACGGCTCACCGCCGCCCTTCTTCAATCAAGTCCTTTGTCGTGATCCCGGGATGAGGCTTGACCTTCCGTCGAATCTTTTCGATGCGCTCGAAAACTTCGTTCAGGTTTACGTGCTCCTGTTGAGCCGGCCCAATCTCTGCGGTGAGCTTCCCCCGCATGGTGATACCGATTCGCTCGCCCTGCCCGGCGCGCCGCACCAACTCCGAAAGCTTTTGCTTAGCCTCAAACAATCCAACTTTGCGCATGACTGTGCCCTCATGATCATTCTAGATGAATCATCTAGATGATTCAAGGCTTTGGGCGTCGGCTTTTCAGCGCGTGAGGAAATTTCTTACTGGCCCATCTTTGTTCTCGCTCTTTTTTGCTTGTCTTCTAATCCCGGCCGACGTAGCGTTAGCCCCAATTTCGCGCTTCCAAGGAGTCCCCCCATGGCGAGGTGGTCATGATGAGGCAGTTCCTGGTCTTGGTCGGTGTCATTGCCGTCGTCCTATGTTCGCTCCTGCTCAGCATGTATGTGCTCGATTTCATGAAGTTCCCCGAGCTCCGCGAACACCTCAGCAAGATCCTGAAAATCCTCGGCATCGCCGCCGCCGCCGGCCTGATCATCATGCTCCTAGTCCGCGCCGCCGAAAAGAAATAGCGACCGTAAACCGCGCTCCGCGCGAGCCTGTCATCCCGACCGGAGCGGGCCGGCTTTTTCTTGCGCTCGCCTTTTGAGCGCCGGCCCGCGCAGTGGAGGGATCGTGGCAACCTTGCCGCGTCACCGAGGTCGATGGGACCCAACTGACCTTCACCGGGGAAAGTCTTCGCTTAAGTCCCTGAACTTAGGATTTATCCCCCGAATAAGGGCGAGTTTCTTCTCTCTCCGCCACCGCTTAATCTGTTTCTCCCGGGTGATCGCGTCGCGAACATCGCCGAAGCCCGCGAAATAAACCAGTCGAGTCACCTTGTATCTCTCCGTGAAACCAGCACAGAGCTCCCGCTTGTGCTCCGTCACACGCCGTTCCAGATGATTCGTAACTCCGGTGTAGAGCACACCACTTGCACTCGAAAGAATGTAAACGTGGTAGACCACCCCGCGGAGTCTGCCATCCCTGGGGCCAACTTGTCACGACCAGGGCCACGTGTACCCGCAGCCGACCGTGGCGGGCCCTTACGACCCCAGCGTCCGCCTCACGCCGTAATCTCCCGCAGCAGCCCGCTGCTCACATCGTAGACAAACCCGCGCACCGCTACCTCCTTCGGAATCCACGGATGCGTGCGCAGCTTCTGCAACTGATGCCGCACGTTTTCCTCGACGTTCGCAAACGCATAAAAAAATGCCGGAGCCACCGCCGCCGTTCCCGCGCGGTTCTGGATGCGCGTGCGCAAATCCTGCTCCGTTGTGTGCATCAACCCGCAATCGGTGTGATTGATCACCATGAACTCTTCCGTGCCTAGCAAATAATGCGATACCAGCAGCGAGCGCAGGCTGTCGTCCGTCACGATCCCGCCTGCATTGCGAATAATGTGCGCGTCCCCCGTCTTCAGCCCCAAGGTGCGAATCGAAAGCCGCGTGTCCATACATGTCAGCACCGCCAGCTTCCGCTCCGGACGCGGCGTCAGCCGCCGCAATTCATGCGTCCGCGAATAAATCTCATTCGCCTGCAACACTTCATCAATAACGCTCATGCCCAGCAGTCTAACAAAACAAGTATGGCTTCTGAGGCTGGGACCTTTCTGAAACTGTCATCCCGACCGGAGCGGGCCGGCTTCTTCCTGCGCACGGTTTTTGTGCGCCGGCCCGCGCAGTGGAGGGATCGTGGCAAGGCTGCACCGTCACCTAGGTCGATGGGACCCAACTGCCTGTCAGGCCGCAGGCTCCGCCCCCGCCCGCTTCCTCCGCACCCGACGCCACGCCTTCACCCCAAACCACCCACCCGGCACAATCACAACCAACCACGGAATCACCGCGACAACCGCCGTAATCAACGACGCCAAGCTCTCCGAAAGGACCGAGGCCGATTCGCGCAGCGCATCGCCAATCGGCTTAAACGCGCTCACGCTTGCCGCTGTCCTCTCCGCGCGAAACTCGATTTCGATCGCAACCTTTTCCGTCTCATTCGCCAGATCTTTCCTCCGCGCCGTTTCGCCATCCAGTTCCGCTTGCACTTCCTCCAGTTTTTCCTGGATCTCCACCAGGTCCTTCACGCTCACCGCCGGCCGCGCCAGCATCTTTCGCAAATTGTCGCGAAACTCCGTAAGATTCTTGATTCGCGCGTCCGTGTCCACAACGTTCGTGGTCTTATCTTGCGTCTCTGTGGCGTGCTGCGCGACCTTGCCCTGCTTTCCCACATACGCAATCAGCTTATCCACGTCGCCCGGCCGCACGCGCAGCGATACGCTGCCCGAAGGCGCCAACTCACCCGTCTGGCTGGTAATGTTGGAAGAAATCACTTCGCACTGAATCGTCCCGCAAAAAGCAATCACCGCCTCCAACGATTTCGCCAGCTCCGCCCCCGCCGCCACAACCACCAATCTCTGCCGCACCGCCAAGTACCGCGAAGCCGCCGACACAGACCCCAATGCCGCCCCCATGTTCATCGGAGACACGGCCATTTGAGACCCGCCGTAGCTGCGGGTCGCTTCCTTGTCCCCCGGCTGCGAAACCACGGACACGACCGGCGCCGCTTTTTTGGCGCAACCTCCGCCAATCAGCACACCCAAACAAATCAAAGGGATCGTTTTACGAAACATGGAAGAAGCCATCCTCGCAGCGCCAATTCGCGCCTCAGCATACCTTAGAACGCGCCAGACTCCCGTTCTTGCATCCGCTCTTGTCGCGGTGGAAGCCCCCGAACTTCAGTCGGGGGAGCGCCGCCTTTCAAGGCGGCGCGACGAAGCCACCCAAATCTTTGGGCTTTAGCCCTGGCCGCCTCTTCGGTTTTGAATCTGGTTCATGTAGCCGCCGGGCTTCAGCCCGGCTAGCTAGCAAGGCCAGCGCTCCGGCCTCATGTAGCGGCCGCGGACCGTCGCGGGCGTTTTTATTCCGCAGCGTCAGAGGTGCGCCACAAAGTTAGCCGCGTCCCGCGCGAGCACCGCGAGCCTGTCATCCCGACCGGCGCGTCCAGCATTTTCTTGCGCTCGGTTTGTGAACGCTGGCCGCGCAGTGGAGGGATCGTGGCAAGGTCGCACCATCACCACCTGTCAACGGAAGGCATGCAATCCGTTGTCCTCTTCGTCTTAGTCTTTGTGTTTGGTTTGCGCAGCGGCCGCCGACCGTGCCGGGCGCATGCTAACTTCGGTTTCCTAGCAGCGCTTCTCTTCGCTTTGCTGAGCAAGCAGAGTTACGGGAAAAATATTCGTCGATAAGCTGAACCCTAGGGCTTCACGAGCAGCCAACGCACAATCCCCAGCCGACATCACCGGATGAGAGACGCGTTTCGGAAATTCGTCGTACGTTCTGCCTTCCAGTCGTCTCCCGGCGGCCGCCTTGCGAACTCCGCCCCATTGCTTGAAAAAGAAAGGAACATTTCTCCGTCTGCACTGATCCCTTAAAGACAAAACCCATTCTTTCTTCATCGGTCTGGCCCCTGCCCCGCTTTCGCCACCTGCGATCACCCAGTCCACTCCTTCTAACCTCACCTGACCCAGGTCCTCCAATAAGGGCTCGACAGACAAGAAACGAACCTTGGCCTGCGCCTTCCGCAAGTCCTCAATTCGCGGTAAACCGTACTTTTTGTCCTCGACACTCACTCCCCACCAAATGTGGCGCTGCTCTGCTACGAAACGGAGCTTCGTGTTAAGGAGCTTCCTGAGACGTTGAGAGCGTTTTGTCAGCACCTGATACGTGTGCCACCTAGCCATCGCCATGACCCTTGCCACTCTAATGATGTAATCGTCTGGAACCACATCGTGGAAAAGGTCGCTCATTGAATTCACAAAGATCATTTTCGGCGACCGCCAACGCAGTGGTTCCCCGAGTTTTTCGGGCACCAGCCGCAAATCGAAACCCTGCTCGTAAGGATGACCCTTAACGCCTCTGAAGCGCTCCGCAAAAGTTTCCGCATAGCAATGCTTGCAGCCCGGACTGATTTTCGTGCAGCCCCGCACCGGATTCCACGTCGCATCCGTCCATTCGATGGAAGAATTCTGTGCCATTAATTTACTCCCCTGCTGAATAGTTCATCTGCCTTTGACCGGTCCATTCAATCTTAATGGCTTCACGCCAAAACTTGCCTCCTAAAGGATGCCGGCTGGCAAAAGCCATGAAGTATAAGAAAACATTTTGGTCATTTCGGATCTCGATTTCTTTGTCACGAAAGGTGTGGTACTCCATTTCCCGAAGTTGACGCATATAACGGTTCGTGATTCGCTTAACCACTTGTGAGGCGGAACCGCCAGCGTTCGCATCCTCGCGCCAGTCGGCGTTACCCAAAAACGCGGTTAACATGGCACCCTCAGTTCTAACATATTGGTTCAAATTTCTTTTGATGCCCATCCCAAACTGAAGAGTCATGAGAAGGTCGATCTTCCGGCCTTGGACCAACCGTCGCACCGTGCGGAATCGCATTTGGAGGCCCGTCGGATCTATGAAAGCGAGTCCCAAATGATCCGTGGGCGACGCCAACACCACGTCCGCAATGACCTCGTTGCAGTCGCCTTCAACGAAAACAATCTGTGAGAACTTAGAGTGGCCGTTGAGACGTTTCTTGAGGCTGGACAGCACTTCCGGCTTGTCGACAAAAACATACCGCGCAAAGTCATATCTAAGCGAAAGCACCGGTGAACCTTCAACTTCTTCCCGGGTCCCTCGGATGACGCTGCAGCCAGGACCCGCAAAGAGATCAATGTATGCTAGCTTTGCACCCCATTTTCTACCGACGCCGTGAGTCATGATGTCGAGATATCGGGATAAATAGTACTTCTTTGCATGGACCCACTGTCCTGTGAGTCTAGCCGGCAATCCGTCTGACGCGAGTACTGGGGGGTCTGGTTGGGTCACGGCAACGCCCTCGCTATATCACAATACTATCGAGGGACGGTCACGGCTAGATAAACTGTCGTGGCGGCGGTTTGTTACGCCGATTTCGGATGGAAATTGCGAGCCAAGGGCGAATGCCCACCGACGAATGTGCAGGAGAAGGGTAATCCTCATCGACGGGCTCGGCGCGTCGGCCCCAAAAAACCGCTTGACAAACGGTATACTGATATGGTAACGTCCGTCATGTTAGCTCGACAGATAACCCCTCCTCGACACTCTCCGAACCAGGCTAACTCCCTTCCCCATATACTGTTGCAAACTCTTTGTCGCTGCGAAGAAAGTCAACTCCTTTGGAATCAAGCAAATCCAAACTCTTTGTGTAAAACACCAGGATGGGGGGTATCTCTGCGACAGCTCAGCGCCCTCTGCGTCTCGGCGTTATCATTTGCCGTCGATTTTCTTCGCCCTTTGTTTTCATACTCTTACAAATCCCTTTTCCCGCAACCCCTTTCTTTTCACATTGATCTGCGTTGCCCCCGGGTGTGGGGTACAACTCGGGACAGTTTCAATTCGGGAATGCTTTGGCGTCGATGCCCGGGACCAGCTTCAGCGCGTTCTTGTAGTAGATCTTTTTCAGGACTTCGTCGGGGACCTGGAAGCCGTAGATGCGCCAGAACGCGTGGCGGCGGCGGTAATACTCGAAATATTCGTCGCGCGTTTCCAGCGCGCGGAAATACCATTTGTATTCGTTCACTTCGTAAATGTCTTTGCCCATCAGCACGCGGTCTTGATACTTCACCAGGAAATCGTGCGCCGAATACGGCTGCCGGCCCAGCTCCGCGAGCACCGCGGCGATATCCACGTACATGTTCGGCAGCGTGTCGAACAATTTCCCGAGCCGCTCGAGATCGTTCCCGTGAAAAGCGAGATGCGCCGCGATGAAATTGACCTTCGGATGCTTCGCGAACAAATGGTTGCGCTCCGCCATCAGCGTCTCAAACGGCGGATATTTCGAGGGAGGCCGCGCGCGCTGCGGAAATTCCTTCAGCTCCTCCCAGCGCTCGTTGTTTTTGTCCCAGGGATCGAAAAACGCGGAAGGCTCCGCGATGTGGATGAGCACCGGAATTTTTAGCTCTGCGCATTTTTCAAACAGCGGATCGAAGATGGGATCGTCGGCATGCACGCGTTCGCCATTCGCGTATTTCACGTCCATGCCGAAATTCTTGAAGATTTTCAGGCCCTGCGCGCCGTTGCGCACATCGGCGGCGAGACGCTCCGCCGCGCGCTGGCCGTATCCGGGAGTGTCGATGTCGCTATAGCTCGGATTCGCGAAGACCACGAAGCGGTCGGGATACCGGCCTTTCATGGTCGCGACGGTTTTCCGCAACTCTTCGCCCGTGCCGCCGCTGAGATTCACCAGCACGCGGAGATTAATGGTGTCCATCTCCTTCACGAGCTGATCGACGTGCTCGGGAGTGGGATTCCAGTGATGGCTGTGAATGTCGATGAACGGATATTTCGCGCGCTGGATCTTGTGCTCCGGCACAACCAACGTGGATTTCGGATTGTAGTCCTCAATCGTCGGCGTCTGCTGCACTTGCGCCCAAGGGGCCGGAAGAGCGGAAGAAGCAGACAGCAGCCTTCTCGCCGCGTGCGGCCACAGGAGCGCAGTGGAGCTAACGCACGCAAGGGTCGCCGCAGAGACAAGAATGGCACGCCAGGATTTCATCGCCCGCTCCTCAGGAGAAACCTGAATAGTTTCTCATAGAGCAACGGGCGGGCCGAATGTTTGAGCGGAAGGCGGAACGTCTGAATTTGACGGAGCGTCAGATTTTGACCAGGCACCACTCTTCGCTCCACGGCAGGCGGGACATCTGGCGCGCCGGGCCGTCCGGCTGCACGATGAAGTTGTCGGAGAAGTTCGAGCCGATGCCGTTCGCGGGATCGTACAACCCGGGCTCGACGGAAAACGCCATGCCCGGTTCGAGCATGGTGTAGTCGCCAAGGGAAAGATACGGCCGCTGGTGTCCTTCCCAACCTTCGCCGTGCGCGGGCCGGTGATAGATGTAGGGAGCGACGCCATTCTTCACCTGGTACTTGTGAATTTTGTAGGCCACTGTGGAACAGGTGACGCCGGCGATGGATTCTTCTTTTTGCATCAGGCAGCAATCGCGGCTCACGGTCCAGAGTTTTTTCATTTGATCGGTAAGCGGATGGATGAAAAAGGGACGATATAATTCGCCGCCGCAGCCGGCGATGTGCACGCCGCCTTCAATTTGCAGCGCTTGACCGCGCGTGATTTTGTCGTGCAGAAATTGATTGGGATGCGGATACGCAGTGGAGCGGCCGACGCGGCATCCGATATCGATTTCGATGCCTACGGCGGTGTGCGGCGCGCCGTCACGCTTGATGTCGGCCATGACCAGGTCGGTGCCGTATTTTGTGGCGGCAGCGGCGATGTCGTAGTCGGTGAGATCCGTGCCGTGCTGGAGCAGCATGTCGCGCGCGAATGCGTGCATCTGGTTGAAATAGTTGTAGGCGCGGCGCGTCAGCGCTTGCTCTTCCGGAGTTTTGTGCACGCGCATGTTCATGCAAGCATCATCGGCGGAGCCCATTTCGCGGCCGAGCACGGCGACAACTTTGCGTTGCACTGAGGGAGTCAGCTCTGTGTCCGCGACAAGATTTTTCTCAGCGAACCCGCGCTTCTTCAGCGCTTTGAAAACCCATTCGTTGAGATCGACTTTTGCGCCCATCTGCACTTTGCCTTCCTCCGGGAAGGCGCCTTCGGCGTGCGGAAAATCGAAATACATTTCGCCGTCCGTGTTCCACCAAGTTTTCACGAGGTCGCGGTCCAACGCGCCGTAAAACCAGACAGGGTCGCCCTTGGCGGGAAGAAAAACCTGCACGAGCCGCTCCGTGGTGGTGTGCCACAGTCCCGTGAAATAAATAATGTTCCACCGATCCGTCAGCAAAATTCCGTCGCGGCCATCCTGCGCGAGTTTTTCTTGCAGCAATTTCGCGCGCTGCTTGTGCCAGTCGAGCGGCAAGCGATCGTAGGTTGCGGGTTTCGAATCGTCGTCGGGGAGAAAGAGCCGCGAGGATTTTTCAGCGGCGGCTGCGGCTGCCGATTTTGAAAGCCTAGAAGCGCCTGGCGCGGATTCCGGAAGCGCCGCAGCGCCAACGCCGGAAACGGTTACCGCCGCACCTGTTGCTGCAATAAATTCTCGCCTGCTAATCATTTCTCCCCCTTTGTTCTAGACGCAGTTATCTGGGCAACGCTCTTAACACATTTTCGCAGGCGTGGAAAGCGCGGCGTAGAGACGCGCGGGAAACCGGAGTTGTGGAGTCGGGCATCAGCTGCGTTCGAAACGCGGAGCGGGGTTGTGCAGACTGCTAGGATAGAGTCTTGTGAGCACTCGCGTTCTATTTCGGGTTGTGCTGCCGGCGGTGGTGGCGCTGCCGCTGGGATTTATTGGGCTCGCGCTGGCGGCGGAAAATGAGCCTACGATACCGGGGCCGGTGTTGATGCTGTTTTCACCGGGGCTGAAGCTGGCGGAACTGATTGCGCCGGGGGAACATGGTTCACTGGGCGCGACGTTTGGGTGGTTTTTGCGGGTGGGAATTGCGGCAAATGCCGCGTATTACTTTGTGATTTTTGCTTTGCTCGCGTATTTGGTTACTCGCCGCAGCACGGCTCAATAAAGACAGAAAACCTCGCTTCGCTCGCTGGGACGCGTTCCTCGAGGCCCAAAGAAAGCGCCGGGCTAAAGCCCGCCGCTACGTAAGACTCAGCACACCACAGCGATAACATCGGGTGGACGGGCACGGCAGTGCCGTGCCCCTACCGGGCCTGGGCAGCGGTTGGCATGGCGAGGGAACGCAAAGATTCAGTGAATGGAGCACGGGCTACGCCGCGTTCGGTGAAGATGGCGGCGATATAGCGGGCTGGCGTGACATCGAAGGCGGGATGGGCGGCGGGGACGTCGGGGGCGATTCGAACGCCTTGGATGTGGGTGACTTCGGCGGCGGAGCGCTCTTCTATGGGGATGTGGTCACCGTTGGGAATGGAAAGATCGAAGGTGGAGACCGGCGCGGCGATGTAGAAGGGCACGTTGTTTTCTTTGGCGAGGACGGCGATTTGATAGGTGCCGATTTTGTTGGCGGTGTCGCCGTTGGCGGCGATGCGGTCGGCGCCGGTGACGATGGCGCCCACTTTTCCGGTCTTCAGGAAATGACCCACCATATTGTCGGTGATGAGCGTTAGGGGAATGCCGCCGCGATGCAGTTCCCAGGCGGTGAGGCGCGCGCCTTGGAGATAGGGGCGCGTTTCCGGAACCAAGACGTGAATTTTTCTTCCTTGCTCGAACGCGACGCGGATCACGCCTAGGGCCGTGCCGATTCCGGCGGTCGCGAGAGCTCCGGCGTTGCACTGCGTCATCACTTGACCTTCACGAGGCATGAATTCGGCACCGTAGCGGCCGATGGCTTCGTCGGTGGCTTTCTTTTCGAGATGGACTTGCTGGGCTTCGGCGACTAAAGCCTGTTTGATTTTTTTCAGGTCGGAAGATTGCGCGGTGAGTTCGGCGAAACGGGATTTCATACGTTCGATGGCCCAGAAGAGATCGACGCCGGTGGGACGCGTTTTCGTGATGACTTCGCAGATTTGAGGGAATTCCGTGCGCAATTCTTCGACGGATTTCGCCGGGGAATGCAGAACGCCCAGGGCTACACCCATGGCTGCGGCTACACCGATGGCGGGAGCGCCGCGGATGACCATTTCACGGATAGCGCGGGCTACTTCGCGGTAATCGGTGTAGGTGTGGGAGATTTCTTCGCCGGGTAGGCGGCGTTGGTCGAGCATGATTACGCCGCGATCGGTCCATTGGATGGGTTGGGCTACGTACATCGGCCGTTTTCCTTTGTGCGATTGCGAGTGGAGCTAATAATTTGGCCACCTGAAGGTGGCCTACAACTTTCGATGTAACAGCTTGTGGCTCGGCTCGACCGTGAAAGCGGCGGCAAGACCGCCGCACTCCACAAAAATACATTGTAGCGGAGGCGGTGAGGAAAACGAATTCTCAGTGGGTGGGGATTTGGGTGAAGCCGTGGGTGCCGACGATGGTGGCGACGGCGATCATGGAGTTGTAGCCGAGATGGAGGAGGAAACTGGCGACGACGGTGCCAGTGTGGGCGCGGGCGAAGGTGAAGATGATGCCGACCAGGATGAGCAGGCCGACGATGCCCCAGGTCCAGCCGAGTTGCGCACCGTGCATCAGGCCGAAGAGGACTCCGGTGAGCAGGATGCCGGGAAGGATGCCGAAGGATTTTGCGAAGAGTGGATAGAGATAGCCGCGGAAGACGGTCTCTTCGACTAGGGGAGCGACGAAAACGGCCATGGCCATGAGCAGCATAGCGCTGTTGCGGTTTTTGAGGACCTCTTGAATGGGCATCTTGTCATCGGTGTGGACCTGGGAACTGACGACGAAAACGAAAATAGCCAGGCCGCAGCCCGAGAAGAAGTACGCCCAGGGATTTGCGTTGCCGGCGGAGAGATTGGATTTGAGTTTTTTCCAGCCGAGAGACGCCCAGAAGGGCTTGCCGCGCAGAACGCCGAGAGTGACGTAAAGAAAGAGAAAGATCGCGGCGTACCAGAGGATATTGGTGCCGAAGAGAAACTGCGGCTTGTTGAGCAGGTAACGCTCGAGGTCTTTGGGGGACATGCTGCGATGCGGGGCGAAGTACAGGATCAGAGCCGACTGCACGAGGAAAAAACTGGCGAGGGCGAAGAAAATAAAGACACAGAAATGCGTCCAAGACCAGGAAATGCGCAGGTCTTCCGGGAGAGCAGGGCGCGGCGTGTAGGAAGACGTGGTGCTGGCAGCGTAGCTGATGGGATCGCCTGCCAGCCAGGAATTGGGATCTTCGGCGGGACTGGGTTCGGCTGACACAGGTAGCGAGGATTGCTGTTCGGGAGAATCCTGTTCAGGGGGATCGGACGGTTTGTCGTCGAAAAAGGTCATTGAGTTTATTCTGTCACTTTTTGCGAGGCGACGTTCGCGGCCAGCCGCTGACCAAAGCGGCGGCTACAAGAGGCAGGAGCAGTTCGTGGTGGCCGGTAATGGCGTAGCCGCGCGACTCCTCTCCTTTGCGGCTATGCGCGGAAGCTGTGGGGCGCCTCACTACATTCTGCAACGGACGGTAGTGCTGAATAAAGTCGAAGTTGGCGGTGGTGATGGGGCGAAGAGGAACGCCAAGGTTGCGCACAACGGACACGGCTTTCAGGAAGACCTCTGGGAGCAGAACGGCGGAACCCCAATTTAAATAGATGCCGCCGGGATGCATTTGTTGCACCAGAGAGCAGAAGAGGCGGAAGTCGAGATGGGTGGCGGAGCCGAGAGCGGCACCGTCGGCGGTGCGGTGCATGTGGGGGATATCCGTGCCGATAGCGAGATGCACGGTGACCGGGACGCGGAGTTTGTAGGCGGCGACGAGGACGCTGGAGTTTGCGTAGGGCACGTCGATGACCGCGTTATGGAGGAATTGGCCGGCGGCTTCGCCGTAGCCGAGACGAGCGCGCATGGCGATTTTTGCGATTTGGTTGAGATACTCGCCGGTTTCCGCGGCCATGCCAAATGCGCCGGCTCCAAGACCCGATTCGACGTCTTCGGAAGTGTTGCCGACGAGGGCAATCTCGAAATCGTGGACGAGCGCGGCGCCGTTCATGGCGAGGGAAGTGATGAAGCCGCGGCGCATGAGATCGATGAGCACGGGGCCGAGGCCGACTTTGATGACGTGGCCGCCGATGCCCCAGAGAATGGCTTTGCGGTGCTTGCGGGCTTGCTGGATGGCGGCGAGGAGATTGCGGAGGTCGGCAGCGGCGAGGACGTTGGGGAGGGAGCCGAGAAACTTGGAGAGCGACGGATTGGCGGCGGGCGGCTTGGCGAAATCGCGGACGCTGACTTTGCTCTTGCGGGAGGAGAGCGGATAGGTGTGGAGGTTGGTTAGGGTGATGGGGCGGGTGGAGTAGACGCTCATTTACGGGGATTCACTGTAAGGCGAACGACTCGGTCTCGCAAGTCTGAATAAGTATCCTCAAAGCACGAGTTGGCGGATTCTGGGGAACCACCAGTACATAGTCACCACCAAGTAGAAGAAAATCCAGCCTGTGGCGAACAATCTTAACTCTGCTCCCTTCAGAGCGAGATATTCCGCGTGCGTCAGCACCTTCACGATGTGACCGTGATTGTTCAGGACATAGTCGCCATCCTTGATTTCGGGGGACGCCGCATGGCTTTCAATCAAGAAAATGACAAAGTGGAAGAGAAAAAACAGTGCGGTCAAAGTGATTGCCTGGACGGTCCACGTCGGTCTTCCTTGTTTGAATGCCGTCCAGAAGAACACTCGATTTTTGATCGAGGAATATTCGAGCGCAAACATCGGCAACACGAGAATGAATACGCCCGGGTGGAGCAGGAGCGCCCAGCGCCATAGACTGTCCATCGTCGATCCGAAGTAACTTGCTATGTAAGCGACGATACTTGCAGCGAGGCCGAAGATGGAGACAACTGCGAGAAATCTGCGAATGGTCGGGATCACAGGTAGAGTTCTACCTCGGTTTCATTTAATTTTCTAGACAAAGGCGCCCGCCACGGTCGGCGGGCGTTACGCTTGCACGCACATTATGATTTGCCGGTCGTGAAGTTTTTTACTTCGCGCTTGCACTGTGGCCGTTGGCGTTGAGGCCCAAGACGCGGGATAGGGCTTGGCCGGTGTAGGACTTTTTTGTGCGGGCTACGGTTTCGGGGGGGCCCTGGGCTACGATGCGGCCGCCGCCTTCGCCGCCTTCGGGGCCTAGATCGATGATCCAGTCGGCTTGTTTGATGACGTCTAGGTGGTGCTCGATGATTAGGACCGTATTGCCGAGGGAGACCAGGCGCTGGAGGACGTCGAGAAGTTTGCGGACGTCATCGAAATGCAAGCCGGTGGTGGGCTCGTCGAGGATGTAGAGAGTGCGGCCGGTCTGGCGCTTGGAAAGTTCGCGGGCGAGCTTGATGCGCTGGGCTTCGCCGCCGGAGAGGGTGGTGGCGGACTGGCCGAGCTGGACGTAGCCGAGGCCGACTTCGACTAGGGTGGCGAGCTTTTGCTGAATTTGAGGAATCTTGTCGAGGAGCTTCAAGGCTTCGGAGGACGGAAGATTCAGAACGTCGGAAATGGAATGGCCTTTGAAGCGCACGGCTAGCGTTTCGGAATTGTAGCGGCGGCCGCGGCAGACTTCGCAGGTGACGTAGACATCCGGAAGAAAATTCATTTCGATGCGGCGCAAGCCATCGCCCTGGCAGGCTTCGCAGCGGCCGCCTTTGACGTTGAAGCTGAAGCGGCCGGGGCGATAGCCGCGTTCGCGCGATTCGGGCAGCATGGCGAACAGCTCGCGAATGGGGGCGAAGACGCCGGTGTAGGTGGCGGGATTGGAGCGCGGGGTGCGCCCGATGGGAGCCTGGTCGATCTCGATGACTTTGTCGATCTGATCGGCGCCGACGATTTCGCGATGCGCGCCGGGCGGCTCCTGGGAGCGATAGAGTTTTTGCGCGAGGGCGCGGTAGAGGATGTCGTTGACGAGGGTGGACTTGCCGGAGCCGGAAACGCCAGTGACCACGGTGAGCAGACCGAGGGGCAGGGTGACGTCGACATCTTTCAGATTGTTGGCGCGGGCGCCGAGAATCTGGATGGCTTTGCCATTGGGGCTGCGGCGTTTTTCGGGGATGGGGATGTGGGCGGCGCCGCTGAGATAGCGTCCGGTGAGGGACTCAGCACTGGCGGCGATGTCCGCTGGCTTGCCGTGCGCGACGAGATAGCCGCCGGCGTCGCCCGCGCCAGGGCCGAGGTCGACGACGAAATCGGCGCGGCGAATGGTGTCTTCATCGTGCTCGACGACGAGCACGGTGTTGCCGAGGTTGCGAAGTTGTTCGAGGGAGCCGAGGAGGCGATCGTTGTCGCGGGCGTGCAGGCCGATGGACGGCTCGTCGAGAACGTAAAGGACGCCGCGGAGGCGCGAGCCGATTTGCGTGGCCAGGCGGATGCGCTGGGCTTCGCCGCCGGAAAGCGTGGCGGCGGAACGGCTGAGGCTGAGATAGCCGAGTCCGACGGCGAGAAGGAAGTCGAGGCGCTCGGCGACTTCTTCGAGCGGGCGGGCGGCGACTTCGCGCTGGCGAGGAGTGAGTTGGGCAAGGATTTTGTCGACGGCGGGGCGGGCGGCGGTGAGAGAAAACGCCGTGAAGTCGGCGATGGACCAGCCGGCCAGCTTCACGGCGAGGGATTCGGGACGGAGGCGCTTGCCGTGGCAGACGCTGCACAGCGTGGCGGACATGTATTGGGTCATCCACTCGCGATAGGAATCGGAGTTGGATTCCTCGAAATTGCGCTCGAGGAATTTGAGGACACCATGGAAGCGGAATCCCTTTTCGGCGCGGATTTTTTTGCCGGCGGCGTCCGTCACGGTCGCTGAGGCGGGGCGGCCGTTGGAGGGGGGCCAACCGTACAAAATCAAGTTCTGCACGCGAGCAGGCTGCTTTTCGAAGGGGAGCGAAAGATCGAAGCCGTGGGCGTAGGCGCCTAGCTCGATAGTGCGCTTGAGCAACGCGGAGCTGGAGCCGGGTCCGAGGCCGCCGTCGAAGAGCGGCCGAGTCCAGTCCGCGATGACGCGCGCGGGATCGAAATCGTATTTGGAGCCGAGACCGTTGCAGGCAGGACACGCGCCGTAGGGAGAGTTGAAGCTGAAGGAGCGCGGCTCGAGTTGCGGAACGGAAATGCCGCAATCGGGGCAGGCCAGCTTTTCGGAGAAGACGTGGTCCTTGCCGCCGACGATGGAGACGGTGACGAGGCCCGCGGCGAGCTTGAGGGCGGTGGCGATGGATTGCTCGAGGCGCGAGGCGATGCCCGGCTTGACGAGTAAGCGGTCGATGACCACTTCGATGGTGTGGTTCTTGCGTTTGTCGAGAGTGGGAGGCGCGTCGAGGGGATAGAGCTCGCCATCGATGCGCACGCGGACGAAGCCGTCTTGCGCGAGCTTTTCGAGCTCCTTGCGGTAGGCGCCTTTGCGGCCACGCACGATGGGAGCGAGGATCATGATGCGGTCGTCGATCTTGCAGAGATCGCCGTTGAGGATGGCTTGCACGATCTGGTCGCTGGACTGGCGGGTGATGGGCTTGCCGCAAGTGGGGCAGTGCGGAACGCCGATAGAGCTGTAGATGACGCGGAGATAATCGTAAATTTCGGTGATGGTGCCGACGGTGGAACGCGGAGAACGCGTGGTGGTCTTCTGCTCGATGGCGATGGAGGGGGAGAGGCCTTCGATGACGTCGACTTCGGGGCGCTCCATCTGGTCGAGGAACTGACGGGCGTAGGCGGAGAGGGATTCGACGTAGCGGCGCTGGCCCTCGGCGTAAATGGTGTCAAAGGCGAGGGAGGATTTGCCGGAGCCGGAAAGGCCGGTGATGACGGTGAGGGAGTTGCGGGGGATTTCGACGCTGATGTTCTTGAGATTGTGCTGGCGCGCGCCGCGGACAACGAGTTTCGTCAGGCCCATGATCCCCAAACGCTCCCTCCACAGGAGCCCTGGCGCCCAGTGGGTAGACTGAGGCCAGAATAACTCTTCACGATAGCAGGGGCGCGTTGCCGGGGTCAACACAGAGGCGGGGCGGGAGGAGGCTAAGGCGCGTGCGGTTTACAGGGAATGCTGTAGAGGATTTAGGTGACGGGTAAATTTTGGCGGGGGGTGGCACGTTTTTACGCAGATTTGAGCAGCAATATGCTGAAAAAGAAGGGTTTAGGGATGGCGTTCGGTTTGCAGCCTTAGGGGTGTGGGGGACGCGAGCCGAGGATCCCTTTAGGGGATTGAGGGCTGGGCCGGTTCGCTTGTCCCCCTTTTTCACTTTCGCCCCCACTTTCGCCGATGTGGCCCCCCAAAGCTAAACCGCGGGCGCCGCACTTCCCAAAACACCCCAAACAAGGATGAACGTGGTAGAAGTGTGCGCCGCGGAAGGCTAGATCCAGCGACGGGTGAGGTAGTCGCTCATGGTCATGAAGAGCATGACGGCGAGCCAGAAAACCGAGGCGATGATAACGAGCTGGGTGCGACCGGGGCTGTATTTTGCGTGCATGAAGAAGAGAACGACGCATGCGGCCTTGAAGACGGCGATGGTGAGGGCGACGATGATGTTCAAGCCGGAGAAATATTGGTTGAGGTCGACCTCGGCGGCGGTGACGGTGAGAGCGGTGCAGATCATGAGAACGGCGAATATGGTGAAGTAGATTTTGGGTGAAACAATGTGGTGTTCCGACACGCGCTTGCCTTTCTTCCCAGCCGTCAGTGGCGATCAATCAGGTAGAGCAACGGGAACAGGAAAATCCAAACGATATCGACGAAGTGCCAGTAGAGGCCGATGATTTCAACGGGCGTGTTGTACTCCGGCGTGAAGCGGCCGCGCAGCGACTCCTTGATGAGCCAGATGAGCAGGCCGGCGCCGATGATCATGTGCAGGGCGTGCAAGCCGGTCATGCCGAAATAGAGCGAGAAGAAAAGCTGGGCGTGGGCGTTGGTGGCGACGTCGGCGCCGGGCTCGAAATTGAAATTCCAGCCGGGGATGTGGTGCTCGACGTACTTGTCGTGATACTCGATGCCCTTGATGCCGAGAAAGACGCAACCGAGGATGAGCGTGGAGATGAGGAAAATCGTCAGCAGCTTTTTCTTGCCGACCTGGGAAGCCCAGACCGAGAGGGCCATGGTCAAGCTGCTGGCGATGAGCACTACGGTGTTGACCGCGCCGAGCCAAAGCGTGATGGTCTTGCTGGCCGCGCTGAATACGTCGGGATAGGTGGAGCGGTTGAGCGTGTAGGTCATGAACAGGCCGCCGAAGAAAAGGACTTCGGTGGCCAGAAAGACCCACATGCCGAGCGAGGCGGTTTCCCGCTGCTGCTCCAGCGTCCTGTATTGTCCAGACAGTTCTCCGGTGCGATGCACGCGGGGCTCCTCTAAAGTTCAGTCATCTCCGTGCGCGGGTGAAGGCGCACCGTGTATTGCCAGGCCGAGGTCCGGCCGATTCTCGTAGTCGTACGGCTCCCAAGTGACTTCGGGCGTGACTTCGAAATTTTCGGTGATCGGCGGCGAGGCGGTCTGCCATTCGAGGCCGGTGGCGGGCCACGGGTTGGGCCCGGCGACTGCGCCATAGCGCATGGACCAGATAAGATAAACCATGGGAAGCAGGTAGCCGAGCGCGAGGATGGAGGCTCCGGCGGTGGACATTACGTTGAGCACCTGGAACTCAGGGGGATAGCTGGAATAGCGGCGCGGCATGCCCAAGTAGCCCAGAATAAATTGCGGGAAGAAGGTGAGATTGAAGCCTAGGAATAGGGTGATGGCGGCGACGCGGGCAAGAAATTCCGGGTAGAGTTTGCCGGTAATTTTGGGCCACCAGAAGTGAAGTCCGCCGACGTAACCCATGACCGCGCCGCCAACCATGATGTAGTGGAAGTGGGCGACTACGAAATAAGTGTCATGGAGATGAATGTCCAGACCGAGGCAGGCGAGGAAAAGGCCGGTAAGTCCGCCGATAAGGAAGAGGCCGATAAAGCCGAGGGCGTACAGCATCGGAGTGTCGTAGGAGATGGAACCCTTGTAAAGCGTGGAGGTCCAGTTGAAGACCTTGACCGCGGAGGGAATGGCCACCAGGTAGCTAAGCAGTGAGAAAGTGAGCGCGGCGTAAGTGGATTCGCCGGTGACGAACATGTGGTGGGCCCAAACGAAGAAGCCGATGACGGCGATGGCGATGCTGGAGCCGGCGATGAAGGAGTAGCCGAAAATGGGTCTGCGCGCGAAGGTGGGGATGATTTCGCTGATGACGCCCATGGCCGGCAAAATCATGATGTACACGGCTGGATGCGAGTAAAACCAGAACAGGTGCTGGAAGAGAATGGGGTCGCCGCCGAGCTGGGGATTGAAGAAGCCGAGGTGAAACATACGCTCCATGCCGGCGAGCAGCAGGGTGATGGCGATCACGGGAGTGCCGAGGATGAAGATGATGCTGGTGGCGTATTGCGCCCAGACGAAGAGGGGCAAGCGGAACCAGGTCATGCCCGGGGCGCGCATGGTGTGCACGGTGACGATGAAATTCAAGCCGGTGAGGATGGAAGAGAAACCGTTGATGAAGACGCCGAGGACCGCGGGGGTGACCGCGGAATTGGAATAGACGCTGCTGAGCGGCGTGTAAAAGGTCCAGCCGGTATCGAGGCCGCCGGTGGAGAACGAGTACAGGACGAAGCTGCCGCCGATGAGATAAATGTACCAGCTCAGCAAATTGATTTTAGGGAAGGCCAGATCTTTCGCGCCAATCATGATGGGCAACAGGAAATTGCCGAGGACAGCGGGGATGGAAGGGATCAGGAAAAAGAAAATCATGGCCACGCCGTGCATGGTGAAGAGCTTGTTGTAGGTTTCCGGCGTGACCAGGAGGCCCTTCGGCGTAAGCAGGTGAATGCGAATCATGGTGGCAAACGTGCCGCCAATGAAGAAAAAGAAGGTGACCGAAGCAAGATAGAGCAGGGCGATGCGCTTGTGGTCGGTGGTCAGAAGCCACGAACGAATGCCATAGGTGGCGTTGAGATAATGCTCGCGCGGCATTTGGTTGCCAAGTGATGGTGTGACGCTCATGGCTTATTTCTTCCCCGTGGCCGGCGCAACTCCGGAGCCTGTAGTGGGCGCCGGCTGCGACTGCAAAGACTTGATGTATTCGCTCAGATCGATAATCTGCTCCTCGGTCAGTTGTCCCTGGAAACTGGGCATCAAGGGCTGATAGCCGGCGACGATCTTAGCTTGGGGCTGGAGAATGGATTCGCGGATGTACGCGTCGTCGGCGGTAACCGTAGAACCATCGGCCAAGAGAACCTGGGCACCATAAACGCCGTTCAAGGAAGGCGCGCGACCGGTGCCGTTGGACAGATGGCAGGTTGTGCAGGCTTTCTCGACGAAGAGTTTCTCGCCGGCGACAACCGGATTGGCAGTGGCGTCGGAGGAGCCGGAAAGCCAGGCGGCGTAATCCATAGGCTCCATGACGGTGACCCATCCGCCCATGATTGCGTGATTTGTACCGCAATACTGCTGGCAGAAGAAGTGGTAGCGCCCGGCCTTGGTGGGACGGAACCACATGGTGTTGTAGTGGCCAGGGACAACGTCCATCTTGACGCGAAAGGCGGGCACGGAGAAATCGTGAATGACATCCTCGCTGGCGAGGATAAGCTTGACGTTGCGGCCGACGGGAACGTGCAGCTCGTTGATTTCGCGCAAGCCGGTGGGTTGCTGGACCTTCCACATCCACTGCTTTCCTATGACGTAGATATCGAGGGTGTCCATGGGCACACGGCGATAATCGACATAGACAACCGCGCCCCAGCCAAACATGCTCAAAGCCAGAAGCAGGGGAACCACAATCCAGGCGGTTTCCAGGCGCATGTCTCCATGAATCGCAACTCCCACATCGCTGGGATCTTTGCGGCGGTACTTAAAGAAGAAATAGATGACGGCCGCAGTGATAGCCACGGCGAAAAAGGCGCAGATGGCGGTAATGTAAATCATCAGCGCATCGACATTCGGAGCGAAGTTCGAGGCCTGATCCGGATACAATGGCAAATCCGACTGCACGGTCTTAGTGTGCTCCTTGTTCCGAGCCACCCTGGAGCGGTGGACGCGAAGTAGTTGAAGCCGCGCGAACATCGCGGCGGCGGAAAATCAAGATTCCCGCGACGATGGTGAAGATGGTCAGAATTCCACCCAAGCGAACAATTTTGAGAACAGTGGCGCTATAGCGGGCGGTCTCCGGATTGTATTGAAAGCAAAAAAGCAATAGATGGTCGATGGGCGTGCCGATTTTTCCGGCGGAGGCGTCGATCAGGCCGAGACGCACATCGCGGGAAGGATATTCGACGCCGTAGAAATAGCGCGAGATGCGGCCATCCGGAGTGAGCAGCATAATGCCACTGGCGTGGGCGAAAAGGTTGTGCTGCTGGTCGAAGGAATAGCGGAAATTGGCGGCAGAGGCCAACGCGTGAACTGCCTCCTCTTTTCCAGTGAGAAAATGCCAGCCGGACGCACTCTCGGGACGACCGTAGCGTGACACCGCCGCTACTTTTTTCTTTGCGGCCATGTCCGGAGTTTCGCGCGTGTCAAAGCTGACAAAGATGACTTCGTAATCGCGCCCGGCATTGAACGAGAGCATCTTCAATGAGCCGACAACGCCCATCTCAACCTGATTGCAGAGCATGGGACAGCCGTAATAAACGAGCGCGAGCAGCACGGGCTTGCGGCCGAAATATTCGCGCAATTGCACATCGTGGCCAGACTCGTCGCGGAAACTCAAATCGAGGGGCAGTTGTGCGTTGAGCTGGGGCTCGAAACCTACATTCTGGAGCTGCGCGGGCAGGCCCGAAGACGATTTGCCGACGTTATCGGGAATAGTCTGCGCGCCCGCGACGACAGAGAGCGCGAGCAGCGCGACGATTCCGGTGATGGAACGAATGCGATTCATGACTTATTTCTTCTTCTTTTCCGCCGGTGGCGTGGACGCAGCCGGCAAACCCTTCTGGGCGATAATCTTCATGGCGTCTTCCACGGGAATCTGGGCGACGCCACTATTTTGATCGATCCAGCCCGCTTTTTCATCGGCTTCCGAATCTTCCTGCATTTTCTCGCGCAAATCATATTGAGGATCGGTGCCGTGGCCGGGAACGCCTTGCAAACGAGGCTCCGGCGGCATGGTCACATAGTCCTTGCCCATTTCCTCGCGCACGGGGGGAGGCGGCGTGTCGGATTCCGCGGCGATTCTGGTGGTGAGGCGAAGAATGAAGACGGATGCAATGTAGGACAAAATCACCGCAGCGCCCAGGACGGCGAGATAGGTGTAAATGGTGCGCGCCTTGACGTCGCTACTTTCAAACGCGACGGTATCGTTCTCCGGGGGCGCGCCGGCGTTGGGAGCCGAGTTGTGCGACTCAGTGCTCATGATGCTCGATAGCCTCCGCAAGTTTTGGGTCGCCCAGAGGTAGAAGCGGGAGCTGTTTCAGCTGCCCGGCAAAGACGAAGAACCACAGTCCGCCGAGGGCCAGCAGCGCCGCCAAATCCCATACGTTCGGCCATGCATTGGGCGTAAATTCCGGGCGGGTCATCCAGAAAAGATCCACGAGGCGCATGAAAATGAGCCAGAGAGCGACCTTGGGCAGAAGATTGGTGTTGCGTTTCAGGTCGCGCGAGAGCAGCAGGAAGAAGGGCACGAAGAAGTGAAAAATGACCACAATGACGGCAACGACGCCCCATTCGCTGTATAGCCGCGTGCGGTAGAAGCTGATCTCCTCGGGCTGATTGCCGGACCAAATGATGAGCAACTGGGAGAAGCTGAAATAAGCCCAGAGCATCACGAAGGCCAGAAGCAGCTTGCCGAGAGCGTG